>Ga0194131_10005411_pt1 | contig 18444 bp, 16 predicted proteins | sample TA2KigO120mmetaG_FD_148631 | JGI IMG/M metagenome (GOLD analysis project Ga0194131, IMG submission 148631) | Freshwater microbial communities from Lake Tanganyika, Tanzania - TA2015053 Kigoma Offshore 120m | ecosystem: Environmental > Aquatic > Freshwater > Lake | place: Tanzania: Lake... | reverse complement strand
CGGCGATCGTGCGCGGCGGGCATGCGGTGGCGCTGGCGGCGCTGGCGCTGGCGCAGCTGGCGCTCACGTGGCGCTCGGTCCGGGTCGGCGGCTGGTGGCGGTTCAACGCGGTCGATCGAGCGCAGCTGCTGCCGCTCGCGGTGCTGTTCCTGGCGAACGCCGGTTGCTACGCCGGGCTGCGGGGTCATCCGAACTGGCCGGCGGGGGGCTATCTGGTCGGCGCGATCGGCGGCGCGCTCGCGCTGTACGGCATGGTGCGGGCGGGGACACCGCGGCCATAGTCGCGAACGCCGTCGCGGCGGTGGCGCGATTCAGCGCGCGCGCGAGCGGAGCGTCCGCGCCACGCGGCCGGCAATCTGCACGAAGTCGCGCACCGGCCGGAAGTGGGTCACGCGACCGCCTTCGGGCGTGTAGGTCACACGGATCGGCACCTCGCGGATCGCGATGCCGGCGCGGGCCGCGGCGAAAAGGACCTCCATCTCGAGGTCGTAGCGGTCGCCGTGGAGCGGCAGCGCCGTGATGCTCGGCAGCGGGTAGCTCCGGAAGCCGCTCTGCGTGTCGCGGCAGCGCACGCCGGTGAAGAGGCGCAGCGCCGTGTTGGCGCAAGCGAGGCCGAAACGACTCTTGCGCGGTGCGCCGGCCGCCTGCATGTCGCGCACGCCGATGACCAGGGCGTCGGGATGGGCGCGCGACTCGGCCAGCATGGCCGGCAGGTCCTCCGGGAAGTGCTGCCCGTCGGCATCGAGCGCGATGGCATGGGTGAAGCCGGCGGCCGCGAGCGCCGCGAATCCGGTCTTGAGCGCCGCGCCCTTGCCGCGATTGACGGCGTGCCGCTCGCTGCGGATGCGACTGCGGAAGTGGTCGAGCACGCTCGCCGAAGAGTCGGTCGAGCCGTCGTCGATCACCAGCACGTCCGGCAGCGCGTCGAGCGCGCGCGAAACGACATCCCCGAGCGTGTGCGCGTTGTTGTAGTTCGGGATCAGGACCGCCGGTCGCATGTCCGGCAGGCTAGCACCGTCGTGCCACGACGAACCACTCGTCACCGAGCTCGAACGACTCCTCGCTGAAGCAGCGCTCCCGCAGCAGCCCGTCCACGAAGCGCCCGTACTGCTCGCGCATCCCCTTCGCACGCGCCCCGAGCGAGCGGGTCGGGAACGAGAGCACCGCCGCCCTGATCCCCGCCTGCGCCAGCCGCTCGAGCAGCGCCCCCGCCGCACCCGACCGCTGCCGCTCGAGCGTCGGCAGCAGCTTGAACAGCCACGCGACCTCCGCAGCTGGCAGCTCGCCGCCGTCGATCAGGTCGACCGCCCGCGCCTCGCCCGCCTGCCCGAGCCGCGCGAACCAGCGCGCGACCAGCGCGGCCATCCGCGCGTCGGCCTCCCACGCGTGGTAACGCGTCGTCCGCGGCAGCCCCATCCACGGCAGCGCGAACGGTTGGAGCCCGCAGCCGAGGTCGAGCACGCTCGCCGGCGTCCCGAGTCGCGCGCGGAGCTCGCCGTGCAGTTGCGCGATCGTCGCCAGCCGCTCGCGCGTCGAGGCGTGGCGGGCGAGCACCGCGCGCGCGCACGCCTCGACCGCCGCGCGATCGTCGCCACCGCCGCTCGCCTCGAGCCGCGCCAGCGCCAGTTCCGCCGCGTCGAGTTCGCGCTCCTCGACGAACGCGGAGTGGAGCTGGTGGAGCGCCCGCTTCGCCCGCTTCAGCGCGTCGGCGGGGCGCGGCTCGATCGCGCACGCCTCGCGCCACACCCGGTCGAGCAGCGCCGGTGCGAGGGCGCGGTACTTGCGCCCGAAGTCGGGGAGCGGTCCGCTCACGACGCCGCCGGCCGCTCACCCGTGGCGGCTGCGCTGGCGGAGCCGCTCAGGGCAGGGCTGCTCGCCGCGGCGCGCTCCTGCTGCAGCTCGCGCAGCAGCCGTCCGTAGAAGCTCAGGTTGTGCAGCGTCGCCAGCCGCGCGACCAGCGGCTCCTTCACCTGCCAGAGGTGGTGCAGGTAGCCGAGCGAGTGGCGCGCGCAGGTCGGGCAGGGGCAGCCGGGTTCGATCGGCGCGTCATCGACCGCGTGCTTCGTGTCGCCGAGGTAGACGTGATCCCACCAGCGCGCCTCGCCCGGCAGGAGCGTCGCCGAGCGCGGCCCGCGGCGCACGTACAGCCGGCCGTGCCGGCCGTCGCGCGTCGGCAGCACGCAGTCGAAGAGCGAGAAGCCGAGCGCCGTGGCGGCGACCAGGTTCTCCGGCTTGCCGATGCCGAGGCCCCAGAGCGGCGCCGCGGGAGCGGCGGCGCGCACCAACTCCGCCACCAGCGCCACGCTCTCGACCAGCGCGCCGTCCTCGCGCACCGGCCAGCCGCCGAACGCGTAGCCGTCGAAGCCGAGCTCGAACAGCCGCGCCGCGCACTCGCGCCGCAACGCCGGATCGTCGCCGCCCTGGAGCACGGCGAGCAGCGGCCGGCGCACGCCGCTCTCCTCCGCGACGCGGTCGCGCGTCGCCTTGCACTCCTCGGCCCAGCGCACGGTGTGCTCGACGCTCGCGCGCTGCGACAGTGCGTCCTCCTCGGGCCGCGTGCAGTGGTCGAGGCAGACCAGCAGGTCGGCGCCGAGCTTCGCCTGCCAGCGGATGCACTTCTCGGGCGTCAGCAGCTCGCTCTCGCCGCCTTTCGCCCGCCAGCGGATCCCCTTGTTCGACGCCGAGCCGTCGAGCGCGCCGCTCTGGAGCAGCGAGAGGATCTGGAAGCCGCCCGAATCCGACAGCACTGGCCCGTCCCAGCCCATGAAGCGGTGGATCCCGCCGAGCTTCTCGACGGCGCGCGCGCCTGGTTCCTTCGACAGATGCCAGGTGTTGACGCAGAGCGCGTCGATGCCGACGGCGCGCAACTCCGAAGCGTCGACCGTCCGCACCACCCCGCGCGTCGCATCCGGCAGGAACGCCGGCAGCGCGAGCGATCCATGGGACGTGGCAAGGGCCGACATGGCCGAGAAATGTAGCGCCGCGATCCCCGTAGATCCGTCGCAGCGACGTTTCTACGGGCGGGCTAGCGGCCCATTCCGTGCAGCACTTCGTCTGCGATCGCCAGCATGTGGTCGAGCTCGGCCATCGAGTGGTCGCCGAAGTGGCCGATGCGGAAGGCGTGGCCCTTCAGCTTGCCGTAGCCGTTCGAGAGCTCGTGGCCGCGGGCGATCATCCGCGCGAGGAAGGTGGCGATGTCGAAACCCTTGGTGGCGCGGTTCGCGGTGGTGGGGGAGCGGTACTTCTCGGCGACGAAGCAGGGGAAGCCGTGGCCGTTGGCCCACGCGTCGACGCGGTCGCGCATCGCCCGGTGCCGCGCGAAACGCGCCTCGTAGCCTTCGCGCTCCATCGCCGCGAGCTGCTCGTCGAGCGCATAGAACATGTTCACGGCGGGCGTCGTCGGCGTCTGGTGCAGCCTGTCCCAGTCGTCGGCGAGATGGACGAAGTCGAGGTAGTAGCCGCGCCCGGCGACGGTCCGCGCCTTGTCGAGGAACCGGTCCGACAGCGCGACGACGGCGATGCCCGGCGGCAGCGCGAGGCACTTCTGCGATGAAGCGAGCGCGACATCGATGTCCCACTCGTCGAACTCGAACGGCGCGCCGGCCAGCGTGCTCACCGCATCGACGAAGAGCAGCGCGTCCGGCTGCGCCCGGCGCACCGCAGCGCAGATCGCCGGCACGTCGCTGTACGCGCCGGTCGACGTCTCGTTGCTGACGAAGCCGACCGCCTCGACCGGTCCGGCGCGTCGCAGCTGCTCCTCGATCCGTTGCGGATCGAGCCCTTCGCCCCACTCGAACGCGATCTTCACCGTGTCGCGGCCGCTGCTCTCGCCGGTGCGCGCCCAGCCCTCCGAGAAACTGCCGTTGGTGATGCACGCCCAGCGCTTCACCACGCCGCAGCGCACCGCCCCCTCCCATGCGGCGCTGCCCGACGCGGTGATGGTGAGCGAGTGCTGCTTCGTCCGGAACAGCCGCTGCAGCCTCGGCGCGATCGACTTGACCAGCTCGGTCATGATCGTCGTGCGGTGGCCGACGGTGGGCCGCGCCAGCGCCGCGAGGATCTCCGGCCGGACGTAGGTCGGCCCGGGGATCCACATCCGCGGCGGGAACTCGCCAGGAAAGCTCATCGTCGTCGTCCCGATCGTCGTGCCGTCCGTCCGCCGCCGCCCGCCTTTACCGCCGCGCGTCGCGTCGCCCCGCCCGGAAGGCGGAGCAGTGTAATGAGGTCTGCCACACGCCGGGCCACGTGGTCGGCGCCGGCCACCACCGCCGGTCGGGAAACGACTGCCGTGAACGCGCAGAAGGCGGCCACCGCCGGGCGCGCCGCGAGGTCGGTCGCGCCATCGCCGACCAGCAGCGTCCGCTGGCGCCGTCCCGCGGCCAGCCGTTCGAGGAGCGTTCGCTTCCCGTCCGCCCGCACCAGCGGCGAACGAGCGTCGAATCCGGCGTAGCGTCCACGCGCGTCGAGCCGCACCGCGACCGCCGCCACCGCGTCCTCCGCGAGCCCGAGCTTCCGCGCGAGCGGCAGCAGCGCCTGCCGGATCCCGCCCGACACGAGGCGGACCTCGATGCCGGCGCGCTGCGCGTCCCGCACCAGCCGTCGCATCCCCGGCACCAGCCGCGCGACGTAGCGCCGCGCCAGCCACGCGAGCTCGCGCCGGCCCGGCCGCACCTGCTCGAGGCGGCGGCGATAGACCGCCTCGAGCCGGACCGCGCCCGCCATCGCGCGCGTCGTCAGCGCCGCCACCGCCGCCGCGACCCGCGGCCCGCGCTTCCGCGCAAGCTCGTCGATCCCCTCGATCGCGCTCACCGTCGAGTCGACGTCCAGCACCAGGCGCCGGAACGGCAGCCGCCGCCGCGCGCCGGTTCGGGCCCGACGGCTCACGGGCTCGCCGGCAGTCGCAGCGCGCGGCACTCGACGATCCCGTCGACCTGCCTGAGCGCCGCGAGCGCCGCCGCCGGCAGCTCGCCGTCGATCCCGAGCACGCCGACCGCCAGGGCGCCGCCATCCGCGGCGTGCGACGAGCCACCGCCGACGTCGACGCTGAGCAGGTTGACGCCGTGCGCGCCGAGCAGCGTCCCGATCCGACCGACCTGGCCCGGCCGGTCGTGATGGCGCGTGACCAGCAGCTGCCCCTCGAGCGGCGCATCGAGCGCCACGCCATCCAGTCCGATCAGCCGCGGCCGCCGCCCGAAGCAGGTGCCCTCGAGCCGCAACCGTCGCTCGCCACCCGCGATCTCCGCCACGATCCGCGCGACGAAATCGCGGTCGCGCTCCTCGCGCGCCTCGAGCAGCTCGATCTGCCGCTCGCGCGCAAACAGCGCGGCGTTCACCGGGCTGACGTCGTCGCCGAGCGTCGGCGCCAGCAGTCCGGCCAGCAGGGCGGCGCGCAGCGGAGCGGTGGCGCGCTCGCCGGCGGCCGCGAACCGCCCGCCGCGGAAGGTCAGCGCCACGCGCGCGACCGGCGATCCGTCGGCCAGCGCGCCGCCGAGCCGCCCGAGCCGGCCGGCCAGCCCGAGCCAGGGCAGCAGCTCCTCGCGCAGGTCGTCGGGGAGCGCGGCGAAGTTGACGGCGCTGCGGGCGACGCCGCTGCGGGCGAAGTCGACGATCTGCGCCGCCGCCTCGAGCGCGACGCGCAGCTGCGCCTCGGCGGTGGAGGCGCCGAGGTGCGGGGTCAGGATCACCTGCTCGAAGCGGCGCAGCGGCGAGTCGGCCGGCAGCGGCTCGTGCTCGAAGACGTCGAGCGCCGCGCCGGCGACCTGGCCGCTGTCGAGCGCCGCGACCAGCGCCGCCTCGTCGACGATGCCGCCGCGCGCCGCGTTGATGACGCGCAGGCCGCGCCGGGCGGCCGCCAGCTCGCGCGCCGCGATCATCCCGCGGGTGGCGTCGGTCAGCGGCACGTGGACGGTGAGGAAATCGGCGGCCGCCAGCAGCTCGGCGAGCGGGACGCACGCGACGCCGGGCAGCGGCGTCGCGCCCGTCGGCAGGAACGGGTCGTGCGCGAGCACGCGCAGCTTGAGGCCGAGCGCGCGGTCGGCGACGACGCGGCCGATGCGGCCGAGACCGACGATCCCGAGCGTCTTGCCGGCGAGCTCGCTGCCGACGAAGCGGCTGCGCTCGAAGCCGCCGCCGCGCAGGTGGCGGTCGGCGGCCGGGATCCGGCGCGCCAGCGCCAGCAGCAGCGCGATCGCGTGCTCGGCGGTGGTGGTCGTGGTGGCATCCGGGACGTTGGTCACGATCACGCCGCGACGGGAGGCGGCGGCGAGGTCGACGTTGTCGACGCCGATGCCGGCTCGCGTGATCAGGCGCAGCCGCGCGGCGTGCTCGAGCGCGCGCGCCGTGACCGTGGTCTTGCTGCGGACCAGCAGCGCGTCGAAGCCGGGCAGCTCGGCGCACAGGCTCGCCTCGCCGAGCCCCTGGCGCTGCTCCACCTCGAGGCCGCCGGCGCGCAGCGCGGCGACCCCCTCGGCCTCGATCGGATCGGCGACCAGCACGCGGAACATGGCGCCTTTCTACTCTGTGGCGCCATGGCGCCGCCCATCGAGCTCGAGCCCGACAAGATCCTCGCGACGATCCAGCAGCTCGAGCGGCGGATCGCCGAGCGGTTCGCCGGCTCAGGACTGGCCGGAGTCACGCAGCAGCTCTCGACGGTGGCCGGTCGCGCGGTGGTGCGGGCGGAGCAGATCCGGCGGCCGTCGCTCCGGCTGCGGCTGGTCAGCGGCGTGCTGCTCGCGGCGATGGGGTGGCTGCTCTGGTACGCGGTCACGCACGCGCGACCGCCGCCGGGGACGTTCGAGGCGTTCGATCTGGTGCAGGCGATCGAGGCGCTGCTGTCGGCGCTGGCGCTGCTCGGCGTGACGGTGCTGTTCGTGACGACGCTCGAGGGACGGGCCAAGCGGAAGAAGGCGCTCGCGGCGCTGCACGAGCTGCGGGTGCTGGCGCACGTCATCGACATGCACCAGCTGGCCAAGGATCCCGAGCGGTTGCACGACGACTTCGCGCCGACCGAGTCGTCGCCGGCGGTGCCGCTGACGCCGTTCGAGCTCGATCGCTACCTCAACTACTGCGGCGATCTGCTGGCGCTGGTGGGGAAGGTGGCCGCGTACTACCTCTCGAGCTTCCAGGACGAGGTGGTGCTGGCGGCGGTCAACGAGATCGAGGACCTCACCAACGGCTTGTCGCGCAAGGTGTGGCAGAAGCTGATGCTGCTCGACCAGCTCTTCCCGGACGGCAAGCGCGCGCCGACCGGCGCGCCGCGCCAGCCGCCGTCGGAGCGCTGAGGGCCGGCGCAGACGCGACGGGACGACCGATCGGGATCCGTCGTCCCATTCAGCTGCCGGAGGAGAGCCAGGCGAGGACCTGGCGGGTGCGGGTGGCGAGGGCCGCCTCGTCGCGGGCGCGCAGCAGGGCGGGGTCGGCCAGCGCCGGGCCCATGCTCAGCGCGCAGGCGCCGGCGGCGATCAGCTCGCGGACGCGGCGCTCGTCGAACGGGACGGCGTTGCCGGTCAGCATCAGCCGGCTCCACGGCTGCGGTCCGTGCAGCGAGCGGATGAACTCGGCGCCGTCGAGCGCAGCGGCCGGGAACAGCTTCACGATCTCGGCGCCGAGCGCCTCGGCGCGGCCGATCTCGCTGACCGTGCCGCATCCCGGGATCCAGGCGACCTTGCGCCGATGGCAGAGCCGCGCGACCTCCTCGTCGAGCTGCGGGCTGACGACGAAGTCGGCGCCGTGCGCCAGGTAGAGCGCCGCGGTCGGCGCGTCGACGATCGACCCGACGCCCACGATCAGCTCCGGCCGCGCGCGCCGCAGTTCGGGGACGACGGCGCACCAGGTCGCGAGCGCCGCGTCGCCGCGATGGAGGAACTCGACCAGTGCGGCGCCGCCCGCCGCGAGCCCGCGCGCACCGGCCAGGGTCACGCTCGTGTCGCTCGCCGGCAGCGTCGGCAGCAGCCGGGTGGCGAGCAGGCGGTTCCAGACGTCGAGGCGGGCGTGGGCGGCCATGGCGATCCCTCGGGCAATCCCTGCGCGTCGAAGGCGCAGAGTAATCGAGCCGCCCGCGCCGGGACCCGTCGTCGCCGCGTCCATCGGGTCGCGTCGCGTCGCGCCTGACCGGACCGGAATGGAACCGGGGCGCGCGCCTCGCGGCGTGCGCCCCGGCGAATTCTCGATCCGGCTGCACCGACCGGGACCCCGCTGTCACGCGCGAGGCCCGCCGCAGCGGCGTACCGCGGTCAGTAGGTGAGCGCGTCCTTCGCGCTGACCAGGCCGTTGCCGAACTTGGTGTCGTAGCCGCCGGCGCCCAGGTCCTTCGCCTTGGTCTGGATGGCGCTGCGGACCTGGCTGTTGGTGTACGCCGACTTGTTCGCCTTCACCAGCGCCGCCGTCGCCGCGACATGCGGGGTGGCCATCGAGGTGCCGGCGTAGAAGTAGTAACCGAAGTTCGCGTACCCGCCGCTGAACGTCTGCTGCAGGATGCCGTCGCCGTAGCCGTCGTTGTTCTGGTCGACGCCGGTATCGCCGCCGGGCGCGACGATGTCGATGCCGGTGCCCCAGTTCGAGTAGCTGCAGCGGGCGCCGTCGAACCGGGTGGCACCCACGGCGATCGTGTTGGCGTAGCGCGCCGGGTAGTCGATGCCGTTCTTGCCGCCGTTGCCGGTCGCCGCGCAGGTGACGCAGCCCTTCGTGTTCCAGGCGTAGTCGATCGCGCTCTGGAGCGTGGACGAACCGCTGCGCGATCCGAGGCTCAGGTTGATCACGAAGGCGCCGTTGTTGGCGGCGTAGCGGATGCCGTCGGCGATCCAGCTGTGGTAGCCCGAACCGGCGCTGTCGAGCACCTTGATCGGCATGATCGACGAGGCATGGGCGAGCCCGGCGCAGCCCGCCGAGTTGTTGGTGGTCTGCGCCACGGTGCCGGCGACGTGGGTGCCATGCCCGTTGTCGTCGTTCGGGTGCGAGTCGTTGTTCACGTAGTCCCAGCCGGCGACGAAGGTGGTCCCCGCCAGGTCAGGCGCCTGGGTGAACGCGCCGTACGTCTCGTAGGCAACGCCCGTGTCGACGACCGCCACGGTGACGCCGGCGCCCTGAGTGGTGTTCCACGCCGAGTCGCCCTGCACGCCGTGGTTCGAGACCACGCCATTCGACGTCTGGCCCCAGTCGTAGAAGTTCCACTGGTACGGGTTGTAGTAGGTGTCGTTCGGCGCACCCGACATCCAGGCGACGTAGTCGGGCTCGGCGTACTCGACGTCGGCCTGCGTCGACAGCAGGTTGACCCAGTCGCGCACGCTGCCCGCCGGCACCTTCAGCACGTCGAACGCGCCGTCGACGCCGCGCTGCAGGAAGCGACCGCCCCACGGGGCGACGCGCAGGTCGACGTCGGCCGGATCGAGTTCCACCTTCCACTTCACCAGCACGCGATCCGGCGCGAACTCCGGCGCGTCGGCCGGCGCCACGAACGGCGGCACGACGACCATCCGCGCCTGCCGCGCATCCTGCTCTCCCCACGCGATCAATCCCGCCGCGGCCATCGCCGCCAGCGCCAGACGATTCAGCTGTGAGATGCGCACCATTCCTCCCTCCGTCGCGAATTCGAACCCGACGAATGACCCGAGCCGGGTCGCGGCTTCTCCCGATCGCCGCGAGCGACTGCGCCGCTTCCCGACGGCGCGCGGCGGAATGTAGCCCGGGCGAACGCGTCCGCTCGGCGGCGTGCACGGCCCGCGGGTTCCGTGCGCCGGCGATGGCGCGAGGATCTTCGCGGCTTGCCGTCGCTGCCGGCGCCGCGGTCGCGATCGCCGCGCCGCGCCTCAGAGCGCTCTCAATCCCGGAGGTCGGTCTCCGGCCAGATCCTGGCGCGCGCCCAGTCGACTGTCACCGCGACCTGCTCGCCACCAGTGACTCGCGTCGTCGGCGCCACCGTGCAGCGCAGCGACGCGCCCCACATCCGTAGCGCCACGATCCGGAACGGGCCGGCCTCCTCGATCCACTCGACGGTGGCGAGCGGCGCGCCGGACGCCGCGTTCGGCGCGATTCCGGGCGACGCCGCGGTGAGCTGCAGCTGTTCCGGTCGCAGCCCGAGCAGCGCCCGGGTGCCCTCCGGCGCCGCGGCCGCGGTGATCGTCGACCCATCTGGCGTGCGCCACTGTCCGCCGCGCCGCTCGAGGGCGATCAGGTTGATCGGCGGCTGGCCGAGCTGACGCGCGACCAGGGCCGAGCACGGCTCGAGGTAGACCTCGCGCGGCGGGCCGACCTGCAGCACGCGCCCTTCGGCCAGCACCGCGATCCGGTCCGCCAGCGACAGCGCCTCCGCCTGGTCGTGGGTGACGTAGACCACCGGCACGCCGAGCTGCCGGAACAGCCGCTTCAGCTCGACGCGCAGCGACTCGCGCAGCTTCGCATCGAGGTTGGTCAGCGGCTCGTCGAGCAGGAACAGCCGCGGTCGGCGGACGATCGCGCGACCGATGGCGACGCGCTGCATCTCGCCGCCGGAGAGGTTCTTGGCCGGGCGGTCGAGCAGTCGCGTGATGCGGAGCATCGCCGCCGCCTCGTCGACGCGCGCGGCGATCTCGGCCGCGGGCAGCGTGCGGCCGGGCGCCCTGAGCGGGAAGGCGAGGTTCTCGCGCACGCTGAGGTGGGGGTACAGCGAGAAGTTCTGGAACACCAGCGCGACGTCGCGGTCGGCCGGGGCGAGCGCCGCGGCATCGCGCCCGCCGAGTTCGATGCGACCCGCGTCGGGCGTCTCGAGGCCGGCGATCACGCGCAGCAGCGTCGTCTTGCCGGCGCCGGTGGCGCCCAGCACCACGAGCAGCTCGCCGGCGGCGAGCTCGAGCGAGACGTCGGCCAGCGCCGTGACCGCTGCGGCGCCGCCGCCGAAGCGCTTGGTGAGGCCGGTGATCCGCAGTGCGGGCGCAGGAGCGTTCATTGCAGGCGCGCTCCGCCGTCGGGGTCGAACAGGCGGACGTGGGTCGCATCGAAGGCGAGGGCGACGGCGCTGGCGGCGGCGGCGGTCCGTTCCGGCTCGACCCGCGCCACCAGCGCACCGCAGGCGGTCTGCACGTGGACGCAGCGGCTGGCGCCGAGGTACTCGGTCAGCACCACCTCGCCGCGCAACGCGCCCGGCGTCTCGGGGGCGACGAGCCGGACGAACTCCGGCCGCACGCCGAGGGTCGCCGGTCCGCTCCGCACGGCCGCCAGTGCCGCGGGCAGCGGCAGCGGCGTCGCGCCGCCGGTCGGGACGAAGCGGGCGGCGCCGGCCGCGTGCTCGATCGTGCCATCGAGGAAGTTCATGCCGGGGCTGCCGACGAAGTGGGCGACGAACAGCGACGCCGGCTCGTCGTAGACCGCCATCGGCGGGCCGACCTGCTCGATCCGGCCGTCGTGCATGACGACGATCCGGTCGGCAAGGCGCATCGCCTCCTCCTGGTCGTGGGTGACGTAGAGCGTGGTCACGCGCGCCTCGAGCTGCTGCGTGCGCAGGAACTCGCACATGGCGAGGCGGCGGTCGGCGTCGAGCGTGCCGAGCGGCTCGTCCATCAGCCAGATCTTCGGGCGGCGGATCATCGCGCGGCCGAGCGCCACGCGCTGCTGATCGCCGCCAGAGAGCTCGCGCGGTCGGCGGCGCAGGAGCGGGCCGAGCTCGAGGCGGGCGGCCAGCTCGGCGACGGCGGCGTCGCGTTGCGCGCGCGGCACGCCGCTGCAGTCGAGCGGGAAGGCGAGGTTCTCGGCGACCGAGAGATGCGGGTAGAGCGCGTAGAACTGGAAGACGAAGCCGACGTCGCGCTGCGAGGGGCGCTGCAGCGAGACGTCCTGGCCGGCGAGGCGGATGGCGCCGCCGGTGGGGAGCTCGAGTCCGGCGGTCATGCGCAGCGTCGTGGTCTTGCCGCAGCCGCTCGGGCCGAGCAGCACGATGAACTCGCCCTGCGCGGCCGCGAAGTCGATCCCCTTCACGGCGCGGGTGCCGTCGGGGTAGGTCTTCTCCAGCGCGACGAGCTCGAGCCACGCGCTCATGGCGCTCGCTCCGACGTGGCGCCGCCGCTGCGGGTGCCCGCCGTCGGCTTCGGCGATTGCAGGTGGCCGGTGACCGTCTGCGCGATCACGCCGCCGAGCGTGACGAAGAACCCCGCGCGCAGCCCGCCGTCCCACCAGGGCTGCAGCATCAGCAGCAACCCGAGCCCCATCACCGCCACCGCGATCCGATCCGCCTGGACGGCCGGCTTCGGGGCGGTCACTGCTTGATCGTCCCGAAGGTCATGCCGCGCAGCAGGTGGTTGCGGACGAGGAAGGTGAACAGCACGATCGGGGCGACGAAGATCAGCGCGCCCGCCGCGACCTGCGGCCACGGCATGCCCTCGAGGTTGCCCTGCAATCCGGCGAAGTAGGCCGGCACCGTCAGCGCCCCCGAGCTGTTGAGCGTCATCGCGAAGCCGTATTCGTTCCACGACGAGATCAGGCAGAAGACCGCCGTGACCGCCATCCCGGTGCGCGCCTGCGGCAGGATCACGCGGAAGAACGCCTGCAGCCGGGTGTAGCCGTCGACCAGCGCCGCCTCCTCGAAGGCGCGCGGGATCTCGTCGATGAATCCCTTCATCAGCCACACCGCCAGCGACAGGTTGAACGCCGTGTAGAGCAGCACGAGCCCGGCGTGGCTGGCGAGCAGCCCGAGCTCGCGGTACATGATCAGCACCGGGATCACGACGGCGAGCGGCGGCATGAAGCGCGTCGACAGGATGAAGAAGAGCCAGTCCTTCGCCCCGGCGACCTTGAACCGGCTGAAGCCGTACGCGGCCAGCGTGCCGAGCGCCACCGACAGCGCCGTCGACAGGAGCCCGATCACCACGCTGTTGCCGAGGTGTTCGAAGTAGCTGGCGCGCGCCCCGACGTGCACCTCCCCGAGCTTGGCGTAGGCGCCGAGCGTGGCGGCGAAGGTCACGCGCTCGTCGTCGACGGGGGCACCTGCCGCCCCGTCGCCGGCCGGGGCCGCGAGCGTCGGCACGAAGCGCGGATGGAGGCTGATCGCGTCGTCCTTCGCCTTCAGCGAAGTGAGCGCCATCCACAGGAGCGGCAGCGTCGCCACCACGAAGTAGCCGGCGACGATCAGGCGCGCGAGCCACCTCATGCCGGCCGCTCCTTCATCCGCTCCATGTAGCGGGTGAACATCGTGGCGACGGCGATCACCGCGACCAGCACGACGCAGCCGAAGCCGGCGCCGAGTCCGACCTTGCCGTCGCGGAACACCACCTGGTAGAGCAGCGTGGAGAGCGTCTGCGTCTTCGGGTCGTTCGGCCCGGTGATCGCCATCACGAGGTCGAACTGCTTCAGCGCGTCGGTCGCGCGCAGCAGCACGGCGAGCCCCAGCAGCGGCGCGCACAGCGGCAGCGTGATCCGCCGGAACACCGTGAAGCGCGACGCGCGGTCGATCTCGGCCGCCTCGTAGAGCGACTTCGGGATCGCGTTCAGCGCGGCCAGCGCGATCAGCAGCATGAACGGCGTCCACATCCAGAGGTCGACCAGCAGCAGCGAGGTGAACTTCCAGTCGCGGTCGGTCGTCCACTGCGGCGTCGGCAGGCCGACCGCGCCGAGGAACTGGTTGAGGATCCCGTAGTTGCCGTTCAGGATCAGGTTCCAGAACAGCCCGACGACCGCCGGCGACAGCATCATCGGCACCAGCAGCGTGGTGAGGATCGCGCTCTTGCCGCGGAAGTCCCGCTGCAGCGCCAGCGCCAGCACGAACCCGAGCAGGAGCTCCGCGGCGACCGCCAGCCCGACGAAACGGGCGGTCAGGCGGATCGCGTCGCCGAACCGCTCGTCGGTGAAGACGCGGGCGTAGTTCTGGCCGCCGATGTAGCGGGCGTCGTCGCCGACCAGCTCGACCGAGCGGAAGGAGAGCGCGATGTTCCACGCCAGCGGGAAGATGTTGAACGCCAGCAGGAAGCAGAGCGTCGGGCCGACGAAGGCCCAGGTGAGGCGGGTGGTTCCACGTTCCGGCATGGGGCGAGGCATCATGCGCAGAGGTGGCAGGCGAGCCAAGACGATCGTGGCGGCTCCGGCCGCCGGCGGTGGAGGGTGGAAGATGCAGGGGAGCCGCAGGATCGGGTGGGCCGGGGTGGTGGCGCTCGCGGCGGCGGGGTGCTCGCTGCCGAACCTGTCGCTGCCCGACCTGCCGCGCGACTCGAGCTTCTCGTTCGAGACGCAGTACTGGCTGGCCGAGCCGGGCGGCCACGTCGACGTCGAGGGGGGCAGCGCCCCCGGGACGTCGACCCATGCGCGGCTCGAACGCGACCTCGGGCTCGACGACGACGAGCAGTTGCTCTGGCAGGCGGCCCTCGACCTCGGCCAGCACCGGATCAGCGCCGAGTACCTGCCGCTGTCGTTCTCCGGCAGCGGCACGACGAAGGGGTTCACCTACCACGGCGCGGTCTACCCGGGCGGCGATCGGGTCTCGAGCGACCTCGACCTCGAGACCTGGGTGCTCAAGTGGGATTACGCGCTGAGCGAGCAGAAGAAGACGGAGGACGCCTTCCGGCTCGGGCTCGGCGCCTGGTGGTGGAACTTCGACCAGCAGGTCCGCGGCAGTCCGAGCGGGAACTTCGAGTCGCGCGAGTTCAGCCGGATCTACCCCGGCATCCACGCGCTGCTGACGATGGAGCTCGGCGAAGGCTCGACGCTCGATCTCGCCGGCGCGCTCGCCGCCAACAACTACCACCGCCGCATGTACGACTGGAGCGCGACGCTCCGCTACCCGGTCTCCGACAGCGTCCGTCTCGGCATCGGTTACCGCTGGCTGATCTGGGACTTCAACGAGACGACCAACGACGGCGACTTCGACTTCTCCGGCCCGCTCGGCTCGCTGCAGGTGAGATTCTGAGGAGCCTCGTCTCCGTAGAACCGTCGCAGCGACGATTCTGCCGATCGTAGAAACGTCGCTGCGACGGTCTTGCCCGCCGCGGCGAGCGACCCGCTTGCGGCGCCCTGACTCGGCTTGGCGCCGCTACTCTCCTCCGCCCTCATGTCGCTGATCCAGCTCACCAACGTCACGAAGGCGTACGACTTCAAGCCGGTGCTGAAGGGGGTCGATCTCACGCTGAACGAGGGGGAGCGGGTCGGGCTGCTCGGCCGCAACGGCGCCGGCAAGACCACGCTGCTGCGGATCATCACCGGGCAGGACGTCCCCGATGAGGGCGAGCGGGCGGCGAAGAAGGAGCTGAAGCTCGGCTACCTCGAGCAGGCGCCGCCGCTCGATCCCGACCTGACGGTGCGAGCGGCGGTCGAGCTCGGCCTCGCCGGCCGCGCCGAAGTGCTCGCGAAGCTCGACGAGCTGCACGCGCAGTTCGAGCGCCACGACCTGCCGGAGGCGAAGCTCGAGTCGCTGCTGCGCAAGCAGGCCGAGCTCGAGGCGCGGCTCGACGCGCTCGGCGGCCACGACGTCGCCCACAAGATCGAGGAGCTGGTCCGTCATCTCGGGCTGCGCGATCCCGACGCGCCGTGCGGGCCGCTCTCGGGTGGCGAGAAACGGCGCGTCGCGCTCGCCCGCCTGCTGATCGGCAAGCCCGACCTGCTGCTGCTCGACGAGCCGACCAACCACCTCGACGCGATCGTGATCGACTGGCTCGAGGACTTCCTGATCGAGGCGCGCGTGCCGCTGCTGCTGGTCACGCACGACCGCTACTTCCTCGACCGCGTCTGCGACCGCATCGTCGAGCTCGAGCACGGGCGGCTCACCAGCTTCGACGGCAACTACACCTTCTATCTGTGGCAGAAGGCCGAGCGCGACGCGGCCGCGGCGCAGGCCGAGAGCAACCGGCAGAACCTGCTGCGGCGCGAGACGGCGTGGGCGCGGCGCGGCCCGCCGGCGCGCACCAAGAAGTCGAAGGCCAGGATGCAGCGCTACGAGAAGCTGCTCGGCGACGTGCCCGACGCGCCGATCGGCTCGATGGAGATGGCGCTGCCGCCGGGACCGCGCCTCGGCGAGAAGGTGGTGCGGCTCGAGCGGGCGGAGAAGTCGTACGGCGGGCGGCGCGTGGTGCCGTCGCTCGAGCTCGACCTGCAGCCGGGCGAGCGGCTCGGCATCGTCGGCCCGAACGGCGCGGGCAAGAGCACGCTGCTCGGCCTGATCGGCGGCAGCGTGGCGCCCGATCGCGGCCGCGTCGTCGTCGGCGAGACGGTGAAGTTCGCGGCCATCGACCAGGCGCGCAGCAACCTCGACCCGGAGAAGACGGTCATCGAGGAGGTCGCGGCGCAGGAGGGCGGCGTCATCAAGGTGGGCGACGGGCTGGTGCGCGTCGAGAGCTTCCTCGACCGCTTCCTGTTCCCGGGCCCGGCGAAACGGATGCCGGTGAAGCTCCTCTCCGGAGGCGAGCGCAACCGCGTGCTGCTGGCGAAGCTGCTGATCCAGGGCGGCAACGTCGTGCTGCTCGACGAGCCGACCAACGACCTGGACCTCGTCACGCTGCGCGCGCTCGAAGAGGCGCTGCTCGCGTTCGACGGCTCGATCGTGGTGGTGAGCCACGACCGCTGGTTCCTCGATCGCGTGGCGACGCGGATCGTCCACCTCGACGGCGAGGGCGGCGCGCGCGTGCATGTCGGCGACCTGTCGAGCCTGCTCGAGCGGATGGCGGACGAGCGGGAGCGGGCGGAGGCGGCGGCGCGCACCACGGCGGCGGCCGGGCGCTCCGGGCGGCCGGGTCGGGCGGAACCGGCGAGCGCGCCGGCGCCCGCGCAGCCGCTCGCCGCGGCGAAGCGCAAGCGCAGCTTCAAGGAGCAGAAGGAGTTCGACGCCCTCCCCGAGCAGATCGCCGCCGCCGAGGCCGAGGCGGTGCAGCTGGACGCGAAGTTCGCCGATGCCGCGTTCTATTCCGGCCCGCGCGCCGCCGTCGAGCAGGCGCAGACGCGCCGCGCCGAGCTCAAGGCGCAGATCGACCGGCTCTATTCGCGCTGGGCCGAGCTCGAGTAGTCGGCGCGCCGGCCGCGACCCGCGGCGGGGTGGCGTCACCAGGCGCAGCGCGCCGCGATCGCCTCGGCCGAGCCGTCGCGGAGCCAGGGATCGAGCTGGGCGATCTCCTTCAGCTGCTGGCCGCGCACGCGCGGGACGGCGACGTAGCGGGCGATGAGATCGGGGAGCGCGGTCACGTCGCTCCAGAGCTTCTCGAACTGGGTGACCGGGAAGACGTCCTCCTGCGCGTGGCCCCAGCGCTTCTTCACGTCCTTCAGGGTGACGTAGGTCGGCAGCTGCGCGGCGATGCGGCGGACGGCGGCGGCGATCGCGGCGGCGGCCGCCGACGTCGGATCCGCGCTCGCCTGGAGCACCTGCTCGCGCGTCAGTCCGAAGCGCTCGAGCAGCCGATCGAGGTCGATCCAGGTGGTCATCGAGTTGTACCAGCTGAGCTCGAGCTCCTGCTCCTCGCGCGGCAGTGCCAGCCCCTCGATCAGCCGCAGCCGGCCGTCGACGCGCGCCAGCCCGCCGCCGCGATCCTCGAGTTGGCGCCGGATCACCTCGAAGGTGAGCGTCGCGCCCTGGTCGACCTGCGCGAGGTGAGTGCCGAGCAGGCCGGCGTCGAGGTCGGCGCCGAGCGTGTCGACGTTGTGCAGCAGCAGCGTCCTGAGCTGCGGGCGCTGCCGCAGCAGGCCGCCGAGCACGCCGTTCTTCAGCAGATTGGGCAGCTCGTAGAAGTGGCCGACCGGATGGAGGCACTGCAGCGGCACGTTGTCGACGTAGTCGCTGCCCTCGCCGGCCGCCCGCGCCCAGCCGATCAGCGCCGCGTGCGCGCTCTCGCGCAGCTTCTGCTGCTGCCGGTCGAGCCGCTGGTGGCTCGACTCCTCCCACAGGAAGCGCAGGTCGCGCTCCATCGGCACCAGCCGCAGCCCCACCGACCGCCCCGGCGACAGCGCCACGAGCAGCTCCCGCTCCGGTGACGTTTCCGTCGAATCGTCGCTGCGACGTTTCTGCGGGCGCAGGGCGCGGGCGAGGGCGGCGTGGGTGAAATGGCTGGTGGTGATGAGGTGCGGGATCGGGCAGCCGGCGGCGCGAGCGGCGCGGCGGCTCTTGGCGAGATGGACGTCGAGGAAGCTGCGGAACTGCCCGTCGAACCTGGCGAACGGGAAGAGCGCCTTCACCACGCCGGCGCCGCCGCTCCAGCGGCTGCCGGCCCCGGCGGCCAGCGTGACGACGGCCACCTCGCCGCGCGCCAGCGCCGCCTCGCCGCGTGCGATCGCGGCCGCCGTCGCGCCGCTGCGCAGATCGAGAACGTCGCCCGGCTCGACGTCGCGCACCTGCGTGTGCACCGGCAGCCGACTCTGCGCCAGTCCGATCCGCCCGGCCCGCAGGTCGGCCCGGATCGCCTCGTGCTCGGTGGCGTCGAAGCCGAGCGACCCGAGCAGCGCCGCGAGCGCTGGCGGTCGCGGCCCGTCATCCGCCGTCGCCGCCGACCCTGCCACGGCCGCCGCTCCGGCTGC
>Ga0194131_10005403_pt1 | contig 18464 bp, 28 predicted proteins | sample TA2KigO120mmetaG_FD_148631 | JGI IMG/M metagenome (GOLD analysis project Ga0194131, IMG submission 148631) | Freshwater microbial communities from Lake Tanganyika, Tanzania - TA2015053 Kigoma Offshore 120m | ecosystem: Environmental > Aquatic > Freshwater > Lake | place: Tanzania: Lake... | reverse complement strand
CGTCGAGGGGAACGTCGAGGGAAAGTCGAGGGAAAGTCGAGGGAAAGTCGAGGGGAAAGTGCAGCCACCTCGACGTTCGCCTAGCCTTGTCACCGAGGGGGGAGGGGGGTAGGGCGATCTTCTCGTGAGGACGTAGCCGGGGGATCGACGGGTCATATCTCCCTCCATCTCGGGGTGCCGGTGTAGCGGGGGACGCACCCTCCGAACGCCTCGCAAGCTGCTGTGGTCGCCCGCTCCCTCGCACGAGGAGATGTCGCGCGGGCGCTCCACGGGCAACGTAGGGGCCTTGGGCGCGATGTCTACGAAGACAGGTTGAAGTCGGTCAAGAACTGGTTGAAGCAGTACGCGCCGACGCTCTAGAAGTCGAACCCGCGCTGCGCCTCGACGAACGGCTTGGTGTCGAGCCGCGCGGTTGCCTTGGTGGCCATGTCGGGATCGGACTCGACGGCGATGAACTCCCGGCCGAGCGCCTTGGCGACGACCGCCGTCGTGCCCGAGCCGACGAACGGGTCGAGCACCACCTGCCCGGGGTTGCTGCTGGCGAGCACGAGGCGTTCGATGAGCTTGACCGGCTTCTGCGTCCGGTGGATGCGGTCCTCGGTGTAGAAGTCGATGTCGGTCCAGACGTTCGTGAACCCCATCTGCGAGTTGAACACGAAGCCTTTGAGGTCGTCGGGGGCCTTGAAGTCGAGCACCTGCTCCAACCGCTCCCACATCTCCAGCGTGGGCACCTGGGCGAGGATGTTCTCGCCTGCGTAGAGCGACCACATGCCGCCGCCGTTGCTCTTCACCCCGAGCCGCTCGTTGATCTCCTTCGTGCTCAGGCCGAGTTCCTCCTGGCGCTCAAGGAGCACTTGGCGAATGTGCGGCTTCGCGTCGTAGACGAAGAAGAAGATCGCCTCGGTGGTGTTGGGGAACTGCTTGTACGTGCTGGTCTTGCGCCCGGCGATCGACTTGATGCCCTTGTTGACGATGATCTCCTGCCGGAACTCGAAGCCGAGGCCGAGGATGTCGTGGAACAGGTAGACGAGGTTGCGGACGTAGCCGAAGAGGTAGAGAGACGCCGACCGCTTGCAGACGCGGGCGATCTCCGCGAACCATAGGCGGCACCACTGGCGGTAGTCCTCCTCGGTGCGACACTTGTAATCCCACGTCTCGCCGATGACCTTCCAGTAGGGCGGGTCGAGGATCACGAGGTCCACGCTGCGGGCGGGGAGCCGTCGCAACACGTCGAGGGCGTCGCCCGTGATGATCTTCCCCGTCGGGAGCGAGGTGTACGCTTCGGGCGGCGTCTCGACGACGGTCTCCGGTTCGCGCTTCCGCGCGTTCGGGCGGGGCTTGAAGGCGCGTGGTCTACGCCATCCGAGGGTTGCGGTGGGCTGGTTCATCGGTGCCTCCCTATGGTACGCCCGCCGCGAATAGCCCGAGTTGCTCGCCGGTCGGTCGCTCCCCGAGGCATTGCGGGGAAAGCCACAGCCGCTCGCGGTGCTGCTGGTGGCCTTCGTCCTCGTTCTGCTGCGCCATGCCGCCCCTGAGAAAGCCGGTGGTAAACCACTCGACTTCGCGCCATCCCGCCCGGGCGAACTCGTCGCCATGCTCGCCCTCGAACCCGGCGAACACGATGCGGAACCGCTCGTTTCGAGCGGCCTCGATGGCCCACTCGCGCGCCTCGTGGGCGACGTTGAGATCGTCCACCGTGTAGAGGTCCGCGTCGCGGGCGGCGCGCATGAGGTTCCTCTCGCGGGCGGTCATCGCTTCACCTCCTCGGGGCGAGCGGGTTTCTCGTGGCCCGGTCCCTCGGGGGCGGGGCACTCGCGGGCGCGCCAGCCGAGGGCGCGGAGGGTGGGCCCGCACGAGCACCGCGGCGGGGGCGCGGGGCGATCGATGATGCTCGCCGCGATGCTCGCCGCGGCGACCGCGTCCTCCCACGTCGCGCCCTCGAAGGACGTGACCTCGGGTTCGTCGCCTCCTCTTTTCTCTGGGAGTATCCCACCCTCGCGGGCAAGGACGAAGGGGGCGGGTTCGGGAACGCCCACGAGCGTCACATAGGCTTGGAAGACGTGGGGGGCGATGAGCATGGGCGTGACCGCCCAGACCCCCGGTCCGAGCTTCCGCAGACCCCAGAAGGCCCGGCCGTCCACGTCCTTGTGCTCCCCCAACCGGACGGGGACCGAGAAGATCATCCGGTCGATGCCCGTCCCCGCCGCCTTCGTGCCCGTGCCGACCGGGATACCGACGACGAGCCGGAAGCACCTCTCGCTCTCCTCCCACAGGACCCCCGCCACGATCATCGCCCGGTCGTCGAGCTTCGGATTCTCCGCCCATGGCGGGGTGAAGTGGTAGAGGAAGTTGGCGTCGATTCCCATGCCAGATCCCTTCGTGGAGAGCTAGGGGCCGAATTGCTTCCAGGACCGGGAGGCCACCGGACCGAGCGCCGCCGCTCCCTGGTAGTTGCCTTGGTAGAGCATCTGTTCTCCGGCGATGGTGTGGAAACGGATCTGCGCGAATCGCATCCCCGGATAGACCCGGAGCGGGTAGAGGACCGAGACCTCCATCGTGTACTGGCCGAGGAAGCCCGCGTCCCCGTAGCCCGCCGTGAAGTGGACGTTCAGGAACAGCCGCCCCAGCGAGGACTTCCCGTCGAGCACCGGGACGAGGGAAGATGTTCCCACCACCTCCTCGGTGTGGAGGAGGTAGCCGGTCCCCGGCTTGAGGATCATCCCTTCCGCGCCCATCTCGAAGTACCGGGAGGGGTTGTCTGTCTTAGCGTCGAGAACGATCTCTCGACCTGGCAGAGGCTCGGTGTAGACCCTGACGCCCTTCCCGAGCCGGAGGTCGTAGGAGGCGGGGTTGATCTGATCGGTGCGGAAGGGGGTGATTCGGATCGTGCCCTCCGCCACCGCTTCCCGGATGGCATTGCCTGACAGGATGCCGTGTCCTAGCACTGGTCGTCCTTCGGGGCGCGCTCAATGCGCCTGCGACCGACATCGTCCGCGCACGCTCCATCGCAGAACCGACCGAGAATGTTGTCGGACTCGTGAAGCGCCGCCCCACAGGTTTCGCATTCGCACAAGTACCCGTTCCTGATCACGAAGTCGGCAGGGTAGCAGGGGTCATCCCTGCTCTCGTCGGAGGGACGGGTTTCGGGGAGCTTTCCGGGCGGCCGACGGCCGGATGCTACCGTGACCTGCGCTCGTACCGCTGTGATGACTTCGGCGCTGGGTGTGTGGTCGAACTTCACGCTGCACCACGACTTGTGCTTGCTTGGGAGGTCGGCGGCCGGGAGATCTGCGCCGCAAGTCCAGCAGCGACGAAATGCCTGTGTCATCAGCGTGAGTCCTTTCTTGCTGCACCGGGACGACGATAGCGGGGCTGGAGCGAGCACGAAGCTACGCCCCAGCCCCGTCCGGGATCTAACCGTGCTCCACCTTCCGCTGCGCCGCAAGCTCCGAACAGCATCGATGCCATGTGGTCGGGCATGGTGAGCGCTCATCCTGTGCGGTGAGCACGGGGGCGGCCACCTTCGCCTTCTTCGTGGGCTTCTTGGCCGGAGCCTTCGTCGCCTGCTTCGTCGCCTGCTTCGTTGCCTTCTTCGTTGGCATCTTCGTTCTCCTTCCGTTGGGCTTGCGACCATGTGTGCGTTCGGGAGGCGTCCACGGCACCCGCCTTCCTCCTTCGAGCGCCGTGCGGCGGAGGGGAAAGCGGCAGCGGGGGCACTTCTCGGTGTCTATCCGCACCGTGCCGAAGTCGCACAAGCGGCAGGTGAGGAAAGGCAAGGTCTTCTTCCCGCAGCGACCGCAGCGAGGCCGCGCCTGCCTCAAGGCGCAGCAGTACCGGATCTCCTTCCTTACAGGAGCTTCGCTTCCCACGGCCACCCGTAGGGCCGCCACCGTCACCACGACCTCCCCTACTCCCCGAGGTTGTGCGGGAGTCCGAGCGCCTCCGCCATCGCCCGGCAGACGCCTACAAGAAGCCGCTGCTCCTCTGGTCGTCCTCCGGTCACCGCTTGGCCGTGCAGAACCGCCTCGACCCGTTGGTGGAGGGCTCGGCGCTCCTTCTCGGGAAGGGCCTCCCAGACCCGCTCCGAGAACATTTCCATGACGTTCCCGGTGGCGACCCGCCAGATCCGGCAGGCTTCGTGCGCGGCCTTGGTACAGGCCAGGACTCTCGCCTCACCCGTCACCTCGCACCTCCTGAGAGGGCGAGCTTCTTCGGCTTGGCCCGGAGCAGGAGGTACTGGCGGGGGGTGAGGGGGTCAGGCGCTTCGGACATATCCCCTACCTAGCAGGTAGAGATCGGGTTGTCAAGCCACCTTGCCCTTTTTCTTCTTCGTCCGGTCTCCTCTCATTGGTCTCCTCGGACTCAGCGATGGCGCGCACGACGCACCCGACGACGTAGGCGACTTGTGGTACGACGGCGTTGCCGAGCGCCTTCAACCGCTTGGCTCGGTTGGGGACGCCTTGCGCGACGCGCGGCGCTTCCCATTCGTGCTGCGCTTCGCCGGGGCGGGCGGGCCAGCGGTCCAACCATCGGGGAAGCCCTGGAGTTGCTCCACCCAATCGGGCGATAGGCTGCCCGATACCGACTCGCGCAGGTTCGCGCAACCTCCCGCGTTCTTCGCTCTCGCAAGTGCTTCCTGGGATCGATTGATGCCCGTCGCGTCGAAGGATTGCGGCGTCGGCCACGCCCGTGCCGCCGTCCGCAGGTTCGGTGATCCTTCCGCCGTCGCCGCCTGCCCCGGCCCGCTGTCCCCGTCGCGGGCGGTCAGGGAGGGCCAACCTCCGCGCTCCAACGCCTTGACCATCACATTGACGCTGGTGATCGTCGAACGCGGCCCGCCCTTCATGCGCGCCTTCATTGCCATGTGCGCCTCGGGTGACTTCCCGTCCTCCCGCGCGCATGGCGTCGGCCACGTCCCGACCTGATCCCGCAAGTTGTTCGGCGACGATCTGCCGGGGCGGTGTTCCGCTTCGTGTGCAAGCGCGGTTGCTGACTTCGGCGCAAGCCCGTCCATCGTGTTCGGTGTCATCCACGCGCCACCCGACGACGAAGATCCGTTCTCGTCGGTGTGGCGCTCCAACGTCGGAAGCGCGTAAAGGGAGCCAGATCGCATCATACCCGCTTTCGGCCAAGTCGCCGAGCACCTCTCGGAAGGCGTGGCCCCCGTCCACGGAAAGGATGCCTGGGACGTTCTCAGCGACGACGAACCGGGGGCGAAGCTCGCGAACGATGCGCGCGAACTCCGGCCAAAGCCAGCGATCATCCGCACGGCCTTTGCGGCGACCCGCTGTGCTGTGCGGCTGACACGGGAACCCACCGCAGATGAGGTCGGCGGGAGGGAGGTTTGCGGCTCCGACGGAGCGAACGTCATCAAAGCGAACTGCGTCTGGCCAGCGGCGCGCGAGGATTTCACGACAGAATGCCTCCTGTTCGACCTGCCACACGACGGGACCGAACCCCGCCCATTCGAGGCCCAATTCCAGGCCACCGATCCCCGAGAATAGGGAACCGATCCTCATTCGGCAATCTCCTGCGCGGGCGGCGGCGTGATGCCGCCCACCGCGAGGATGCGCCGCCCGATCCAAGCGATCACCGGAACCGCCATGCTGTTACCGATCGCCTCGTAGCGGGGTCCGTCGGCGGCGGGCTTGCCCTTGTAGGTGATCGCGGTGTACCCGCGAGGAAATCCCTGGAGTGCCTCACACTCCGATGGCAGGAGCCGCCGGACGCCGCCAGCACCGATCACGCCAGCTTGGCCCATGCGCTCCAACGTCGGCGCAACGCCGCTGAGTGTCGGGATGACGGCGGGTGGGGCTCCACCGTTCGCGTGAGACTTCGTGAATCCGCTAGCGCGAAGGGTCGGCGCGACATCGCCCACGTCGCCACCGTAATCCTTCGACGAGAAGGCGAGCACCGCCCCCGGCCCCTCGCTCGTGAGCGCGTCCGCAACGTGCGCGTCGCACGCCCGCTCCTGGCTGGCGACTACCTGTCCTCCGGCCGCTTCGTCGGCTTCGGTTCGCCAGCCGCGACCCGCAGACTGCGCTCCAACTGCGGAGGCAATTCGCGCCCCCTCTTCGCGGCGCGGCGGAGGATTCCGCAACAGGCTTTCGCGCTCAAAAAGTACCGCTGCGGCACGCCGCCAGTCTCCAAGATGTCCGACAACGAAGAGGCGACGCCGTCGCTGGGGAACTCCGAAATACTGTGCATCGAGAATCCGCCAGGTGCCTTGATACCCGCATTCCCCCACGGCAGCGAGGAAGGTGCCAAAGTCCCGTCCGCCTCCTGAACTAAGAAGTCCAGGGACGTTCTCGAAAAGAAACCAGCGGGGGCGTACTCGTGCAACCACGCGAAGGGCGAAGAGGGCCAGGTTGCCACGCGGGTCATCCAGTCCGAGGCGCTTTCCTGCGATGGAGAAACTCTGGCAGGGGCTGCCAAAGGTAACGACATCTGCGCGTCCTTCATACGGGCTCCAGTCGGCGGCGGTCACGTCGCCAAGGTTGGGGACGTTCGGGTAGTGGTGCGCGAGAACCGCGCTCGGGAACGGGGTGGTCTCGGCGAACGCGAGGGGCTCGAAGCCGAGAGGGTGCCAGGCGCACGTCACCGCCTCGATACCCGAGAAGAGGCTGATGTACTTCACGGGGCCACCCAGCGTTGGTTGCGCGACGAGCTTCTTCCATTGGCGGTCACGTTGAGCACGTCGTCGCCTGGTGCTCACCTGGAGTGGCATCACTCGCCTCCGACTTCGGCGAAGCGGTTGAAGAGGGGCGCGTCGTCCTCTATTCGCCGCCGCGCCATCTTGACGTAGGCCGGGTTCAACTCGATGCCGATGGCGCTGCGCTGGAGCCGCGTCGCCACCAGCAGCGTCGTCCCCGCGCCGGCGAAGGGATCGAGCACCGTGCAGGGGACGGGTGCGGCGTTGCAGTCGCACGAGGGACGCCAGCCGACGGTGCGGTCAGGGTTCGCTGCTCGCCAGTCTTGGTATGCTTGACCCACCTTACGGTGAACACCGGCATCTCCTGTCCCGAACCTATCAATGCCGCTCGCCTCAACTTTCGGCATCTCTGGCTTCTCCACCACCCGCTCCCACGGCATCCCGCAGGCCGAGCAGCACCCGCGCTCCGAGGTGCCCGCCTTGATGCAGGGCTCGACGAGCGCCGGGGGAAAGGTTGCGAAGTGGGCACCAGGGTAGGGTTGTGTGGTCACCGTCCAGACGGAGCGGCGGTTTGCGCCCTTTACTTCCGCATACCCTCGAAAAATCTGATTCTGGCTTCGGCTCATTTGGTTTCCGTCTTCTCCCCAAATCTTCTTTGCCATCTCACGGCGTTCTTTGTCGCGAGCGGTTGGTTCTCCAGGTGCCGACTGCAATGACTTTGCGGCGTGTTCCTTGACCGGCTCCCTCACCGCCTCCGCGTCGTAGTAGTACCTTGCCGACTTCGTGAGCAGGAAGATGTACTCGTGCGCCTTCGTGCAGCGGTCGGTCACGCTCTCGGGCATCGGGTTCGGTTTCGACCAGATGATATCCTGCCGCAGATACCAGCCATCCGCTTGCAGGGCGAAGGCGACACGCCACGGGATGCCGACGAGGTCTTTCGGCTTGAGACCGCACGGCATGCCTTTGCGTTGTTGACTTCCTCTTGTTCCGGTTCGGCAAGCAAATTCGCTTTTGCCGTTGTTCAATGACCCGCTCATGCCGTTGCGGTTGACGGCACTCGCCGGGTTATTGACATACGAGTCCCCCAGGTTGAGCCACAGCGTCCCGTCATCCCGCAGCACCCGGCGCACCTCGCGGAACACCTCTACCAGCTTGGAGACGTACTCCTCGGGCGTGCCCTCCAGCCCGATCTGCGAGTCGATGCGACGGGCACCGCACGCGCACTCGCCACGGTCGAGGCGATCAGCCTTCGATGCGTGACCCGACTGCGCGCCCTGAGTCTGCTTCTCGCCTTCCCAGCGACGGACGCCGTGATCACACGCCGGATCGCCGCCATCCCACGTCGCTGTGCCGTAGTCCCTCAAGCCCCAGTAGGGCGGCGAGGTCACGCACGTCTGCACGCACCCGTCGGGCAGCGTCTTGAGCACGGCGAGCGCGTCGCCCTGGTCGATGCGCCGCGTCATGGTGTGCCGGGCTTGCAGATCCCGACGCAGACCTCGGACGCTTCCTCTCCCATGATGACCCTATATTTTCCTATCGGAAGTGGATTGTCAATAGGAGGGAGGCAGGAGGGCTACACGTCGCGCGTGTGCGGCGATGCGAGGAGACGACTGCGGGAATCGAACCCGCGCTTGCCAGTTTTGCAGACTGGTGCCTTACCTGCTTGGCTACGTCGTCCATAACACGACAGGCGGTCGGTTCCCGCCCCGGTTCACCGTCAGGCCGCCTTCAACATCGGCTCCACCACCGGCTCCACCACCGGCTCCACCACCGGGGTCGCCACCGGCTTCGCCACCGGGGTCGCCACCGCCTTGCGCACCGCGTCCGCGCCCATCACCGCCGTCAGGCGGTTCATGTGCTTGCAGGTGCGGAGGCGGGGCGACTTGCGCTGGAACTTCCAGGACGGGCAGTCGCACCAGACGTTCCCGTCGCCGCCGAGCCGGACGGTGTAGGACTTCGAGGGGTTGCTGTCCGAGGGAACCACCGCGAGAACCTTGCCGAGTGCCATTTTCTCTCTCCTGTCTTCGGGGACCCTTCCCCGACACAGATAACTTAGCAAGTGGGAGGTGGATTGTCAAGAGGTAAAGATCGGCAGTAGGATCAACGAGTTAGCCGAGGCTCGACGAGCCACGCACACATGGTCGCCCGAACGTCGCCCGAACGTCGCCCGAACGTCGCCGGAAGGTCGGTCGTTTTCGACCGCCCCGGTCATTTTCTGACTGAGCGGCCCATGTCACATCCTCCTCATCCAGCGCAGGCGGGACGCGGACTTCGGGAGCTTTCCGGTCACATTCTCCGCCGAACGGGTCAGAACTGGGTCAGGAACGGTTCTAGGTGGGACGGGATCCCGGACCCCTTCCCGAACGAGGCGATTGCCACAGGTTCGAGGCAATTGCCACGCAGGCTGTTGGCTGAAGCGAGCGGCGCGCTGGTACCCGGGCGGGCAGCCCACACGACACAAACCGACACAAACGATCGGCACAAACGGCGCGTAAGTCCGCGCACTGCAAGCCGTTCGGGCCGAGAAGGTACGACCCCGCCTCAAAGAGCAGGCTGTCCGGCCCCCGGCCCGAACTGTCCGGCCCCCGGCCCGAACTGTCCGGCCCTCCGCCACACTGACGACACCCTGACGGCATGGTGCCGGACGGGTCTGTAACATCAGGCCCGCTCATCGGTGCTAGCTTGAGGGGCTAGCGCCCGCAAGGGCGTGGGGGTTCGAGTCCCCCTCCTCGCACCACTTTTCCCGTCGAGAACAGCTCCCACCGCCTTAGACCACACCTTTCGGTCCACCCTCCGGACCAACCCCCAAACCAACCCCCGCGACGCGCACCACCTCGGGGCGCACCTTCGGCGCGGTCGGGCAGATCCCACGCATCTTCCCGTGGCCGTCAAGGAAAAGCGTCCACGGCTCTTGCCATCCGTCCACGAATAATTCCACCTCGCGGTCCTGCCAGAGCGCGGCCATGGCGTCCGGGTAGGTGATCTGGCAGTCGGTGCCGTCTAGAACCACGCGCTCCGACACGCGCTTCCACTCGACCGTGGCCGTCATCTTCGTCCTCCCTTGATCACCCCGAGCGCCCGCCGCCGCTGTGCGCGGTCCGCGGTCCCCGGGGCGGTGTAGTGCCCCCTCGATCTCGTCGAGCCACACCCTTCGTGGTACCTCAAGAAGTGCAGTCTCAACCGACCCTGGCCGACCGCCTCGTGGAAGCTGTTGATCGCGGCGACGCGCTCCTCGATAAGAACCTTCGGACTTAGGACTGGCATCTTGCTCCCTCTTGTGACGATCTTCACCTAGTTAAGTCAAAGCAGGACTATCAAGCCTGCCCCAGCGCGGCGGGCGGCGCTTCGTCCTCCCCTTCGACCTCCTCGACGACATCTTCGAGGTTGGCCTGACACTCCAGGCAGAGGAAGATCAACACGCCGCAGATCTCCCCCACCACCGTCCCCAGCCGCTCGCACTCCCGGCACGGCCCGAGTTGCTCGACGACTACACGCATGGTGTGAGGCTCCCCTGCATGGTCACCATCAGATCACCTCCGTCGGGTCGAGGATCGTCGCGCGCACGTAGCGCCCGGCGCGGCGGTCGTAGATGCGGCCACGGTGCCACTCAACGCGGCACAGGAAGCACATATCTGGAGCATCCGGGTCGCCGTTCGCGTCGCGCCCGCAGGAGCGCACGTCCCGCCGATCCTTCCCGCATCCGTCGCAGTATCCGCTCATCTGGTCTCCTGCGAGAGCGGGCACCACCGGGGAACCTCGCTCTCCTCGCGCGTCTTGTAGGGGCGGCAGGACGACGTGACCTCGCACCCAGCCAGCACGCAGACGACCTTTACGTCATCGTCGCAGAACCAGTCGTCCGGGTCCGGGTCCGGCAGAACCTTGTGGTAGGGGCAGTCCAAGCAGTTGGAGGGCTTGGTACTCGCGGGGCCACGGTCCTTCTCCGCGCACTCGGGGGAGCAGAAGGTCTTGTCCCCCACGACCTCGCGGCCCGGCCCCGTGGCCGGACCCCCGCACTCCGGGCACTCCGCCTCGTCCGGCTCCCGCGCGTCCTCGTCGTACTCGGGAGGCGTCGCCAGCTTCCAGTCGTCGTAGGTAGCGAAGCTCATTTGCGCCCTTCCTCTCGCTCCTAAGCTAGCAAGTAGCTAGGGGATTGTCAAGGGCGATGCCAGGTGTTTCGTGCCGATGTAGGGAAAATGATGCTGTGTATCCTACACCTACCTAATCTTCCCGGAGCCTGTGCGGCGTTCCTTTCGGCTCTTGGCTTGGTGGCAGGGGAGGCAGAGGGTGGCGAGGTTGTCGATCCCGCAGGAACCCCCTCCGTCGGCAACCCGAACGCTGTGGTCGAGATCCCAGAGGCGGGGCAGCCTCCTGTTCGATGTCAGGCGGACCCGATGGAGTGAGATGCCGAGGGCCTGGGCACGGGCCTCCCTCGCAGCTTGGGGGAGCTTTCCCATGTCCTCCCGAAGCTGCTCGGTGTCGCAGCCGCACGCCTTGCAGACGCCCCGGTCGCGCAGGAACACCTGCTGAACGGCGTAGGTCCGGTCCGCACGAAGGCGGTAGTTGTGGACGCAGAGGTCGTGGCAGAAGGAGGTACGGCGGCCGGTGAGGATGTTCCCGCAGGAGCGGCAGCGGCGGTTCCCATCCTCGTCGATAGTGCGGGGCCGGTCCTTGGCGGCGAGGAAGCGCGGGGGCTTCATGGGGATGGGGACACGTCCGCCTCGGGAAACGCCTCCCAGCCGTTCCACAGGCCCCCAGCCCCCTTCCAGCCTTGTGGGGTGAGCCGGGCAACTTCGGTCCACTGGTTGTTCACACAAGTACGAAGGACGCCGCCGTCGCAGACCACCTTATCCACTACCCCGACCAGGTAAGCTCCGGTAGAGGAGAGCAGCCGGAGCCGAAGCCCGAGGCGGACCAGCACGAGGCTAGTCGTTGCGGTAGTAGCCGCTCTTGTGAATATCGCGGGCGAGCTTGGCCAGGTGTTCGCTCATGCGCGCGCGATCGTAGAGCTTGGTCGCTAGCGCCATGATGAGCGGGCGGAAGTCTTCGAGGTTGTCGCCTGGGTAGCCCTCGTTGAAGTGACCTTCCATGTCTGGAATCACCGTCGCCACGAGTTTCTCGTAGATCTCGCTCGCGGTGTATCCTCCCATACCCTTCTCAACCCACCGCGCCTCGCCGAGTGCCTCCGAGATGTCGGAGTGGTTCTTGTGCCAGGCATCCGAGAAGGCGTTCCACGCCTTGCTGACCCTGATCGCGGCGCTTTCCAGTTCCCGAGCCAGCTTCCTAGCACGGACGCCGTCGCCGTAGTAGGAGGCGGGGAGTTCGGTGCCTTCGACAAGCTGTTGCATCCGTTGTTTCGTGTGACTATTCATGGTTTCTCCTTAGAGGGCCATCCGGCGACGTTCGGGCGCGCGAGGTGGATCGGGGTGCGGCTCCTTCCGGCTCCCCTCCTCCATCGCGTGCAAGATCTCCTGTGTTGCTCGGTGAAACTTGGCGATCTCCTCCTCCGCCCGCTTCGCCGCCACGAGCGCAATCCGGTGCAGCCCCGCCACCTCCGCGTGGTTCGGGTACCTTTGGAGATCGGATCGCACCCCCTCTAACCGATCGGAGGCGGCCCGCAGCATCGAGAGGGTTCGTGCGATTCCCGACGCCGCCTGGTAGGTCTCCCGGAAGCCTGGAGCTTCGGGAAACCTGGACTCCTCGACGGAAAGCCAGGGCGGAGGGTCGAAGTTCATGCGTCCACCGACTCCTGCTGGATGGAGATGACCAGGCCGAGCTTGTGCTTGTGCCGGAGCATCAGCCTTCCGAGAGCTTCCTCGGGCGAGCTTCCTCCCTCGAACCTTGGTTGCGCTTCGTCGAACGCCGCAACCCATGGCGAGGACGTGCCGGGAGCGAGGACCACCTTGGGGGTTCTGCCCTCGGTCAGCGTCCGAAGTGCTCGGAGGGTGCCTCGAAGTCCGATCATGCTTGAGATACTCTCATGAACGACGCTAGGCGGATTGTCAAGCCTACTACGATGCCGATTACGGCTTCTTCTTTCCGCTTCCCTTGTAGGTGCCGTCCTGGTCGAGAACAGGCAGCTTGTGGTTTTTCGGTGCCTTGCCCCACGGGGCGATGGAGCGCCAGGACTTCAGGCGGCTGGCGAAGAAATCTCCGGGCTGGGCGAGGTTGTCCTTGTAGTTCTTGAGGAGGTCGTCACCCAGCTTCTTGGCGAAGTCGCTCAGGGCCTTCTTCTTGGCTTCCACGATGGGCCTTCTCCGCCAGATCGAGGACTCAGCGCGGGCCGACGCTTGTGGCGAACCCCAGATGCGCCTCCCAACCGACCCACCCCGCCGCACGGCGGGCTTGATGTCGCTTCGCCGGTCCATGTCCTCGGAGATGCGGGTGTAGATCTCTTCCGTGGACAGGGACAGTGCCTCGTCGGGGAAGCTGTCCAGTTGTCTCGGAGCCCCGCGCCCCGAGATGTAGAAGAATTCCACGTCGGAGGCATCGGCGTTCTGCTCGGAGAATTTCTTGAAGTTCCGCGCCCCCAGCCCGTAGCTGTCCGCGTAGAGCCGGGCGTCCACCATCCGTCCCTCCTTGTTCGCGCGAGACACGCAGCCGATTTCCGGGTTGGCCCAGCGATCAATCGGGTCAGCGTCCACGAACAGGAAGGTGGGCTTGATGCTCCGCTTCCGGCACTCCTCCAAGATCCACGGGTTCTCGGTGGAGTTCTGCTCTCCGGCGGCGTCCCATATCGCGCCGACCTGCGCCCCCACGTTCTTCACCGCGTCCACTTTCCCCAGGCAAAAACCTTTTCCCGAGGCGCACCCTCCCGAAGTTACAAGTATTTTTCTCCGCTCCTCCGGTTCCTGCGCGATCTCGTCCAGGCGCATGAGGAAGGCTCGCTTGGCGATGGCGTTCGCGGTCTGGTGGAGCGGGGCGTTGTAGAGGGCCTTGGCCGCCTTGTCGTCCTCGTCCGACACGTTCGGATCGAACCGCTTGGGGTTGAAGTAGGGGGAGAGGTTCTTGGCCGCGTCGGTCTCGAATTTCCCGCCCATCTGGGTCTTTGCGATGTCCAGGAACCGCCGGGCCATTCCGTCGGGGTCCTCCTCGAAGGAGGAGGCGAAAGCTTCTTCCGCCTCTCGTTCGTCCGGGGTCAGGTTCGGGAGGCGCGGCACCTTCGGCGGCGGGGGCATGACCACGTTTCCAGGGAGGCCCACCCGGGCTGCGTCCGTGATCCCGTCCCCGTTCTTGTCCTTCAACGGGTCCGGCGTGTAGACCGGCCCCTTCGCCGGAGCTTGCGGCTCGTCCTCGAACCGGGGTGTCACCACCGGAGGCATCCGGTGCGTCCACACCACCTCCCGAGGCTCGGGCTTCGGCTCCGGCTTGGGTTCGGGCTTCGGCTCCGGCTTGGGTTCGGGCTTCGGCTCCGCAGGCTTCTTCGGCGACGCTTCCGGCTCCCCCTTCGGCTTCGTCGGGGTCTTCGGTGTCGCTGCCGGAGGCGGAGCTTTCCCTACCGGCTTGGTCTCCACCGGCTTCGGACGAGCAATCCCCGGCTTCTTGGCGAACTGGCCGGGGTTGTCTTTGTGTCCTCGCGGATGGAGCTTCGGATTCCAACTCGATTGGGGGTCCTCGATGAGGGTGCGGACCTCCTCGCGGAGCGCCTGAACCAGGGGGCGGAGGCTCATGGATCGGAGGCTACCATGCTCCCGCCCCGAAGGGCGAAGGGGTGAACATCATCTCGACCTGCGCCCGCTCCAGATCTTGCTGGGTGAGCGGGGGTGGGGGAGGAGGAGCTTTCGCCGCCGATGCCCGGGCACGCGCGATGGGGACGTACTCGTCTTCGCGTTCGATCCCGATGCAGCGGAAGCCTTCCTCGACTGCCGCGACCATGGTCGTTCCAGATCCCAAGAAAGGATCTAGGACTACTCCGTTCGGCGGGGTGATGAGCCGACAGAGCCAACGCATCAGTGCCAGGGGCTTTGTAGTGGGATGGACGTTGGCCCGAGGGATGTCCACCACCTTCTTGCCGGTCATCGGGTTGATCTTGTGCCCCGCCGCGCCGATCAGCACCTTCTTCTTGGCGATCCCCTCACACCCCATCTCCCGCTCCCTTCGGGAAGCCTTCGCGCAATAGAAGTAGGGGGCACTTATTTGAGTGGTGGGGTCGGGTGCGAAGGTGGCGAAGAAGCGTGAGGCTCCGCCGGAATCACCGTAAAGCGTTCCCGCATCTTCATCATTACGCCCGGCAACATTGACCGTGCTTTCCGTGTTGAGCGACACGCGCCGTTTGTGCCCGCCCTTCGCGGCAGGGCCGCTCTTGAGCTTGCCGCTCTGTGCATCGAGCGCAGCGACCGGGCAGCCAGGCGCGCAACGCCAGTCGGCGATGGTTTCCTTACCATTGGTACTGTAATTCGGCTTCAACATTCCGGTAGATTTCGCGCCACCATAGACACCATTAGTGCCCCACGATCCGTTGACCGTGCCGTCTGCTCGTCGCGGGTCACTACACCTGACCAACCTTTCACCGATTTGCTTGCAATCCTCGCTGTGCGACATCACCACGTTCGCAGGCCAGCGACCTCCAAGCGACGGCTTCCAGATTCCACCGTCAGGGTTACGGATACCAGCACCGAGGATCTTGTTGCCCTGTGCCGCCGTGCCTGATCTTCCGCGCATCTCGTCGATGTTGCCGGCGATCCGGCACCCGTCGATGTTGAGCGCACCCGTGCCGTGCGTGAGGACGTTCGCGGCCACGGTGCCGATCAAGGGCTTTCGAGCAAGTATCCAGAACTCGACGGCGGGCTTGAGCGCGGTGCCGAAGCCTTCCCACTTCTTCGCGGCATCAGTAACCGCTGCACCTGTCAACGAAACTTCCTTTACATCACTTCCACCCCACAAGCCTGTCCCTCCCTTCCCGTCACTTCGAGATTTGACTTCCCCGCTGTTCTTGGTTCCGTAGGCCGAAACACGAACACCGATCACTTCACGCTCCGCTCCCGCCACCTTGTCGATCGCCTTGCTCACGTCGAGGCTCTTGGGAAATCCGCTCCCAAATCCATGAACGATTACCGACGGTTGCGCGGCGTTCATCATCCGAAGCCACGCCTTGCGCTGTTCATCCGACAGGCTCGCAAAGAACTGCGCGGCAAGATCGTCGCCGGAAACAAGCTCCGTGATCACGTCACGAACATCAAGGCCGATCTCGAAACCTGCGCGCTCCAGGCCCATCGCCGTGTGATGCGACGTGCGGGGGAGCGCCCACACGAGCGCATGACCGCCAGGCTTCAGCACCCGGTAGACCTCCGTGAACACTTCGCAGATGAAGTCTTGAAACGCGAGAAGCTGCACCATGCGGCTCGACGCACTCTTGTCGAGCGTCTCACCCTTGACACGCCATTCCGGTGTTTCACACGAGCACTTCTTTGTGCCGCGCATCCTGCCGCCGCAGGTCGCGCAGGTCGCGTTCGCGCCTGCCCCCGTTGGTGACGGCCACGGGATCGCGCGCTCGCCGATGCCTGGCTTCGTGAAGCCGCCGCCGGTCTGCCAGTAGTCGCCCTTGCCCTTGCTAAAAACGTCCCACGCCTTGCCCATGAACTCGATGCCTGCCGGGGGGTCGGTCACGATGGCATCGATGCTGTTCGGCGGCAGGAGCTTGAGAACACGCAGGCTGTCGCCGTGCAGGATGGCCGTCCTCTCCTTCCCTCCGAGCACATCCTGGATGGATAGCGGGATAAGAGGTTTCTTCGGGAGTGGCGGGAGAGCGACCATGTGGTCGGATTACGCGGGGTGTTCGCCCCGGCCCTTCGGCCAGGGGGTAGCCAGTCCCTCCGCGAGCAGGGTTTCCTGGACGTTCCGCTCCCCATCTTCGGTCGCCACCCAGACCTCGGCGACCCAGCGATCGTGCGGATCTGGCCCTCGAACGGCCAGCCGGACGGGCCACGTCCCGAAAGCGAGCGCGGGAAGAATTTCCCCGAGGCGATGCGCCGCCTCCTTGCCTGCGGCGGCGCGGAGGGGGTCGGGGTCCTTGAGAGCCGGAGTGTCGATGTCGGTCAGCCGGATCTTGACCCTCTGAAGGGTTCTCATCCCCAGGTCCACCAGAGCCTCGAAGGTGTCCCCGTCGATGACCCGGACGCATGCGGCCCGGTAGAGACCAGGTACGGAGTAGCTCCGGTTGCGAACCGAGACTTCCCGGGTGGCTTTCGGAATCACCTTCCGGCTTGATCGGGGAGCTTTCTTCACCATGGTCCCGACCCTAACACATCGGGTCGGGGCGCTCAACCGGGGAGATCTCGTTCCAGATCGGACCACGGGACGCGCTGCAAATCCTTCTGCCAGAACGGGACGGCGACTTGGAGGGTCGGGGAGAGAAGGTTGTTCATGGGGATCCGTAGAGGCGGTGCTGGCGGATGTAGTCGCGCACCGCTGGAGGGACTTCCTGGGGTTTTTCTCCTGCTGCGAGGCGGGCGCGGATCGAGGTCGAGGAATAGTTGGGCAGCGGCGGTGTGTCCCCTCCGGGGTAGCCTTCGCGGCCCACCACGAAGGGAGGCGCGAGCACGCGCACCGCGTCCCAGCGGTACCACTTCTCGGTCTCGCCGAGGATGTCGGCCCCCACGACCAACCGGAACTCCGTATCCAAGGAGTAGAACTCCCGGAGCGCAGAGAGGGTGTGGAAGCTCCGGCTCATCCCGAGCGTCTGCTCGATGTCCGTCACTCGGACCACCGGCTTCTTCTCCCCGAGGGTGTTGGCGAGATCGGAGGTGAAGGCCAGCCGCGCCATCTCCAGCCGGTGCTTGAAGGGTACGGACTGCTTTCCGAAGGCGTGGAAGAAGGTAGGAACGACGAGCACCGCGTCGGGTTCGAGGCACTTGGCGACCACGCCGAGGACTTCTTGGTGTCCGAGGTGCGGGGGGTCGAAGCTCCCCCCGTAGACGGCCACACGCATCAGTCCGTTTCCTCCCTCGCGTCCTGCTCGAACAGGAGGAGGGCCGACATCACGAATCCTTCCACGCCGGAGCCCTCACAGCGGTTATGGAGCCGACTAGCAGGTCGCCAGCTCGGCGGCGGCATCAGCGGCGCGGATGTCCCCGCGGGAACCTCGTGGACCGTGGTGGTCATGGCCTCGCGGCACGAGCGCCGGGCCTCGGCGATGGCCGCCTCCTTGGTCTTGTAGGCGACGGCGCCGATGGCGTACCGGTGGCCCTTGTGGCTGACGTACCAGGTGGTCTGGTCCATGGTATTCCTCCTCAGGCCCCGCAGCGCGGGGCGAAGTTGGCGTAGTGGCGGCGGCTGTAGCCGGCGCGGCCGGCGCGCACCGGCGCGTCGTGGTCGAGGATCCGGCCGGCGATCGTCGGCATCTCGCGGTGGCAGGTGGGGCAGATCGCCCGGGCTCCGCCGAGGCGCTTGTGGCAGGCCTGGCAGGAGGCGCCCGGGCACCCGGCCGGATACTGCGCGGCGTGGGCGTCCGCGTGCGCGGTGGCCATGCGCGCCGCCAGCGTGGGCGCGTCGATCTCGCCGGCCTGGTAGGCGGCGACCAGCTGCTCGATGGTGGCGGTGTCGTCGATCGGCATGCTCATCTTCGTCCTCCCTCGTGCGCGCTGGAGTAGACTTCACCTCGACGGTGGCGCGCGGGTGTGATCGCGTCAGCTGGTGGATCCCCCGTGTTGCACCTGGTAGCTAGCCATCTCTGCACTCCCTCGGGGAACCATCCCCCCAACGCTGCTAAACTAGCAACTATGTGTGGAATTGTCAAGAGAGGGACTAAGAGGGCGAAACTACTGCCAGAGCAGCCATTCGACGAGGCGAATCACGGCGTTCGGCACGCGCACGGAGA
>Ga0194131_10005400_pt1 | contig 18471 bp, 14 predicted proteins | sample TA2KigO120mmetaG_FD_148631 | JGI IMG/M metagenome (GOLD analysis project Ga0194131, IMG submission 148631) | Freshwater microbial communities from Lake Tanganyika, Tanzania - TA2015053 Kigoma Offshore 120m | ecosystem: Environmental > Aquatic > Freshwater > Lake | place: Tanzania: Lake... | reverse complement strand
GAGGATAATTGTTATCCTCATCGTGGACGACCAGATGAGGTGGGTCTGCTTCCGTTTGATGTAGGTGTGGAAGGTCGCGAATATCCGGAGGATCCACTTCTCGAAGAAGCCGAAGGCGTGGAGGAACCCGAAGAGCGCGGCGAAGAATACGATCGAGATGGTGTCGATGACCCTGAGGGTGAGTATGATCTCGATGGAGTGCTGGACGACGAAGATTTCGGGGTGTAGGTTCCCAAAGAACCTGACGAACCCGGGCGCGATGGGGTATATGAACGGGAAGGCGTGTACGAGCCGAAGGAACCCGACGAACCCGAGCGCGGTGGGGTATAATAGCGAGTGGATGTATGGGAACCCTTCACCTCGGCCTCTTCGGGAATACCGGTGCCAGGAGTAGCGTACGGAAAGCGTACTTCGTTTCGTTGTGGGACTTCCGCTGACCGTAGGCTGCGGGAAACCCTACCTTGTGAAGAGCCAAATATGGTAGATTCTGTACCGGCCAATCGACGCGTTTGAGTCCTCCGGGAGCTCCCACCCGTCTCCGTCGTATTGGATGGCAATGTACCTGACGATAAATTTTGACTACCTGCGCCCGAAATACGACCTGAAAAACCACCGCCAGCCAGTGCATTGGGCTGCCGGGTCGGAGCACGGGTTTTCCCGCGTTGAACAAACCCGGGCAAGGAAGACCCAGGCAAAGTGGCACGGGTTGGTGAAGGCTTAAGCGCGGGGACCGACGAAACCCAGATGCCCGAACCCCCATGATTCCATCCGTTCCATCCATTATTCCACCCGTTGTTCCATCCCCAATACGAATTCATGCCCCAATTGTTACACCACGGACTGCTCCAAGAATTCCATCCCCATGGATCGTATCCACCCCACCCCATTCCGCCATACATCCAAGGATCATAGCCCCACGAACGATTTATGCCATATGGGGAACCCCAACCCATAGAAAAACCCGGGTTCATGCCCCAATAAGGGGGTAAAAATGGGTTGTAGAGCATATAGCTCCTACAGCCATAAAATCCACCCATTCCATAATTCCAGCCCGGATTGCTCCAGAGGGGGTTTCCGAACCGACCGGCCCAGCCCAGATCGGGATCATAGCGATTCAAACGGCCCGAGCGCGACAAACGCCGAACACTACGCCCGTCAGACAGGTAATCGTTGTACGGATCGCTGTCCGAATTTGGCCTGATAAAGTTTCCCGACTGACCCGCACCAGCATCGGTGTACAAATCATCGCTAAAACTCATCCGTTTCAACCGGGTCATTTCATAGGATGAGCAACCCGTGAACACAACACTCAAGATCACCAGTGCGACAAAAGAAGACCTTCGGAAAGCTGAAAGCAGGTTCAACATGACGTCATTTTTAAGACAAAGTGTAAACGCTCGTATTGCTATATTTGTTCCCCTTTGTAAAAATAGACAAAAAGCAAACACAAAAGAAATATGGCCAAAGAAATTACCCCCAGAACACAGGATTATGCTCAGTGGTACAACGATTTGGTCCTAAGGGCGGGACTGGCCGATTACTCTGCCGTAAGGGGATGTATGATCATCAAACCCTACGGCTTTGCAATCTGGGAGCGCATACGCGATGCCCTCGACGGCATGTTCAAAGAAACAGGGCACAGCAACGCCTATTTCCCCTTATTCATCCCCAAGTCGTTTTTTAGTCGCGAAGCCACCCACGTCGATGGTTTTGCCAAAGAGTGCGCAATAGTGACCCACTACCGCTTGCGCAACGGCAAGGATGGGGGTATAGAGGTGGACCCCGAAGCGCGTTTGGATGAAGAACTCATTGTACGGCCCACATCCGAAACCATCATCTGGAATACATACCGCGACTGGATCCAAAGTTACCGGGATCTCCCCTTGCTCATCAACCAATGGGCCAATGTGGTTCGCTGGGAAATGCGCACACGCTTGTTTCTACGTACCACCGAATTTTTGTGGCAGGAAGGACATACGGCCCACGCTACGGCGGAAGAGGCCGTAGAGGAAACGCGCAAAATGCTGGAAGTTTATGACCGCTTTGCCCGTGAATGGATGTCGCTTCCGGTAATCAAGGGTGTAAAAACCGAAAAGGAGCGTTTTGCGGGTGCAATCGACACCTATTGCATTGAGACGTTGATGCAGGACGGAAAAGCCCTTCAGGCCGGCACCTCCCATTTTCTGGGGCAAAATTTTGCCAAGGCCTTCGATGTTCAATTTACCGGAGTAGATGGTGAGCGGGAATTTGTTTGGGCCACTTCATGGGGGGTTTCGACCCGTTTGATGGGAGCCCTGGTGATGGCACACAGCGACGACGATGGTTTGGTCTTGCCTCCGCGGCTAGCCCCTATTCAGGTGACCATCATTCCCATCTACAAGGGATCCGAAAGTCAGACTGCGCTACGCGAAGCGGGAGCCCGACTGGAACAGGAACTGCGTTCGGCCGGTGTGCGGGTGCAGTTCGACCACGACGACAACCATCGTGCGGGCTACAAATTCGCTGAGTCGGAGCTCAAGGGCATTCCCATTCGGCTTGCCTTGGGTATGCGCGACCTCGAGCAGGGCACGATAGAGGTAGTTCGTCGCGATACCCGTGAAAAAATGCTGATGCAACAGGCGGATCTAGCCCCGAAGATTATCCATTTGTTGGAGGCCATACAGGTTAATATCTACCAGAAAGCGCTCGACTTTCGCAATGAAAACATGCATAGGGCCGATTCCTGGGAGGAATTTGAACGGTTGCTCGACCGCGGGGGTGGTTTCATTTCGGCCCACTGGGATGGCACATCTGAAACCGAGGAGCTGATTAAGGAACGCACGAAGGCGACCATTCGTTGCATTCCCCTTGACAATCCGGTTGAATCGGGTCATTGTATTCTTACAGGAGCCCCTTCTCGGCAGAGGGTTTTGTTTGCCAGAGCATATTAGCAAAAACATAATTAACCGATGATGGGCAGGGATACGCATCCCCTGATCAAATCCGGTTCAGAATTTTTGGGCGGCCTTCCGTTGGTAGTCGATGAATTCGTAATCCAACCCACTTATTGAGGTGAGCCTACCCGACCGACTGCAGATTACCCATTCGCTTTCCGGAAAATCAAATTGGGTATCCCCATCCACGTCCAAATAAATGCGGGTTAAAAAAATCCGACTGGCGTATGCCATCAGTTCGGCATATACCTTTCCCCCGCCGATGACGAACACTTCTTGCTGGTCGGCAAGTGCCTTGAGAGCCTGATGGACTGTACTGAAGACACAAACATCGGGTGGACGGAACGATGCACGTGTACTTAAGACAACGAAAATTCGACCAGGAAGCTCTCGGCCAATGCTTTCATAGGTGGAACGACCCATCAGGCAGATATGCCCCATAGTAAGCTCCTTAAATCGCTTCAAATCCTCCGGAAGGTGCCAGGGCAGCGTGTTGTTTCGCCCGATTACCCCGTTCTGAGAAGCAGCCACAAGTAGATTCAATCGGGGTTTCGCCGGAAAGTCGTTTGCTTCATAAATATTCATGTACATCGAAAATAATCTTCTAACTCAATCCCGCCGACAAACGATTCATTCTATACCGCAACGGGTGCCTTTATCCCCGGATGTGGGTCGTAGCCCTCGAAATGTATGTCTTCGTAGCGGAATGCAAATAAATCGAACACCTTAGGATTCAGTCGCAGACGGGGAAGCACTCGTGCGGAGCGTGACAACTGCAGTTCTACCTGCTCCATATGGTTTAGGTAGATATGCGCGTCCCCAAAGGTGTGGATGAATTCGCCCGGCAGCAGTCCACTCACCTGAGCCATCATATGGGTCAGCAGTGCATAGGAGGCAATGTTGAAAGGCACACCAAGGAACACATCGGCAGACCGCTGGTAGAGCTGGCAGGAGAGACGGCCATCAGCCACGTAAAACTGAAAAAGAACATGACAAGGCGGGAGAGCCATTTGAGGGATGTCGGAAACATTCCAGGCCGACACCAGATGTCGCCTCGAGTCGGGAGATTCCCGAAGAGATCGGAGCACCTCCTTTAATTGGTCGATGCTATGGCCAGAGGGAGTCGACCAACTGCGCCACTGCTGTCCATAGACCGGTCCGAGGTTGCCCTGTTCATCCGCCCATTCATCCCAAATGCTCACCCCATTTTCTTGGAGGTAGCCAATGTGGGTGTTTCCGGTTATGAACCACAATAATTCATGAACGATGGACTTTAGGTGTAGCTTTTTGGTCGTAACGAGCGGAAAACCCTCCTCTAATGTAAAGCGCATCTGGTATCCGAAGATGCTTAGGGTGCCGGTGCCAGTGCGGTCCGATTTCCGTGCACCATGGTCAATAATATGTTTTAATAAGTCGTGATACTGTTGCATTTATCAAAAACTCAAAGCCATATTTAGCTGCCACATCAGCGGGCGACTACCACTTTTTTCACATAAGTTCCATAGCTGCATTCAGCCCGAACCGTATAGATTCCAGCCTGAACATCGTCCAGATCAAGCATCGGGCGGACTGGAGCAGGAATGTCGCGAAAAACCCGACCCAACTGATCCATCAGTTGCAGACGTCTGATCTGGTCCAGTCGACCGACGGCCACATACAGCATGCGGTCGGTTGGATTGGGATATAGTAAAAAATCACCATCTGCAACCGGAACATCCGGTGGTGGCACACCGCCTTTTGGAGTGAACCGATACTGCACAAGAGTAGGATTGAAAAGACCGAAAAACGAGGTACCGCGAACTTTTAGTATGGGTATGCGTTCTTCGCGACTCAACCAGTAATACTCGATTTCCGTTCGAAGGGGCACCCCGATGGTGTTTCCCTGAAAGGTCAGGCTATCCAGAATGCGAAGGGTACTTTTGATTCTGAGGCATTCGAAGGTTCCCTGAGGTGTCGTGATGCTTCCCCAGCCGTCGACCTGGGTGACCCGCCCGCCACGGCTGGCATATTCGCCCACAGTCGGAATACCGATTTTGTAGGCAAACGTACTGCTGTCTTTCCGGCCATAGGTGAGCGGAAAAAAGAAAATTTCATCGTTGTCGGTGTAAAATGACGGAATCGGAATGCCGCTCACTGTGAAACCGCGACCCACCGCTGCCCATCGGGAATTGTTGACGTTGTAAAATTCGAAAACATTCTGGAGGGAAACCACAACCAGATTGAGGCTGTCCTGCACCTTGGTGCCAAAAGCGTTCAGAAAGAGAAAATAGGGGGTTTGAATTCCTGGGCGATACCAGACCAAATCAGGCGTGAGGGGCTGAAGGTCGGAGAAATCCCAATTGCTACCCGGACCAGTTGCGGCGTATCGGGTGCCAGGTAGGGTAAGACGGGCGTTCATAATTTGAGCCGAATCGCCCGCCCGAGGCAGTTGATCCCGTGTAAGGGTGATCTGAGCATGCGTTTCCAATACGCTAATGATCATCCCCACACATACGATCTGAAATAGTGCACGAGGGCTCAGCATAAATCTTGATTTTTGTGTACCAAACGGTAGACACGAATCTACAAATTTAAAGCATGAAAAAAGACACTTCAGATATCCACAAAGAAGCGGAAGAAAATTTAATCGATGCGCATCACTTAAGACCTACCCCAAGGGCTGAGATCATAACCATTGGCGATGAGATTTTGATCGGACAGGTGGTGGATACCAATTCTGCCTGGATCGGACAAGAATTAGCGTTGGCCGGGTGGCAGGTAGGCAGAATTCTGAGTGTGGGTGACGAACCGGGGGAAATTCTGGAAGCCCTAAGCCTGGCGATGGGAAGAGCACAGTTGGTGATTTTGACCGGTGGATTGGGCCCTACACGCGACGACCGAACCAAATCTTGTCTGACCGAATTTTTTGGCGGCCGGCTCACAACCAATAATGAAGTGCTCGAGAGAATCGAGAAGTGGTTTGTTGAAAGAGGAAGGAATCCAGGCGAAGCCAACCGCCAACAAGCAAACCTTCCCGACAATGCCCACATTCTCCTCAACGATTTGGGTACGGCTCAGGGGATGCTCTGGGATCATGAGGATTGCATGGTAGTGAGCTTACCCGGGGTGCCATATGAAATGAAACACCTGGTTTCCGATCGGCTGATGCCCCTGCTGGGCACAAAGGTAGAAATCCCTACCCTTTTGCATCACACTTATGTCGCTTGTGGTATGGAGGAATCCATGATTGCCGAAACTATTGCAGACTGGGAGCTGGCCCTGCCCGACAACATCCGCCTTGCCTATTTGCCTAGTCCAGGCATGGTACGCCTACGTCTCAGCGCCATGGGTCGGCCAGTCCCAGAATTGGAAACGCAACTTCAGCAACTGGGAGACGACTTGAAGTCATTGTTGGGGCACCACATCTGCGGGAATGGAGATGAACGCCTGCCCGATGCCGTGGGTAAGGCTCTACTTCGATTATCGGCAACCGTGGGCCTTGCTGAAAGTTGTACGGGTGGTGAAGTATCTCGGCTTCTGACTTCCGTGGCCGGATGCAGCCGATATTTTCAGGGAGGATTTGTAGCCTACAACAATGACGTCAAATGCAGCCTTTTGGGCATGCAAGAGGAAGTTCTTTCGGTATATGGAACTGTCAGTGCCGAAACCGTGGCTGCTATGGCTTTAAGTGCGAGAAGCCAATTGAGGTGTGACTATTCGGTATCGATCAGCGGAATTGCCGGCCCGGATGGAGGGAGCGATGACAAGCCCATCGGCACTATTTGGATTGGAGTTCACGGGCCTCATTCCGCGATTCAACGTCACTACCGCTTGGGTGGTACCCGAGAATTGATTCAACAACGCGCAGCGATGACGGCCTTATTTCTTTTGTGGAAAATGTTGAACGAGGATTCGGTCAGACAGGGATTGTGATTATTTTGTTCAATTATAAAGCGTGTGGTCTGCCTAAAAAGAGGCCGCAGGGACACCTTATAGCACCCTTCGGTGCGTTTTTCGTGTTAACTTTGCAGCCTTTGGATATGAAGCGATACATGTTTCTGTAAATTTCAGCCGTTACACCCTCATTGCAAATCCAAGCTATGCCAAATTTCGATCTGGTCATGCCCAAAATGGGCGAAAGCATCATGGAGGCCACCATCCTGAAGTGGCTCAAAAAACAGGGTGACTCGATTAGCCTCGATGAGGCGGTGTTGGAAATTGCTACCGATAAGGTCGATTCGGAGGTCCCGTCACCCGTCGCCGGCACGCTCAAAGAGGTTTTGTTTGCCGAGGGAGATGTAGTGCAGGTGGGCAGTATTTTGGCCCGGATCGACACCAGCGGTTCGGCTGTTAAATCGGTTTCATCCGACGCTAATGAAATATCGCAGACCTCCCCTGCGGTTTCTTCATCCACGGTTGTGGAAGTCCCCTCGACTGTGGCCGCCGACACATTGCCCGTCGGAACGGCACGGTTGACTGAAGCTATTAATCCGGTTGGTCAAAACCAACGCGGGGGCGGTCGTTTTTATTCTCCATTGGTTTTAAGCATCGCATCATCTGAAGGAGTTGGAATGGCCGAATTGGAGCAAATCCAGGGTAGCGGTGCCGAGGGAAGGGTTACCAAAAAAGATATTTTGGCCTATGTGGGACGGCGTTCATCAGGAAAAACAGAGCATAAATCGTCTGCGCAGGCCTCATCGCCTTCCCAAGCTAGTTCTGCCCTAGATAATGCCATTTCCACAGGTACCCGCTCAGCCCAGTCCGCTATCGCTTCAAAAGATGCTCTTCAGCATCCTGCATCGGCAGTACCCATGGCAGAAGCCGATACTGAGATTATAGAAATGGATCGTATGAGGCGGATGATCGCCGACAATATGGTGGCATCCAAACGAATTTCAGCGCATGTTACTTCATTCGTAGAGGCTGATGTAACCCGGATTGTTCAATGGCGCGACCAAATCAAGAAATCATTCGAGGAGCGTTATGGTGAAAAACTAACCTTCACGCCTCTGTTTATTGAGGCGGCTGTTAGGGCCATTCAGGATTTTCCCATGATTAATGTTTCGGTGGACGGACACCATCTGATCCGCAAGAAGCATATTCATATCGGGATGGCGGCCGCTTTACCCAATGGAAACCTAATTGTGCCGGTGATTCACAATGCCGATCAGTACAATTTGGCGGGACTGGCTAAAAAAGTGAACGACCTGGCAAATCGTGCCCGTTTGGGTAAACTAAAGCCTGAAGAAATTCAGGGTGCAACCTACACATTGTCGAATGTGGGCACCTTCGGGAATGTCATGGGCACACCCATCATTCCGCAACCTCAGGTGGCCATCATGGCTCTGGGCGCTATCCGTAAAAAGCCCGCGGTCATCGAAACGGAGACGGGTGACCTGATTGGTATCCGACAGATGATGTTTTTGTCGCACTCCTACGACCACCGTGTAGTGGACGGGGCCTTGGGCGGCATGTTTGTACGTCGGATGGCCGATTACCTCGAGAATTGGGATATAGGGCGGGAGATTTAGACGGGTTTACGCCTCAACGCTGCTTTTCGGTTTTGCCGGTTTGCATGGTGTTCGAGCCGCTCAAACTCCATAGGTGTATGGCAAAGTCACCCCTAAAAACTGTTTAGATCGTACCAGTCGCGGCGACGGGTGAGCCGTAGTGATTGCAGAGTTCGACCTTTGGCATTGAGCGTGAATGTATAAGAACGATAGGTACCGAACGGCACCAGATTGAAGCTCATCTCCCAGCAATGCAAGTCACGAAACACATTGAGCATGGTAGGGTTGAGCTTTTTGTGCACCAGGTCGATACCGGTGCGCCAGGCGATTTTCCACCCGTCTGTCAAATTAAAATCACCATTTAGGTCTACCGCGGCGTTGAGCAGATCCTTTTGAGATGGTATGGAACTTCTTTGAAGTCCGACCGCCAGATTGAAGTTGGCCTGAAAGGGAATTTCCCAATCGATGAACTGCGTTTGGGCCTGGCGCATCAGGTACTCACGCTCCTGCAGTTCACGGGGGTCGCTGCTGGGTGTGGCTGCCAATCGGTCCACCAGCGATGGCGCACGGTTGGTTTTCTCTGAACGGTTGCGCAGGCTGCCGTTGATTGTAAAATTGGCAGAGGTCATCCGGGTCAACCCCTGTCCTTCCTGCCAGCGATAGCGACTCGTGCGCTTGCCGTTTTCATCCGTACTGTAGGGGTCCAGGCTTGCTGTGAAAAACATACTGAGCCGATCCGTAAAATTGGTTCTCCCACTGAGTTGAATCGGTGAAAGCCGGAAACTGTCGGCTGCCAGATTGTAGGCTCCATTGAGCCCGAATGAGTCAAAAATCCTGAATTTTCTGATCACTTGCCCCGTGTCGGTTTTGGTTCTCCATTTTCCCTCCACCAGATTATCCACAGAGATATTAATGGAGTTGCTGCGTCCGTAACCTGTGCCTCCGTATCCCAGTCCGGCGAAACGGTCATAGAGTCGAGTGTTCCCGAGACTGTCGCTCTGAATTCGTTGAAAGAAGCCAAAGGCAGGGTCGGAAAAGTCTGGGCGCCATAAATAACTGATACGCGGATTCAGAACGTGACGCAAAGCGGCGATCCGTCCCCTTTTCGTTTGTATGAGTCCGTAGATACGGGTGTTCATGCTGATGTTGAGGCTGTAGTCGTAGTTGCGGTAGAATCCATCCACCGTATCGACCCGCACAACTCGTGCGGTATCGTCATAAAAATGGTTAAACTGTCGTATGCTCCAGCGTTCGTTGTAGGTGAGTGTAGGTGTGAATTGGAGGTAGCGCGCGAGAACTATAGCGGCTGAACTTATAGGCAGGCTATGTTGAATTCCCCCGTTGAAATTTCGCAATAAGGCCTTCGAGAAAAAAGTGCTGTCGGGGGCCTGCGTCGTGCTCCGGAAATTGGTTTGATAGGTGAGACCGATTTTCTCGTACCATTTTGCCTCACCGAGCTGGATCTTCCTTTTGAAGGGTTCCACCCGATTCATGTTCAGTGAGCCTTCGGGAAGTGTGAGATTAATCTGTTTCGTTTGGGTGTTCTGATTGTGTCGCGCGGCCAGAGAGAGGCGGAAGGGACTATTAGCAAAGCTTTGGTTGTAGGATATTGAAGAATTCAACTGATTCTGAAGGAATTGGGTAGTCGCAAACGAGTTGTTCGACAAGAATGTACTGGTGCCAGCCGTCACACTGGCTGTGAACCGACGGAATGGATGAGCTTTAGCATCCTGCTGGTGATTCCAGCGGATGAAAAAGTCGCGGTTCAACATGCGGTCATCTGCCCGGGCATCGCCTCTTTGCTGGTTGCTATAGCTGAGTTCGAGCCGACCCGAATAGCGATAGCGTCGGGTGTATTGCAAGGCTTGACTCAGACGATGGCTTCCCAGGGAATATAGGTCACCCCGAAGTGTGAGGTCAAGGTAGTCGCTCAGGGCGAAGTAATACCCCAGATTGCGGAGGAAGAAGCCCAATTCGGGGGAGCGACCATATTCAGGGGGCAGGAGTCCGGAGCGCTGGCCTTTAAGTGATGGTATGATGGCAAACGGAAGACCGACAGGCAGGGGAACACCGGCCATCACCAGATAAGCGGGACCACTCACAACTCGTTTATTGGGTACTATATGGGCTTTGGAGAGGTTTAAATAGAAATGGGGGTCATCGGTATTGGAGCAGGTGGTCATCTGCGTGTTTTTCATATAAATGCTACGATCATTGTTGAGGCGCACCGATCGGCCCACCATATAAAGCTCCCCGTCCTGAGTCACCAATTTCGACACGCTGGCCCGCTTGGTTCGGAAATTATAGCGGATGCGTTCGCTGTCGAAGGTCTGTTCCCCATCCTGAAAGGTGGGTTTGCCGAGGGGTACACCCAAACTGTCGGTGCCTGTGGTGGCGGTGATTTCCCTCCTCTTCCAGTCCTGCTCGATCTGATATGCTTTCAATTGGATCTCACCGTATTCCATATGGGCATCGCGATAGAGATAGGCTCGGGATTGCTGTACATCCAGCACCAATGAATCGACCGATCCATAGCGAACCGGGGCATCGAGCAGAGAGCGGGAACTGATGGATTTTACGGTTTTAGGTTGGATCGTGTCGTATTCCGGATTTAACTTTGAATCGGTTGTAACCGTTTTCATTTCAACGGGAGGAACCTTTTTCTGTTTGGCCGTTGAATCCTGAGCGCTGACAAGATTAGTTCTAGTCAAGCCCGCTATGAAAATCAGAACCACAAGAATTCCCGTAATTTTTACGTTCTTTATCACCCTACACCTTTTACCTTTGCTTTTCGATTAAATATGGTGCACAAAGGTAGCCAAAGCCGCAACAACCACGCCAGCCAGCGGCTGATTGCCGTTCTCATTACCACTGCTCTGGTGTTGTGTGGATTTTCACCGACCGGTTTGAGGGCGTTTAAGCTGAGGACGGTGGTCATAGACGCAGGACACGGCGGAAACGATCCGGGATGTTTGGGCGCTCGTTCAAAGGAAAAAGATGTGGCTTTAAGGTTGGCTACAGAAGTTGGGCGTAAAATCCGGGCACGCCACCCCGATGTGAAAGTGGTGTATACCCGCCAGGACGATCGGTTTTTGGAACTTCACCAACGGGCGTCTCTCGCCAATCGTGAGCAGGCGGATTTGTTTATGTCGATTCACCTGAATAGTGCCAAGCCCACGGCCTTTGGAACTGAAACCTACACTCAGGGGCTTCATGTTACGGAGGCCAATCTGTCGGTTTCCAAACGCGAAAATGCGTCGATTTTGATGGAGAGCGATTACGTTCAGAATTATGACGGATTCAACCCCGGAGATCCCACGGCTCATATCGTCTTCGAGTTGTTCCAGTCGGCCTACCGCAACCAGAGCATTCGTCTTGCTGGCTTGGTTGAGGAGCAGTTTAAGTCACTCGCCGGTCGACATTCGAGGGGCGTGAAGCAGGCTGGGTTTCTGGTGCTATACCGCACAACCATGCCTGCACTGTTAATCGAAGCCGGTTTTCTGACCAACCCCCAAGAGGAAGGCTTTCTCAATACGCCAGAGGGGGAGGATAAAATCACCACGGCCATTGCGCAAGCATTTAGCCAGTATAAAAAAGAAACCGATCAACCCTAATTCGACAAGAATCCTTTATCCAACTTTTTTATGCAGAATTCCAACTCCGACAGATTTAAAATTGGCAAACAGGAAGTACGGTTGGGTCTGTTTGCGGCCTTGGCTATTGGGTTACTTATTTTTGGTTTTAATTTTTTAAAGGGTGAAAACGTTTTCAACAGTAACCTTACCTATTACGTACGATACCCCAACGCCCTAAACCTTCAATCATCTTCCCCTGTTTTGTTTAGGGGAGTGAAGGTCGGGTCGGTCCGTGAGGTTATTTTACAGCCGGAAGGAGTCCTTATAGAATTTTATGCCCGTGAGGATATTCAGATCCCGGTTGGTTCCGAAGCCAGGGTGATCAGTACTGACCTGTTCAATACCCGGGCCATTGAAATCCTGTTCTCAACGAATCTTGAGGTAACCAACTCTTACGACACGCTTGTAGGAACAGTTGAAACAGCACTGCTAGAGAAAATTGCGGATCAGGTGACCCCCATGCGCAATCGGATCGATAGTTTGTTGCAGACTACCCAGCGATTATTGGGAGCCATCGATCCCGATGAACTCAACCGAACGGTGGGCAACGTTGAAATTGCCACGGCTCAATTGGCGGAAATGAGCTCATCCCTGAAGGATCCGCTCAACCAAAGCATAACCAATATGCAATCGGTCAGCAGAAATCTGGCGAAAAACAACGAGCAAATCAATAATATTATCAAGAATGCAGGCAAGCTCAGCGACAGCTTGTCGGTCCTTTCCCTACAGCCTACACTCACTTCACTCAATCAGAATCTGGCCTCTTTGTCAGCAATTCTACAGAAAATCGAGAGGGGTGATGGAACCATGGGAAAAATGGTACAGGATTCTTCACTCTACCACCGTTTGGATGAGTCGGCCCGATCGCTGAATCTGTTGATGGAGGACTTTCGTAAACAACCCCGCCGCTACCTTAACTTCAGTGTTTTTGGAGGGAAAATCAAGGAACCTAAAAAATAATCTTATTGGAGGCAAGGATAAAGAGACTGGGAGACAATCCTATTGGCAGTAAGGTTAAAAGACTGATAGAAAGTCATTTTGGAAGTAGGGTCAAATGAACTATAAAGCTATCAGGGTAGAATGACCACACGGCCAACATAGGTTTTACCTCCTGATGTAGCACATTTCAGCAGGTAGAGACCGGAGGGAATGTTTGCTAGATTTATTATTTCATTTTCATCCAGGGCCTTCCCCCAGGTAAGAGTTTGTCCACTCTGTGATGTTAGATACCAATCGAATGGCCCTTTCAAACCACTGACTTTAAGCAACTCTCTCGCAGGATTGGGATAAACGGTTAACCCGGTCGCTTCAGTTGTTTCGACAGACGTTCCTAGGGTATTGAGCCTCTGTACGGTGCTGGTACCTTTAAGCAATAAATTCCCCGGATCCAAATCCACAGCGGTTACGGGCGAAGGACCCACATTAAATCTGCTGATGCCGACAGATGGATCAACCCTCAGAATCTGAGTCGTTCCCCCTAATGTGACAAGGATGGGTAATGTGGTGCTGAAAAAAGGCGTAGTGATGCTGGTGGTGGTTTGATCGGGCCATACATAAAAGGTGGAATCGATCTGGTTCCAACGAATGGTATAGGACGGAAATCCCTCTCCGTAAATCCACTCCTGTACAAAACTGGTGAGCGGAATCTGGGTGAATGCCTCAACTACACTGCGAAATTCATCGGTCGTGCTCACGGAATTGGCCTTGAGTGATAGAAAATGTCGGAGGCTAGCAAAAAACAATGAGTCGTTCCCGATTTCCCAACGAAGCATATGAATTACCGCAGCCGCTTTCTTGTATGTAAGATTGCTGCTGAAGATCCGGTTAACACCAGAACCCGCAGGCACATAAACGGATCCTGTAGGTTGTCGCCCAGAATTTTGTGTGTTGGCCATCCAACTGTCAGCATTCGCGCGACCGAAAGCAAGCTCGCGGTATAGGTACTCACCGTATGATGCGAATCCCTCGTTGATCCAAATATCGCTCCAACTGGCGCAAGTCACCAAATCCCCGAACCACTGGTGCGCGAGCTCATGAGATGTAAGATCCTGTCCGAACGAGCCCATCGTGCTCATAGTCTGGTGTTCCATTCCCCCACCCAGAGGTGCCATCATATGCCCGTATTTCTCTTCCCAAAAGGGGTAAAGGCCCCATATGACCGAAAAACGCTCGATCATTTCATCGGTGGCATCCATATTCTGCCTCCAAAAATTGAGTGTGGTCTGGTTGTTCGAATTGGTGCGGTTGTAGACCCAATGCTGCACCATGACGGAATCGGGTGCCAATGCAGCCGGATGCGCATATGTCAGATACTCTACATAATCGGTAACCGAAAAAGCAATCAGGTAAAAGGCCTGGGGAAGGCGGGTTCTCCAATGAAAGCGGGTTTTGTTGCCCCCAACGGGCAGCACCTGCGTCAATATTCCATTCGAAGCCACTTTATTGGGGTTGTCCGTGGTGCCAAAAAAGTCGACTGAATCGATTTTATCCCATAAATCCTGTTTACATGGAAGCCAGTCGATGGCTCCAAACGGTTCAGACAGAGTCCAGGTGACCTGGGCTCCCCAGGTGGTACTTTGGGCGTTGTTAACACCGCTAAAGAACCCGCTGCTAACGGGCGTTGCGCTATACCAAACTTCGAGGGAGACATTCGCCTGCGTGGGTAAGGTTGCAGGCAAGGGCACCCGTACAACATGGTTCAGCCGGGAGAATGCGAGCATGCGCTGACCATTGATTCGGATGGAATCGATCGTGGTATTGTCGTTGAGTTCAAACCAAAAGGTATCCATCTCAGCCGATATCACCCTGGCATCGAACCTGACTTTCCCGCCCAGCGCCGTGCTGGCGTTACTAAGCTCGAGGTCAATGACATAATAATGAATGTCGTAGGTATCGCTACCCCGGTTGGCACGTTGAAGGCGGGCGGCCGACATCCAGGCATTCCCAACCCTGGCTTTTACGGAGGCACATTCATGATCCAGTCCGTTGTGCTGTGAACGGGCGGGGATTGAATTTATTAAAATGAAAATAGACAGCAAACCGCCAAAAACGGATCGGGGCAAATGACGGGTAGAAAGTAACGAAAATGGCTTCACAGGATGGCGAGGTTGATTAGGATAGATTGACTGGAATGATCAGAAGAGATTAACAGGAACAATAAAGGAAGAGTTACGGAATTAGACTAGAAAATATGCTGGAAAATACAAAAATAGCTATGAATTGGCTAGTTGCGACTCAAATTGGAGGTGGTAGAGCCGGCTATAGAAGCCGTCTGCTTCGAGCAATTCGACGTGTGTCCCCCTTTCAACAATCTCGCCTTTTTCCAACACCAGAATCTCATCGGCGTCGCGGATGGTCGACAAACGATGGGCCACCACCAAGGCCGAACGATTTGCCAAAAGGCTGTTCATAGCGTTTTGAAGAAGTAATTCCGTTTCGGAGTCAACAGAGGCTGTCGCCTCATCGAGCACCACAAGTGGGGGGTTAAGCACCATCATGCGAAGGAATGCAATCAGTTGCCTTTGTCCGGTCGACAAAGCCGCTCCCCGCTCGCGAACTTCATAATCCAATTCACCGGGTAGCCGTTCGAGAAAACGATAAATGCCTGCACCACGTGCAATGGCTCTGATTCGTTCGCGATCAATCGCCGGGTCTTTGAGGGTAATGTTTTCATAAACGTTTCCTGAAAAGAGAAAAACGTCCTGAAGGATGAATCCAATTCTTCCCCGGAGCTCCGCCAATGACATCTCCTCTATGTTCATGCCATCCAAATATACTTCCCCCTCACTGTGTGTATAAAACCGTCCCAATACGTTCACAACCGATGTTTTCCCGGAACCCGTACTCCCCACAAGCGCCAGTCGCTTGCCTGGCTTCAGATCAAAACTGATTCCCCGCAACACCGGCAGATTCGGGCGGTAACTAAAATGGACATTCTTGAACACAACCGATCCGGTAGATCCAGAGGGCAGCGACTGACCCTGATTGTCTTCCTGTTCGTTTACCTCCATCAATTTGAATACCCTTTCGGCCGCAACGACACCCATCTGAAGGCTGTTGAACTTATCGGCCAACAGACGAATGGGCCTGAAGAACTGGTTGAGGTACAGGATGAAAGCGATAAGGACACCCTGGCTCACCCCTCCTCCTACGGCCTGAAGAGCACCCCAGCTAACCACCAGTCCGAGAGAAACCGCTGTGAGGATTTCGACCACCGGAAAGAAAACGGAATAGTAGAGAACCCCTCTTAAATGTGCCTGCTGCAATTCATGGTTGACCGACCTGAAAGTATTCAGGCTTTCCTTTTCGCGGTTGAATACCTGAATGATGCCCATCCCGGTTAAGTGTTCCTGCACAATGGTGTTGAGACGTGCCACTTCACGGCGGACTTCCTGATAGGAGCCCCGCACTTTTTCTTTGAATAACCAGGTGGCCCACAGGAGGGGCGGCAGAACCACCAGGCCGATGAGGGTGAGCCGCCAGTCTGTATACAGCATAATTCCCAGCAGCACAAGTAACTGCAGCAGATCGCCCCAAATGGTGAGCAGACCCTGCGAAAAGATCTCAGCGATCGATTCAATATCACTTATGGTGCGTGTGGTGAGGGTGCCAACCGGTGTGCGGTCGTAGTAGCTGAGCCGCAGAGTGGAAAGGTGGTGAAACAACTTTTGTCGGAGTCGCCTCACTACTGTCTGCCCGAGCCATGCGCTCTTGTAGGTAAAGTAATAGCGAAACAAAGCCTCCAAAAGCAGGAGGCCGATCATCCACAGAGTGTATTTCAGCAGTCCGTTCACATCACCCTTCTGCATCGGGCCATCCACCATATTTTGGATCAGCATAGGCCTAAGGGGAGAAATTAAGGCCAGGGCGAGCACCGTAATCATGATGAACAACACAACTGCCCGATTTTCCCGAAGCAGCTGAAGTGTTTTCTTCATCAAATAAGTGCTGTTAACACTTGTTTTTTTACTCATATTTGGGTCGACGGCACTACGGAGTCAGGAATTCGGTCCAGGCAGATGGAAACGGGATAGGCAACTTCCTCCAGAAAGAGCCCTTGTGGTGGCGCTGCCAGTCCACATTTGCGCTTAGGGGAGTCGGACAAAAGCTCCACCCACCAATCCACGCTTTTCCTACCCTGGGCGATGACCATCAGGCTGCCTACAATAGCCCGAACCATTTGACGGAGAAATCGATCGGCCTGTATGGTGAAAATGAGTTGATGAGAATCAATAACCCATTCGGCGCGCTCCACTTTGCACTCATTGGTTTGGTTGCCACCATGGGTCTTGGCGAAGCAACCAAAATCGGTTTGTTTTAGGAGCATTTGGGCGGCTGGATTGAGCAGTTCAGGATAAGGCAACGCGTGAATCAACCAAGATCGATCCACCAGAAAGGGATCCGGGTTTCGATGGATATAGTAGCGGTACACCCGATACTGTGCGGAATAACGCGCATGGGCATCGGGCGACACCTCATGTATCCGATCGATTCGTATGTCGGGGGGGAGCAATTGGTTTAGACGAGCGGATAAATCGAAAGGTAACTCATCTTCAAAATCAAAATGTGCAACCATCTGGCGGGCGTGAACACCCGCATCGGTTCGCCCCTGCCCTGTGAGTCTTATAGACATCCGCAACAACTTGCCCATCGCCTCTTGCAGTTTCTGTTGTATGCTGACAGCATTGTTTTGCGCCTGCCATCCGTGATAGCCTGCCCCGTGGTAGGCAAACCGGATGAAATACCGCCGGTGATGAATCATGCGCAGTTTTCGAGCAACATCGCCAATCCTTGTCCCACCCCCACGCAAAGTGAAGCTACGCCGTATTTGAGGGCAGGGTCGTCCTTCATTTGATGCACCAACGTAGTCGCAATACGCGCCCCCGAACAACCCAGAGGATGTCCGAGCGCAATAGCGCCTCCCTTACGGTTCACACGTTTAGGATCAATTCGGAGCTCTTGAATGCAGGCCACGGCCTGGGCGGCAAAGGCCTCATTGAGTTCAAATACATCGATAGATTCGATGGAAATACCGGTCCTTTGCGACAAGCGCTGGATAGCAGAAACCGGGCCTATTCCCATGTAGGCGGGATCTACGCCGACTGCGGAGGCCCCCACTACACGGGCTAATGGGTTTAGAGAAAAAGTCTTTAGGGTCGCCTCATTCACCAGCAGAACACAAGCAGCCCCATCGTTCATCCCAGAGCTATTACCTGCCGTAACACTGCCCTCCTTACGGAAGGCTGGTTTGAGGGCTGATAATTGTTCCAGACTGCTCAAACGGGGGTATTCGTCTGCCTCAAACATGCGAAGGGATTCTTTCTCGGATTTGATTTCTACTGGGATTAATTCGCGTGCAAATCCTCCTTCGGAGGCTGCGCGCGCGTAGTTACACTGTGACGAATGAGCAAACTG
>Ga0194131_10005398_pt1 | contig 18478 bp, 16 predicted proteins | sample TA2KigO120mmetaG_FD_148631 | JGI IMG/M metagenome (GOLD analysis project Ga0194131, IMG submission 148631) | Freshwater microbial communities from Lake Tanganyika, Tanzania - TA2015053 Kigoma Offshore 120m | ecosystem: Environmental > Aquatic > Freshwater > Lake | place: Tanzania: Lake... | reverse complement strand
CGTTTCTGGGCCTTGGCGTGCGCGAGCCCTTGCCCAGCTGGGGGAATCTGGCCTCCGCGGGGCTTCCCGAACTGAATCCCGTCGTGAGTCGTTGGTGGCTGCTTGTCTTCCCGTGCCTGCTTATCGCACTCACGCTGCTCTCGCTGAATCTTGTCGGTGATTGGGTACGCGACCGTCTCGCCGGCCGCTGACGGGGCAGCCCCGCACCGCTTCGCATAGCCTGTCAAGCCCGAGGTCAATCGCATGCAGAATCGATTCGGATTGAAGGACATCTTCGTCGTTGTGCTCCTCCTTGCCACGCTCGCCAGCGTCTGGCTGTCGATGGTCCAGAAGACCCGCATCGAACTTGCCGTCGATGGGCTGCGCGTGAAGCTCGGTGAGATGGAGCGCCAAGCCGCGCTCTTCCAGCGCGAGGTCGAGAAGGGCTTTGCCGAGGGCGTGGTCGTGCAGCAGGGGACCGGCAGCGCGGCTGCGGCGTCCGACGCATGGGCTCGACCTGGCGTATCCATCCAGCGTTGGCCGAATCCTGCACCCGCGACCGATCCAGAGGGTCAGCGCGGTTTCTCGGTCGGTGGCGAGTTCACCGAGATCTTCGAGGCGCAACCCGCCAAGCTCGTCCCCTACATCCAGTCCGATGTCTATGGCACCCGCGTGCTCGACCGCGTCTGCGAGAGCCTGGGTTCCTTCGATCCCAAGACCCTGAAGATGGTCGGTGTCCTCGCCGATGCGTGGCAGATCGATCCGGATGGCCTCTGGATCCGCGCGCACATCAATCCTCGCGCGCGCTTCAGCGACGGCGTTCCCGTGACCGCCGAGGACATTCGCTGGACCTACCTCGACTTCATCGGCAATCCCCTGATCGAGGCCGAGCGCTCGCGCAGCACGCAGGACAACCTCAAGGATGTCAAGGTCATCGATGAGCGAACGGTCGAGTTCCTCTTCAAGGAGCCGTTCTTCACCAATGTGCTGATTGCCTTCGGCAATTCAGTGCTGCCCAAGCACTGGTACTCGAAGTTCGAACCCTCCCAGCTGAACCAAGCCACCGGCCTCCTCATGGGCTCGGGGCAGTTCAAGCTCGAGCGGCTGCCCACGGGCCCCGAGGACCTCGGCGTGCAGTGGACCCCGGGCACCGATGTGGTGCTGGTGCGCAACGAGCAGTACTGGGCCACCAAGCCGTCGCTCGAGAAGATCCGCTACAAGACCGTCAGCGACGAACTGGCCCGACTGGTCGCGTTCCGCAACGGCGAGGGCGATCTCATCACGCCCAGCTCGCCGCAGTTCAACAAGGTCACGCGCGAGGAGCCGGGGTTCGAGGAGAAGGCCTTCGCCCTCAAGTGGGTCAACATGCGCTGCGGCTATTCCTTCATCGCATGGCAGTGCGGCCCGCGTGCGGGCAAGGATCTGACGCCATTTGCCGATGGACGCGTGCGCCGCGCGATGACGCACCTCCTTGACCGCGAGCGCATGATCACCGACATCTGGGACGGCATCGGCATCGTGTCGAAGGGGCCGATGAATCCTGAGAGCCCGGCCAGCGATCCGGCCACCAAGCCGTTGGCCTACGACCCCGGGCAGGGCAAGGCCCTGCTCGCCGAGGCGGGCTGGCAGGATCGCAACGGCGACGGCATCCTCGAGGATGCCAGCGGCAAGAAGTTCACCTTCGAATACACCTACGCCAGCGGCGGCGAGATCGCCGAGCGCCTCGCGCGCTTCGTGAAGGACAGCTACGCCAAGGCCGGCATCGACGTCGTCACGCGGCCGGTCGAGTGGAGCCGCTACCAGGAGATCCTGAAGCTGCGTGACTTCGATGCCATTACGCTGGGCTGGGGCAACAGCGCTCCCGAGAGCGACCCGCGCCAGATCTACCACTCCGAGAGCATGAAGGAAGGCGGCGACAACTTCGTGCAGTGGAAGAACGCCGATGCCGACGCGCTCATCGAGCAGGGACGGCGCACGATGGACGAGCCCGAGCGCATGCTCGTCTGGCGGCAGCTCGAGCAGGTGATCGCTGCCGACCAGCCGTACACCTTCATCCGGGTCGCGCCGTGGCTGCGGTTCGTCTCGCGTGACTACGGGAATGTGAACACCTACCGAACCGGACTGCAGCCCGAGGAGTTCTTCCGCGTCGCCTTGCCGGCCCCTGGCAGCGAGTGATTCCGCGAGCCGACCTGACCCGTCATGGCCACATACCTCCTGCGACGCCTGCTGCTGATGATTCCCACCGTGCTGGGGATCACGCTCATGGTGTTCATGCTCGTGGCGCTCGCGCCCGGCGGGATCGGCGCGGGGCTGGCCGTGCAGGGCGGTCAGATGAGCGACACGAGCAAGGTCGCGCAGATGCAGGCGTACCTTGAGGATCGGTACGGCCTCAACGACAATGTCTTCGTGCAGTACGCACGATGGCTGGGCCGGGTGAGCCCGCTCAAGTTCGGCACCACGCCGCTGGTGGCGCCGACCGGCGATCTGGTGCGCGAACCGCGCGATCTGCCCGAGCCGGTGATGGCGTGGGCCTTTCCGGCTCCGGCTGCGTTCATCGTGCAGTACACGCCGCCGTCTGGCGAGGCGCTCGTCGAGGACTTCAAGCGCCTGCAGCGCGAGGCTGAGGGCACTCGACGAACCTATGTGGGGTCGGTGCGTGGCGTGAAGGATGCACTTGCTGACCATGTCCGCGCGATTGGTGCTCCGTGGACAGCGCGGCTTGAGCCCAAGGGCGGCGCCGATCCCGAGCGCTTCCGCGATCTCCCGCTCGATGGTGATGCGCCCACGCTGGTCAAGCTGCGTGCGGCTGCGGCCACCATGCATGCTTCGTGGTCCGAAGCTGAGGCCGCGCGCCAGCGCGCCACCATCGCCTTCCTCGCGCGCCCCTATCCGGCGGCGGGGATCGAGATCATCCCCAATGCCTTCTCGCTCGGTGCGCCCGACTTCGGCGTGGCCTTCTCGCGCAACCGCCCGGTGTGGGACCTGATCGCCACGGCGCTGCCGGTCACGATCCTCATCAACTTCATCGCGTTCCCGATCATCTACCTCGTGGCGGTGCCCACGGGTGTCCTGGCGAGCGTGCGTCGCGGGGGTGCCTTCGATGTGATCAGCGGCCTGATGTTCCTGCTGCTGTACTCGATTCCGGTCGTGCTCACGGGCGTCTTCGCCATCGGCTTCCTTGCCAACAACCAGTACCTCGGCTGGTTCCCTGTGAGCGGGCTGCACGACAGCGCGGCCGCGACGATGACCTTCATGCCGTACACGGATGCAGCGGGGGCCTGGCACCGTGGCTGGTTGATCGACATGGTCTGGCACCTTGCGCTTCCGGTGCTGTGCCTGGTCTACGCGGGCTTCGCGGTGCTCAGCAAGCAGACCCGCGCGGCGATGCTCGAGAACTTCAGCTCCGACTATGTCCGCACGGCGCGCGCCAAGGGCGTTCCATCGCGTGATGTCATCATCAGCCATGTGCTGCGCAACAGCCTGCTGCCGCTGATCACGATGTTCGTCGGGATCTTCCCGGCCATGCTCGGTGGCAGCGTGGTCGTCGAGCGCATCTTCACCATCCCCGGCATGGGCAGCCTGGTCATCGAGGCCATCAACCTCCGCGACCGCGAGCTCATCCTGGCGAACACCTTCATGATCTCGTCGGTCAGCCTGCTCGCGCTGCTGCTCGCCGACATCCTCTACGCCCTGTGCGACCCGCGGGTGGCCTATGACTGAGCCGCGCCCATCCGGGCCTGCCGCCGTCTCCGGCGTCGAGGTGATGCGTGGCATCGGCGCACAAGAGGCCAAGGGCTTCTGGGCCGACGCGTGGGACCGGGTCCGGCGCCGTCCCGGCGCCATGCTCGGCATGGCCTGGATCGCCGTCATGGGGTTCTTTGCGGTCTTCGCGCCCTTGATCGCCAATGCCCATCCGATCCGCCTTGAACGGCTCGGTGCGGACGGCCAGGTGCTGGCGGTCGAGTGGCCGCTCTTTGCCTACCTCAGCCCGACGGACTGGCTGCTGATGATCGCGACGGCGTTCGGTGTGCCGTGGGTCTTCTTCGGCTCCGGCCGTCTCGGTCGCTCCGGCCGGATCGGTGTGCTCATCGGTCTCGCCATGCAGGCTGGCGCGACCATCGTGCTCGCGGCGCTCCTGATCTGGGCAGCGGAGGGTTCCGGAATCGAGTCGCTCGAGCGGCTCACGCGGCTTGATGCTGGGCCGTGGCCGCTGGTCCTGGCATCAGCCATCATCATGGCTGTTCTGGCGATCGCCGTGCCGATCGCGGCTCCGGTCATGCGTCGACTTGGCCCGATCCTTGGTGCAGCCGCGCTCGGCTTCGTGCTCTCGTGGCTCGCCGGCGGCCGGACGCTCGTCAACCATGAGCAAGTCATCCTCGACGAGGCAGCAGGCAAGGTCCGCGCGACCTGGACGCTGATTCCGTGGTCGAGCCAGTACACGCGCAGCGACATGGTGGGCATCGCTCCCGGCACTCGCGTTGCCGATTTGGAGAAGACCGCATCCTTCAAGGGCACGCCCTTCGGTGAGCGTCGCGTGCTGCTCGGCACCGATGCGATCGGTGGAGATGTGCTGGGGCAGATGCTCTGGGCGTGCCGGCTCTCGATCTCGATCGGGCTGGTCTCGACCGGCATCAGCGTGGTACTCGGCGTCACGATCGGTGCGTTGATGGGCTTCTTCGGCGGGTGGGTGGATCTGCTGCTCTACCGCGTCGTCGAGATCTTCATGAGCGTTCCCACGCTCTTCGTGCTGATCGTGGCGGCCGGCGTGCTGCCGCGCAATACCTATGTCATGATGGCGATCATCGGCTTCTTCAGCTGGACCGGTGCCGCCCGGTTCACGCGAGCCGAGTTCCTCAAGCTGCGCAAGATGGACTTCGTCCAGGCGGCGCAGGCGGCGGGGCTCCCGGTGCGAGCGGTGCTCTTCAGGCACATGCTCCCCAACGGCATCACACCTGTGCTCGTCGATGCCAGCTTCGCGATCGCAGCGGCCATCACGATCGAGGCCACCCTCTCGTTCCTGGGCCTTGGGCCTGATGGCCAGGCGAGCTGGGGCAAGCTCCTCTCGAGCGCCACGGCCGCGACGGGAACCTTCGTCTGGTGGCTCGCGGTCTTCCCCGGCCTGGCCATCTTCCTCTCGGTGCTTTCCTACAACATGCTCGGCGAAGCCATGCGTGACGCGATCGATCCCAAGCTCAGGAAGGCGGCACACTGATGGCGGCCCACGACATGATCGCCAAGCCGGCAGCGAGGACCCTCGAGCCATTGATGAGCGTGGAGGATCTTGCGGTCAGCTTCGACAACGGCTCGGGCCCGCGCATCCAGGCCGTGGCGGGTGTGAGCATGAGCGTCTACCCGCGGCAGACGCTTGCGGTCGTCGGTGAGTCCGGCTGCGGCAAGAGCGTGACCGCGATGAGCTCGATGCAGCTCATCCCGCGCCCACCGGGCTGCTTCGATGCCGGACGCATCATGTTCGGGGGCCGCAATCTGCTCGAGTTGCCCGAGCACGAGATGCTCAAGGTCCGTGGCGGCCAGATTGCCATGATCTTCCAGGAGCCGATGACGAGCCTGAACCCGGTCTACACGATCGGCGACCAGATCATGGAGGCGGTGCTGCTGCATCAGGCGGTATCGCCTGACGAGGCGGCCGGCATCGCCATCAAGGCGATGGCCGATGTCGGCATCCGTGATCCTGAAGGCCGCATGCGCGCGTACCCGCACCAGTTCTCGGGCGGCATGCGCCAGCGCGTGATGATCGCGATGGCCCTTGCGTGCCGTCCCAGCCTGCTCCTGGCCGACGAACCCACCACGGCACTCGATGTGACCATCCAGAAGCAGATCCTCGAGCTGCTTCGTGGACTGCAGCAGTCGAGCGACATGGGCATGATGCTCATCACCCACAATCTCGGCGTCGTCGCCGAGAATGCCGATGTCGTGTGCTGCATGTACGCAGGGCGTGTGGTCGAGTATGCGCCCGTGACCGAGCTCTTCGATCGACCGCTGCACCCGTACACGCGCGGCCTGTTCCGCTGCATCCCCGGACTGTCGGAGCTTCGCAATCGGCTGGTGACCGTCGAGGAAGTCGTGGCTGACCCGCGCGAGTATGAGGGACTTCGCAGCGAGGCCGGCCCGGTCGTGCCGTGGTGGCCCTTCATGGACCAGTCGCAGCGCCCGGCGCTCGATGATCCATCCCGGCCCTACGCGCTCGTCGAAGTCAGTCCCGATCGCTGGGTCGGCTGCTGGCGCACGCCCGAGGTGGCCCGTCATCCGAGCCGTCCGCCCCGCATCGCACCTGCGTAGGGTGTCGAGCAGGACATGTGATGTGCCGAGGCGCGAGCTCGAGGCGTCATGTTGCGTCGTCTGGCCTGCCTCTGAGCATCGCTGCCGATCAACCCCTTGGTTGAGGCCGACTCAGTGACCGGTGCTTCCGAAGCCCCCGGTGCCGCGCTCCGTCGAGGACAGTTCGCTGACTTCCGTGATGTCCGCGCGTGCGACCGGCGCGAAGACCAGTTGCGCCACGCGCATGCCCGGTTCGATCGTGAAGTCCGCCCGGCCGAGGTTGATCAGCGCCACCATCACTTCGCCGCGGTAGTCGGCATCGATGGTGCCCGGGGCATTGGGCACCGTCACGCCATGCTTGGTGCTCAAGCCGCTGCGCGGGCGGACCTGCGCCTCGAAGCCCTCAGGGATCGCGAGGGCGAACCCCGTCGGCACGAGCACGACGCGGTTGGGCTCGAGCAGCATCGGTTCCGTGATCGCCGCATGCACATCCATCCCGGCGGCAAGGCTCGACTGGTAGGACGGAATGCGTGCGAGCGGCGAGAGCCGCTTCCATTCGATGCGCACCGGAAGGTTCATGAGGGGATCGTAGTCGGCAGGCAATCGTCGATCATTGGAAGATTGCGCCGCCGACGGTCCATCACAGCCATCCAAGGCTTGACAGATCGAGCGGCTCATCGCACGCGAACGGCTCGCCCGACTCGGCGCCGATGCGGCTGCCGAAGTAGGTGTCCGCAGCAGCGATCCAGATGGGCAGGCGGTGGTTCGCGGGGTTCGCGCTGACTTGGCTGGCGTAGCAGGCGATGGAGCGCTGCTTCAGCCCGGTGAACCCGGTGGTGTTCACGATGAAGTCAGGCTGCGGCACGATCCGGAGGTGCGTGGCGAAATAGTGCATGTGCCAGCGCGGGTAGCAGGGGGTGCCCGGCAGGTCCGACTTCACATACTTGGCCTCGAAGCGGGCATCACGGATCAGTGCCGTGGCGGCGATGTGATCGGGGTGCGCATCGCGCGGGTATGGCGAGAAGATCACCTCGGGCTGTTCCGCACGGATGATCGCTGCAAGCACGCGCCGCGAGGCGAGGTCATCGCGCAACTCGCGGTTCACCAACCCGGCGTTGAGTCGTCGCACGCCAAGCACTGCCGTGGCTGCTGCGGTCTCGCGAGCCCTGATCTCCCGTGAGCCGAAGGGTGTGGGTTCGCCATCCGTCAGGTCGCACACCGTCACGGCATGGCCGTTGGCCATGAGCTTGGCGATGGTGCCGCCCATGGCAAGTTCGGCGTCATCCGGATGCGGCGCGAAGACCAGGACCTTCATGGCGCCACCGTATCCGGTCCGATGGCTGCGAGCGAGTCGAGCAGATCCCGGGCCACCTGAGCTGCGACGGCGGCGCAGGCCTGGGTCTGGTCTGCGGAACCGGTCACGGTCGCGTGGCGGAGTTCCCTCCACGCGCGCGCGAGCGTCGCCAAGCGGGCTCGATCCACGGCAATCCACGAGCCATCATGCGTCGGCGTGCCGAGCGAGCGGATCAGTGCGCACACCGTCGGCTCGACGCGAGGCAGCGAGGCCCCGATCCGGCTTTGGACGACCGATACGAACTCGGCCAGGGGAAGTTCGCGTTCGACGGCCTCCAGCGTGCGTTCACACTCATCCCACTCTCCCTCGGCGGCCGCCGTGCACACGAGCAGGATCCTCGGTCGCAGCGGAGCCAGCGTCACGGCGACACCATCGGCGGAGGGCGACCATGCTGCCCAGCGTGCAAGGGCTGCACTCGTGGCGAGCATGTCGGCGTCATCCAGACCGAGGTGGCTCAGGCGATCGGCCTGCGTCAGGGTGCGCTCGAGAAGCTCCATCTCCCGAAGTGCCGCTTGCTCCGGACGGCCCAGCGATGCCGCCCACCCTGCGCGTGTGCGATCGATGCGCGCCGCGAGCCGTGCGGCCAATGGCCCGGCCACCATGGCCATGGCTGACTGCGGCTTCCGCAGTTCGCGCTCCCCGGGGAGTTCGATCCACCGATCCAGGCGTTGTGTCATCGCGGCCAGTGCGCTTCGGGCTGCATCACGCGTGCGATCGAGCTTGAGTCCATCGCCAGCCCGCTCGGCCGTTCGGAGTGCGGCCTGCTGCGCTTTGGCTCCGAGCGATGCCGCACGACCGATGATCGTGGACGATCGTTCGAGCAAGGAGAGGTCTTCGGCCGAGCGCTCGGCAGCCGCGAGGGTTCCCTCGGGAGGATCGATCCCCGCACCATCGGCCAACCACTGCACGAGTGCGGTCCGGTCCTTGCTGCTGCGCCTGAGGATCGAACCCATCAGCGCAGGCATCGATCCGGGCAGCGCATCGGCCTGTACGCGCATGGCGGAGGCCAGCGCCATGGCAGCGCGAGTGCGCGTTCCGGACCGATCACCATCCGTCACGAGCCGGACACACCGCGCCGCTCCGTCGACGCCCAAGGGCGGTCGCCCGCCACGACCTGCGCAGAGCGTGGAGAGATCATCGAGCAGCACGCCGATGGCGTCGAGCCGCCTGAGCTCCGCGGTGACCCGCTCGCGTTCACCCGAACGGTCGAGTTCAGCCAAGGCCGTTTCGCATGCCGTGCGCAGGGATCGGATCGTGCCCTGATCGAGCCATGACATGGTGTCCAGGGTGCGCAGGAGCCGGATGCTCCCGAGTGCAGCGTCGGCCATGGCATCGACCTGTGGCCTGAAGGCAGCGATTGCCGCAGCCTGGCGCAGCATCGATGCCCCCGCCGTGGCACGGGCGGCCCACGGCTCGGCAGCCGGGAGCTGCCCAAGGGCGAACACCAGCCGCTCGAGTGTCCTCGTCGACCCTGCGCTGTCCGTGGCAGTGGGCCAGAGATCGGCGTCCGGTTGCGTCGCTGCACGATCGTCGGCAGCGAACGGGGCAAGGGCATCGGCCAGTCCCGCCAAGCTCGCCAAGACGGCTGCGTCGACACGAGCAGGATCGTCCGCCGCAAGCGCGTGGACGGCCGTGGAGCCGCGCTCCGTGAAGGCGCGTGCCGCTGCAGCCAAGCGCACCACGTCGGCATCGCTGCGGGGGAGTGCCAGCGCGCGGGCCATGGCCGTATCGATGTCCCCTCGTGCATCGACCATGCGCATGCCGGTGACGAACGAAGCTTGCGAGGACCACGGTTCGGTCGACGAGGCTCGCAGCAGCTCGATCGCCACCCCGCGCCAGGTCCGACGCACCTCGATGAGTTCGCGCCCGATCTCGTCGTCGGGCGCAGGTATCGCGGCCGATTCCGTGCTGAGCTGCATCATCGTGGCCTCGACCACACTGCCCGGACCCCGTGGTGGGTCGGCGGCGTGCACCCGGATGGCCACCGCGAGCGCAAGCAGGAGTGGCATGGCCCCGAGCACGAACTTCATGCGTTGCTTCCAGTCTTCGGATACAGGATCCACTCCAGGCACAACCCTTGCGCCGGCATCGTCGGGCCTGCAAGGCTGCGATCACGCGAGGCGAGGATGGTGCGGATGTGTGCAGGCTCGTAGTGACCGCGCCCAACCTCCAGCAGCGTGCCGGAGAGGATCCGGACCATGTTGTGCAGGAACCCCGTGCCGCTCACATCGATCGTGACGGTCCCGTCCGGCATCCGGCGTACCGAGCAGCCGTGGATCGTGCGCACCGTCGTGGCGCGATCCTCGATGCTGTTCGCGAGCCCTGCAAAGTCATGCGTCCCGACCAGCATCCCGGCCGCGGCGTGCATGCGCGCCGCATCGACTGCGTGCGGCGTGGCGGCGACCCAGAGCCGCTCGAAGACGCCGGCACGATGTGCGTTGGGGCATGCATCGCGGAAGGTGTACCGGTAGCCCTTGCTCAGGCAGTCGCAGATCGGATCGAAGCCGGGGTGGACGGGTTCTGCGGTGATCACGGCAATGTCATCAGGCAGCCGAGCGCTGATCGCCCGGGCGAGGCGTACGCCATCGATGTCGATGCTGCAATCGAAGGCTGCGACCTGGGCGCGGGCGTGCACGCCTGCATCGGTTCGGCTGGCACCAACCACGCGAGCATCGATCGAGAAGGTCGAGTTGATCGTCGACTCGAGCACCCCCTGGACGGTGCGCAACGGCTCGCCACCCGGGACCTCCTGGCGCTGCCAGCCGTGGAAGTGCGTGCCGTCGTAGGCGACCGTGAGCTTCCAGCGGCGCATGCGCCCTCGGGCTCAGTGGCCGAACAGCGTCGCGGGGGCCATCATCCCCTTGGACTCGAAGTAGGACAGCGCCTCGTCGACGCTGCGGAAGATCTTCGTCGCGGTCTCGGTGATGAAGGGCGACGGAGCCTTGCGGGGCTTCCACACCACATAGACCTCCTTGGTGTGCTCCCAGGCGTGGTGGAGTTCACGCTCCACGCCGCTCGACAGGCCCGGCCTCCCACCCGGAAGCTCCGGCACCAGCGAGACGATCATGTCGCTCTGGTCGATGAGCTTGAAGTCACGCATGTAGATCTGGCCATCCACATCGCCTGCGATGTCCAGGATCTCACGCACGCTGACCTTCATGGGTGGGGCATCGGCGCGGCCGCCGAAGGCGTGTGCCGCCACCTCGATGAAGTCCTTGCCTTCCCGCGCGGCAGCAAGGCCACGATCAAGCAGCAGTTTCTCATCCACATCCGCCGGATCGAAGGTGATGAAGAATCGCGCCAGCGCCGCGCGGAATCGTTCGATCTCCTCGAGCACATCGGGCATGTCAACCACATGGCTCATCGGGAAGCTCGGATAGACCTTGCGCATGTCGGGTCGGGTGACCAGGCGCAGGCAGGTCTCGACGGTGTCCTTGTGGCGGCCTCGGCTCAGGATGTAGAACTGGTCCCTGCAGTCGAGCGCCTGCGCCATGAGTTCCGTGGCGAGGATCTCCTCCTCGCGCCAGACCATGCAGTCCTTCAGCGTGGCGTCGATGTCATGCTCGGCGTGGAGGCGATGGTGCACGGTCTCGACGTTGTCCACCAGGCAGATGAACATGTTGGGTTCGAGCCGACGGAGTTGGTCGAAGTCGAAGGCACTGAAGAGCCCGTGCCGCCAGCGGAAGGTGGCATGGGTGTTCACCACGAGGTTCGGGTGATCCTCGCGGGGCATGGTGTGGGCGATCACATCCTTGAATGCCGCGCGGCGCAGGCTGTTGAGCCGGCTGATGGGCAGGTCGAGGATCCGCCCAGGGCGTACATCGGGTGCCTCGGCATACATCATGTCGCCGATGTGGAAGACCTGCATGCGGTCTCCGCGTTCACCCGCCTGACGCTCGACATCGCGCAGGTAGGGCTTCTTGTCCACGCCGATCTGGCCGGTGACGATGGCTCGCATGACTGCAAGGCTACACGATCGAGCGGTCAGCCCATCATGGCCCATGCGATGTCTGGAGCGCTCCGAAACTCGATCTGACCGTATCTCGCACGATCACGGCACCAGCAAGGCGACCACATGCACCTCGATGGCACGCCCTTCACCCACGGCATCGACCTTCTCGTGCGTCTTGCCCTTGATGTTGATCGCGCTCATCTCCACACCGAGCAGCTCGGCCAGACGAGCACGGATGGATTCCTTGACCGGCCCGATCTTCGGTCGTTCGCAGATCACCGTGGCATCCAGGTTGCCGAGGCGAAGCCCCCGTGCCTTCATGCGGCGTACGGCTTCGGCCAGGAAGATCGCACTATCGGCGCCATCCCAGCGCGGATCACCATCGGAGAAGAGCTGACCGATGTCCGGATCGGCCAGTGCACCAAGGATGGCATCGGTCACGGCGTGCAGCAGCGCATCGCCATCGGAGTGGCCCACGGGGCCGCGATCGTGATCGATCCTCAGGCCGCCGAGCACGAAGGGACGCCCCGCACCCTGCGGCATGATCGGCTCCAGACGATGGAGGTCGTAGCCGTGGCCGATCCGCGCACCAATCACGGGTCGTAGATCTCGCGCGGATCCTTGTCGGGCTGGCGGGATTCTCCGCTGGCCTTGGTGTTCACTTCCTTCGAGTCATCCTCAACCGGCAGCGGTTCGGGCGACCGGATCTCGACATCGATCCTGCGGCAGACCGAAGCCGGGCACGGCATCTGGTTGCGGAGCGAACCAGTGGTGGTTCCGGCTTCCCACTCTTCCCACAGCAACTGGTCGGGGCGCTCACTTGCGTTGTCGCCCTGGCCATGAAGGAACTTGAAGGTCAATTGGCGACCGGGTGCCAGGCGCCACTCGCGGAAGACCTCGGGTTCATCGGCGGCATCGAGCTTGCAGATGTTCACCAGCTTGATCGTGAGCGGCTGGGTCGGCGTGCTGATGTAGGTGAAGCCCCGGCCGCTGGTCGGCATCAGGCCACCATCGGGCGTGTAGCACGAAGCAAGGGCCAGGACCGGGGTCAGCAGCGTGGCGCGGACAAGGGCTTGGGAGATCGCCATGGCAGGACTCTATCGGCTTCCGGCGGCTGCCGCCGTGCGAACGAGATCGATGAAGTGGTCACCCCGGTGCTCGAAGTTGGGGTACTGATCCAAACTGGCGCAGGCCGGGGAGAGCAGGATCGAGTCACCCGGACGCGCTCGGCCGAGGGCAGTTTGGACCGCCAGCTCGAGCGTGCCGCACCTCAATCCGCCCCCAGTGGTGAGTTGCTCCTGGACCTGGCCGATGGCGTAGAGCCCGGCCAGTCGCGGAGCCAGCCCAGCGATGCCCGAGAGGTCGATGTGCTTGTCGTATCCCCCGGCGATCAGGTGCACCCGCGACAGGTCATCGAACGCCTCGAGTGCGCACATTGTCGCTGACGGCGTGGTGCTCTTGGAATCGTTGAAGCAGGCCACGCCGTTCCATTCCCCGATCCGCTGCATGCGGTGAGGCAGCCCCGGGAAGGCGTTGATGGCACGGGTTGCAGCCATACGATCCTGCGGCTGCCCATCGATGGTGCACGCGCGATCCAGGAGCGCCAGCGCAGTCCGTGCATTCTGCACCATGTGTGTACCGGGCACCGCGAGCGAAAGCCCGTCCATCGCGACGGCGGGTGGAGTCGTTCGCCACCACACGCGATCCGTGCCGACCGAGGCAGCAGCGGCGCGTTCCGCATCGGGGTCATCGGCGGCGAACCAGGTCACCAAGCGGCCCGAGGCCGGAACGACGCCCGCCTTGGCCATCAGGTAGTGCTCGACCGACCCGTGCCAGTCCACATGGTTGGGAGCGAGGTTGGTGAGCGCGCCAATCGTGGGTCGCCATCCGAGCCGCGGCTGGCCTGACCAATCAGCCGCCTCGTCCGAGAGCCACCAGAGTTGTGCGCTGCTCAGCTCCAGCACGAGCCAATCGGCCGACGCGGCATCGGCGTTTCCCAGCAATGAGCCGCCGTAGTTTCCCCCGAGCACGGCCCGGCGACCGGTTGCTTGAAGGGCTTCGACGGTCATGGCGCTGGTGGTGCTCTTGCCGGCACTCCCCGAGATGCCGATGGTGCGGCGATCAGCAAGAGCCTCGATTGACAGCCGGATCTCGGTGGTCACTGGAACGCCGGCATCGCGCGCGGAGCAGAGCAGTGGATTGCTCCAGGGTGTAGGCACCGCGGCGTTGGCCACGATCAGGTCAGCACGGGTGAACCAGTCGGGGGTGTGCTGCCCACACTCCACCTCAAGCCTGCCGTCCGCTCGCAGTGGATCGAGTGCATCGAGTGCCTCGGCCAGGACCTCGGCGTTCCGTCGATCGGTGATCCGCACATGAGCACCTTGCGCATGCAGCCACCTCGCCACGCCAAGCCCGCCTCCGAAGAGGCCAAGCCCCATCACGGTGACGCGCCGCCCAACCAGCAGCCTCGTCATGGACCCTTGGGCTCCCTGGGCGGGAATCGCAGGTCACCCCGGGCCGGGTCGAACAACTCGAGCCAACGGAGCTTCATCGACAGCCTGTCCTGTGGCGTCGTGATCTCGGTGCAGGACCTCGCCTTGATCGTGGCCCGATCGAAGCGAAGTTCGAAATCTGCCTCGAACTGCTTGCGCTTGGAGTCCGGAGTCGGAGGCTGAGTGCTGCGGTCGAGTTCGCAGGCCACCAGGTTCCCGTATCGGCTCTTGACCGCATCAAGGAACGCAGTGGCCTCTGCATCGAGTTTGGCACCCTCGGGAATGGTGAAGCACTCCACCATCGCTGCCGAACCGCGCTCCAGTCCCGCTCGAAGCGCCGGAGCGGGGCCCTCCATCAGCGGTGCGTAGACCGTGGCGTACGCCCATGTTCCGAACGCCAACTGCAAGGCCGTTCCCGCGATCCCGAGGCAGAGCCCCGCAACGGCCAGCCCTCGCCCCGATGCCATGCGAGCCTTGGTGGCGTTGATGCCCACCGCACCCAGCACGATCGCGGCGAGCGAGGTGAGTGGGCAACAGAGCACCAGGCCCAACACGAGCGAGGCAACGGCACACACCGATGTGGGAGGGAACCGTGGCTCTGGATCAGTCGAGGTCGAGGCGACGGACATGACTCGATCCTAACGCGCCCCATCCATGATCGATTGCTCAACCCGCCGCGACCCGACACCAAACCAAAAGAACCCGGCCGAAGGGCCGGGTTCTTGAAGAACTCAGGGAGAGCGCGGGAAACCGACCGATCAGGCGTCCCAAGCGGCAAGCAGGAGACCAAGGTCGGAGCCGTCGGTCACGTTGTCGCCATTGATGTCGCCGCTGGCGCTACCCCAGGCAGCGAGAAGCAGGGCGAGGTCAGCACCATCGACCACGCCGTCATCGTTGAGGTCGGCCGGGTTGGACGGCGCGGGAGCGGTCGGGCCCTTGGCGGAGATGCTGACCGAGGTCACGGTGCTGGATGCCGTCACCGGCTTGAACAGCCCGAGCGTGGCGACCACGACTTGCGGTGGCTGATCGGCATCGAAGCGGAAGTTGTACAGCGTCGACCAACGAATGGCGTTCGCTGTGGAGTCCTGCGAGAAGGGCGTGGTGGTCCAGTTCACGGCGTCAGCACTGCGGCCGCTGGACCACGCCGTGTTCTGGTTGTAACCGGCGGCGCCCGCATTCTGGTCGCCCGAGTGGTACAGGGGCGCGCTGAAGCCGATGTTGGTGACATTGACACCCGGAGGCGCGGGCACGCTGAACGAACCGCCGCTGCGATCGCTGTTCATGTTGAAGACGGCGTACTCGTAGTGCCAAGTGCCGTTGCCATTGTCGCTGGTGTTGTAGGCGACCACGAACAGCCCGTCGCCCTGCACTTGGTACTCGCGAATCTCGACACTCGGCTCTACCGTCTTCCACGCGTTGATCGCTGGCTGCATCTGGATGGTGGCGCCGGACAACGTGAGCGGGTAGCCCTGGGTCGTGCTCCAGGTCGACCCAACCGTGAATTTGCGGTACGAGCAGTTGTCGTTGTCATTGGCGCTGGCAGCATCCTCAGGGTGGATGTACTGGCCTTCAGCCCAGTACTGTGCACCAGCGTTTTGGGCCGGATTGAGATCGGTGCGCGCGACGCGAATTCGCTCCTTCAACGAACTCGGCTCGCTCGACGAGGGGTCGGTGTAGTTGCTGCCGAACCCGCCAGTGGCCGCATTCACGCCACGGCGGCTCTTCAGGTCACCCTGGCTGCCGTTCAGGCTCGAGGAGTATGGGTCAGAGCATCCGACGCCCAGCACGGTGGGGCAACCAGAGCCGGCAGGTATGCATGCACCGCAGAGAGTTCCCTGAAGAGCACAGAAGCCGTGCTTGACCCAGCTCATGCCAATCTGCTCGAAGCGACCGCCCTTCCAGCGGTACATGTTTTGGGGGATAACCGGGTGGTTGACGGCCGGCATCGGCTGCCACTGCAACTGCGTCGTGCCGATGTTGCAACTGGTCGTGCCGATGGCGTAGGCCGCGTACTCCACGCCATTCACAGTGGCTGGCTGGTAGCGGGAAACATCGGGAATGGCGCCAACGATGACATTGGGTCCCGCGGCCAAGCCACCATCGCCGTCGGTGCCGGGAATGGCGGTCGTCGCGTTCAGTTGGCCGAGGAACAGGGCAACCCCGCCAAGGGTGAGGCCACCAAGGGTAAGTCCAATGTTCAAGGTGCTTCTCCAGGTAGTCAGTGTCAAGCAGGGCTAGTTGTCTGGATACGCTCCATAAACTGCGCTACTGCACACTCGATCTATGGAGTGTAGCCCAACCCTCGAATCTCGGAAAGAAGACCCCAGAAATCAGGAGTTGAATCCCCGTGTTCGGGATCCCCCTTCCGCCGGCCCCGGACCAACACTCCAGGCTCTGTCTTGCGGTTCGGCACCTAGCCAAGCCGGGGATCCCCGACCAGAGGCCCAGGCGGGCGCGCTTGGGTTTGGGATGGCCCCGGCCGGAGGGCGGCTCAGCGGCGACGGCGGCCCGGCGTGAGCCCTGCTGCCTCACGCACCCCAGTTGCCCCCGGTCCGGGCACCTTGTCAAGGGTATAGGCTTGGTCGACAAGTCGCAGTTGGAATCTGCATCGTGCGCCTGCGCCCGGGGGCGCATGTGAAACATGCCCGCCTGGCTTGCCAGGCGGGCATGGAAGAGTCAGGATGGCGCTCGAGTGAGCGATCCGTTCAGCGACGGCGACGGCCGGTCAGGCCGGCGAGGCCAGCCAGAACGACAGCGCCCGGAGCGGGAATCCCTGGGATCACGAAGGACCCGGCGCCAAAGATGCCGACGGCGGTGCCGGTGGCCTTATAGGTCAGTTCGAGCGAGCCGATGTAGAGCGACGCGGTTGGGGTCCGAACGATCTGTGCCACCAAGTACGACATCGTGTTGTTGTCCACGATGTTGTTTTCCCATGGGGTCGCGTCGTACCAGCCCGCAAGCGGCGGAATGGAACTGCCGGTGGACGGGTCGAAGTTCGGGTCCAGCGCCGTGCCGGCACCGTAGGTGCCGGTGGCCGTGACGAAGGAGTCCGTGTTGGCGTTGCCCGCGTTGGTGTAACTCGCGTTCCACGACGCGCCGCTGTCGCTGTGCAAGGCGCTGAGCGAGCCGCTCACGGTGGTCCAGTTGTAGGCGTTCAAGAACACCCATTGCTGACCCGACGAGAGTCCGGTCGTATTGAAATTGGCGCGGATTTCCCAAACGATGTTGCCATTGGGGTTGGCCTGGCCGCGCTGCACCGAGAAGCCGGTGAAGGTCGCATGCGCGGCGCCAGTGCAGAGCGTGGCGCCCAACGCGCTCCAGAGGATGACTGAGCGAGAGTTCATGATGTCTGTTCCCTTTCCCGTGAAGATTGTTGAGGCGAGTCCCCCGGGGCGCGACGATCGTCGCGCCCCGGAAGAGCTGCGCTTGACGAGTCGCTCCGTGTGGCGTACGGAGCAGGAGAGTCACATGACAGGTTCAGCGACGGCGACGGCCGGTCAGGCCAGCAAGACCCGCGAGGGCGACAGCGCCCGGAGCGGGGATCTGGTACATGAATGGACCGGGCTGGATCGGGGTGGAGGTGCCGCTGACCTTGTAGGTGATCGAGAGGTTTGCCTCGTAGATCGAATCGTTCGCGAGAGTGCGGACGATCTGCGCGATCAGCATCGAGCCGCCGACCACATTGTTGGCGGTGCCGGGGGTGGCGTCGTACCAACCGGCGCCGTTGTTGATGTCCGCGACGGTGCCGCCGTTGGTGAAGCCGGGGTCCAGGGCGGTGCCCCAGCCCGAGCTGGTGGCCAGACCGCTGGCGGTGACCCAACTGTCGAATTCGCGGTCAGCGGCCGAGACCGACGAACCGGCCTGCCACGTGCCGACTTCGCCGTCAGCCGTGAAGAAGTCCTGGTGCACGGCGTTCATGGTGCCGCTCACGGTGGCGTGGCTGTAGGCGTTCAGGAACACCCACGACTGGCCGGTCGGCAGGCCGACATTGTCGAAGTTGGCATAGACCTTGTACTGAATGTTGCCGTTGCTCAGCACCACGCGGTCAGCGGAAAAGCCAGTAAAGCCAGCCGAAGCGGCTGACGCTGCGACAAGAGCAGCAACCGACGAAACAAAGAAAGCGTTCATCCCTTTTCCCTTCCTCATTTGGTGAATCAAGAAACCAAACTGCCCGGGGGCATACTCATCCCCACAGGCCTCCCTACCGTCGAATCCATACGGTCCGGCGCAAGGCTTCGTTGCACACTTTTGTGCGAGCGGTACAAATGGCTCCAGAGGACCGGCCCATAAGTCGCTGCGATCGGCTTGGGTGCCGGAGTCGGCGGCCCTTCGCCCGTCGGGTCGTACAAACAAACAAGGTGGCCGTCCTTGCGGACGGCCACCAGGCTAGGTTTGGGAGGAAACTCGCTGTGGTTTCAGCGGCGA
>Ga0194131_10005397_pt1 | contig 18479 bp, 12 predicted proteins | sample TA2KigO120mmetaG_FD_148631 | JGI IMG/M metagenome (GOLD analysis project Ga0194131, IMG submission 148631) | Freshwater microbial communities from Lake Tanganyika, Tanzania - TA2015053 Kigoma Offshore 120m | ecosystem: Environmental > Aquatic > Freshwater > Lake | place: Tanzania: Lake... | reverse complement strand
CCGACGTGACCGCCGCGCGAACGATACCACGCCGTTCGTCCAACTGCGCTTCGAGCGAAACCAGGATCTCTCCCAGCATCGCAATGCGGCCGTGGCCGATGACGACGTTTAAGAAATTCTTGAGCACCGGCGCGAAACCGAGTTGATCGGCAAGCCGGCCGGCGGCGGCGAGCTTCTTGCGCACCGGGACCGCGGGGGAAACCAGGATGTTGCGGAGTTCGGTGGAACCGGTCTGCAACGCGCGGAAGCCGCGGAGTTGCTCGATCACGGCATCGGCTTGCAGCTTGCCGGAGCTAACGATATCGGCCAGGGCGCGAGCGTAACGGGAGGCGACTGCGAGCGACATCGGTTAGTTCAACTCTTTCAGGAAACTGCGAATGAGACCGGAGTCAGCGGTGGGGTTCAACTCGCCGCGCAACCGCTCTTCGGCGATGTCGATGGCGATACCGGCGGCGTAGGCCTTCAGCTTGGCGCGCTCGGCTTTGCCGGCCGCGGCGATTTCGGTTTCGGCGTTGGCCTGGATCTTGGTCAGCGCGACGCCGGTTTCCTTCTTGACGCGTTCGCCTTCGGCGGCGATCTCCTGCTTGGCCTTGGCGCGAAGTTCGGCGATTTCGGTTTCGAGGTTCTTCAGGCGCGCTTCCATTGCGGCGGTGCGCTCATTGGCCTCGCGCTGCATGGCGGCGCCTTCTTCCAGGCCCTTCTTAATCTCAGCCGTGCGACTGGCGAAGAAGGCCGGGGCGTTCTTAGCCATTAGATAGGCGAGACCGGCAGCGAGGATGGCGAAGTTGGCCCACTTGAGGGTCATGGAAGGACCTTCTTCGTGAGACGCTTCCTTGCCGTGCTCGGCTTGCTTATGTTCGGCGGCGCCGTGTTCCTGGGCGATCGAAGCGAGTGCGAAGATCAGAGCGATCAGAAGACGATTCATCTAGGCGCTCCTCCGAAGGACGGATGAGCAGATCTGTTCGGCGAGACGCTCGCTTTCGGCGCGGAGGGAATCTTGCGCGCCACGGACCTCGGCGGCCAGTTCCGCTTTCGCAACGGCGACCATCGAATCGGCTTTGGCTTTGGCCTCGCCCAACTGTAGGGTTTGTTCGTCGCGCCACTTCTTTCGCAACGATTCGTTTTCGTGGTAGACCTCGGTGCGGGCGTTTTTTATGGCTTCCTCGTACTCCCTGGCCTTCGCTTCGGCGCGGGCGATCGCCGACTGGGCCTGCTTCTTCGCGCCGGCTGTGGCTTCGTAACGCTTGGCCATCACTTCGGTCAACGGTCCGAAGTACACCTTCTTCAGGTAGAAGTGGAGAAAGACCAGGAGGAAAAACGTCGGGAGACCTTTAAGGACAATTTCCCCGAGCGCTTGGAGCGTTGCTTCCATTTTGGATGAGAGGAGGAAACCTTCGGAAGAAACTCAGAAGGTGTTGATGTTTCAACATAACATACCGCACTAAACCGGCGCAACAAAGCGGCCGATAGACGGGCATGGCCGGATTGCGCCCTTTCGCGCTGGTATTCGCTCTCAGCTTTGCGTTTGTATGGTGGCTGGCCGCCGACCGGCTGGTGTTCATTAACGACGAAGACATTTTCCTTTCGCATGCCGCGCGGATCGCCGAGGGGGCGGTGCTCTACAAAGATCTGTTCGGTCTGACCGGATCGGCGTCGTACTGGCTGCTGGCGGTGATGTTTAAGCTGTTTGGCATCTCGCTGAAAACAGCGCATTTCATCCTGGCGGTGCAGAACGCGGCGCTGACGACGGCGATCTACGCCGTGACGCTGCGGCTGGCCGACAAGACCTCGGCTGCGATCGGCGCGTTCGCGTTTCTGGTGTTCTCGGCGTCGGACCCGCAGATGATGACGAACAATCACCGGGACGCCAACACCTATGCGATTCTCGGCATAGTCGCGATCTGGCGATGGCGGCCGTTGCTTGGCGGCGGCTTGCTGGCGCTATCGGTCTGGGCGACTCCGGTATTTGCGATTACGGCGGCGGCGGCGGTTGGCGCGGCATGGGTGATTGGGCAGAGTCCGTGGCGAGTCATCGCGGGCGGCGTGATCGGGGCGTGCACAGGAGTGGCTGCGTTGTTGGCGACTGGAGGATTACAAGGGTTCGTCGAAGGACTGCTTTGGGCGAAGTCGAACTACTCCGACATCAACCGGATGCCGTATGGGTCGATTGTGGGCGGTTACCCAGCGTTGTTTGAAGACGCCGCGGGTTTTGAAATTGCCCTGCGTGCCTTGCTTGTTTTTGGGCTGACGATCTCGGCGTGGCTGCCGCCGCTGGCGGGGATTCTGGCGCTGGCCAAGCGCGATCGGAACCACGTCTACTTTCTGATTTGCGGTGTGTCGATGTTGATCGGCGTGTCGCCGCGCTACGACATCGGGCATCTGATTTTCGCCGTTCCTCTGTTCTATCCGATCGCGGCTTCCTACTTGCAGAGGGCGCGTTGGGCGGTAGTGCCCGTCGGCATCGTAGCCTGTTTGTTTCTTCTGTTCGCGGTGGTACAGCGGTTGAGTCTGGTTGAAGTGGATACGCCGGTGGGCGTGATCCGGACCGATCGCGAGACAGCGGAGTTAACGAAATTCCTAACGGCGAATATCAAGCCCGGCGAAAAGGTCTTTGCGTTTCCGTATATACCGGTCGTCTACTTTCTGACGCGCGCGCAGAACGTTTCCCGGTTCTGTTATCTGATGCCCGGGTTTCGCACCGAACGCGATGAGAGGGTGGCTTCGGCGGATATGGAGCGCTCGCCGCCGGCGAAGATCGTGTTCCTGGATACGCCGTTGAAGGAGTACATGCGCGTGTGGCCCGCGGCCGATCCGGCAAAACTGCGGTTAAAGCATCTGGAGGAGTTTGTCGGGGCGCGGTATCAGGCGGCGTCGAAGTTCGGGAACTTCACGATCTACACTGCTCCAGTACACGCCAGTAACGCTGGGCGACCGCTTCCAGCGAGGGTTGATTAGCGGCCCACTCGGCGGCTAGGCGTCCACATTCGCGGCGGCGCACGGGGGAGTCGGCGAGCCAGAGCATGAACGCTTCGAGGGTTTCCTGTTCGGCGGGTCCGGCGGGAACACGCGGACAGGCGGCCTCGGGTATGTCGTCGGACTCGGTGACAAGCACCGGGCGGCTTAGCCGCGTCCAGCGGGCGGTCATACCGGAGCTTTCGTTCGCGCTGGGATAGCGCAGGTTCACGCCGACATCGCAGGCCGACGCCAAGAGTTGCAACTGCTGCTCGGGGGCGTGCTCAACCTGGTGTATCCGCGCGTGAACGAGGAGAGGCGCGATAGCGCGGGCGAGGTCGAACGATCCGATTTCGCCGGCGACTAAGAGGTGGATGTCCTGGCGGTGCGCGGCGAGTTTCTGAAAGGCGCGCAGGACGGTCTGCACACGCTTCGATTCGCGGAGGAAACCCATGAGACCAAACAAGGTGTGCGAGGGCAATATACCGCGCGCATGCCGCCAGCGTTCGACTTCGACGGCGTCCGGCGGCAAGGCGGGCAGGGGCAGGTGCGGGATTACTTCCACTTGCGCAGATGGCGCTTCCTTCAACACAGCCTGGCGCGCGGCTTCGGTGTGTACGATGACGGCGCGCGCCGTCGATGCGATGGCTTTGAGCATGGGCCAGCGGAAGTAGCGCTCATCGGAGGCCGAGCGCGGACGTTGCTCCCAGAGTTGTTCGGCCATGCCGCGATGCCACGCGCCGTAGTTGGCGGTGAAGGCGTTGAGGTAATCGGCGCGGGTCATCGAACCGAGATAGAAGTGGTGCATGACGGCGTCGTGCAGGACGACGACGCCGGGCCGCGCCATCGCGCGCTCGAAGATCTCCCGGTGAAGTTGGTTGTTGCCGAGATGGTAGAGGTTGATGTCGCCATCGGCGCTCACTCTCGTCGCGCCTGGAAGGGCGGATAGGAGCGCGGCGGCGTAGTCGGCGACACCGCTTTTGATGGGAGGGAGCGGAGAGAAGAAGCCAACGGTCAAAGCAGCGCCTTTCGCGAGCCGAACAGTGCCGTGCCGACTCGAACGACCGTCGCGCCTTCCTGTATGGCGACTTCGAGGTCGTGGGACATGCCCATCGAGAGCTGGTTGAGACCGTGTCTGTCGGCGAGTTGTTTTAGGCGGCGGAAATAGGGGCGGGCGACTTCTGGGTCATCCGACCACGGCGGCATGGTCATCAGGCCTGTCAGGGGCAGCGGGGATTGTTCCAGGATCGCCCCGATCTCTTCGGGCGCGGCGCCGTGTTTGGACTCTTCCTCGGACAGCTTCACTTCGACGAACGCTTCGCCGCGAAAACCGGCTTCGTGAAGGCGGCGGGCGAGCTTGACCGAATCGACCGTTTGGACGACGTGGAATAGTTCAGCGGCTTTCCGGGACTTGTTCGATTGCAGGTGGCCGATCAGATGAAACCGAGCGCCTTCGAGCGCGGCGACGCGCGGGAACTTGCCTTCGAACTCCTGCACGTAGTTCTCGCCGAACTCACGCAAGCCGCATGAATAGGCCTCCAGAAGCGCGTCGACGGGAAAGACCTTGGTGACGGCGAGCAGCGTGATCTCACGCGGATCGCGGCCGGCCGATTGCGCGGCGCGGGCGATGCGTTCCCGCACGGCGTCGATGCGATCGGAAAGACTCATGAGACTTCATTCTATAATTGGAGCGTTGTCACGCCCCGCCGTACGGGCCGCGCGGAGTTCTCCCGCCGATACGATGGCCGCGATCGAAGCCTTTCTCGCCGCCGCGCAATCACCCGTTTTGCAAGAGCCTGGACAGGCGCCGATCGCGCTCGCGGCCGGCAGTTACTCGTTCGAAGTCCGCGCCGCGGCGGTGCAGGTTTCGGCGTGGAACAACGAGGCGCAGTTGCATCGCAAGATCGGCGGCGTGGCGGAGGCGAAGCGCGGGCGATTGACGTTGACCGTTGAAAAGTTCGGCGGCAAGACGGGGACCATTGTGCTGTACGACGCGGCGCGGCCGCAGTCGGAGACCTTGCAGAAGCAGGCGAGCCGACATGTGTTGCGCGAGGCGATGCGGGTCTATATCGCCAAGTCGTTTCCCGGTTGGAAGCTGACGGACCTTTCGGCGGATCTGGACCTTGAGCATTCGCTCTCGGCGAACTATCCGCGCGCGCTGCTGCGGCGCGGCGCGGCGGGCATCGCGGTGATCGGCGCAGGGGAGTCGCATCCGTCGCGTGTGCTGACACACGGGCTGATCTGGCTCGACTACTTGCGGCGGCGCGAGCCGTCGGCGGCGATCGAAACGCTGGCGATTTTCGTTCCGCCGGAAGCGCTGACGGTCACGGCGCTGCGGATGCGTTATTTGACGAACTCGACGTTCCGGCTGTTTACCTATTCGCGCGATGGCGCGCTTCGCGAGGAGGACCCGGCGGATTGGGGAAACTTGAATACGGAACTGTTGCCGGCGGCGCAGGCGGAGCGGCGATCGTCGATTGTCGGCGAAGAGGCGTTGCTCGAACTGGTGATTCGCGAGCAGCTGGAGAACTTCGACGCGACATTGGTGAAGCAGCCGGTCTATGCGCAGGTAACTTCGATTGCGGGCGTAGACCATGCGATCGCCGACCTGCTGGCGGTTGATCAGGCCGGGCGGCTGGCTGTGATCGAAATCAAAACGAGCGAGGACATTCACCTGCCGTTGCAGGCGCTTGATTATTGGATGCGGATCGCCCATCACGCGGCGCAGGGCGACTTCGCCGCGAAGGGATATTTTCCGGGCGTGGAGTTGCGGAGGGACGCGCCGCGTTTGATTTTGACCGCGCCGGCGCTGGGTTTTCATCCGACAACCGAAACGATTCTGCGCTTCTTCTCATCCAATATTTCGGTGGAGCGTATCGGCATCGGGTTAGAATGGCGCCATAAGCTGCGCGTTCTGTTCCGGTATCGTGGAGCCGAGCGGCCCGGCGAGTGATTCATGGTCAATACATTCCTTCAGACAATTGGCAAAACGATCAAATCGGTGAACCCGGAAGATGTACGGCGCATGTCGGGGCGCTCCGTTTCGGTCGGACTGATGGCGACAACCGAGGCACGCCTGAACGAGATGTGGTTCTGGCTCGCGCCGGTGGAGATCAGCGAGGCGAAGCGGCAGCAGTTGGCCGCGCTGGTGCATCCGCTGGGACCGCAGTTGCCGGACATGCCGACGCCGCCGGCGCGGCTCGACCTCGAATTGTGGGAGGAAGGACTGCCCAAGCCGGAGCATGCGTTCACGTTCTATCGCGGCGATCCCGCGCGGACGGTGGCGGAAGTACTAGAAAAACACGATGAGCTGGGACTGGCGCTAAGCCGGCAGTTCGTTGCGTTCCGGCCGTATGTAACCGAGAAAATCGTGACATCGATCTGCAATGAGAACCTGGTGTTCTCGGTAACGACCTCGCTGCCGAATCTGATACCGAGCTTTCTGAGTCTGCCCTACGCGGTGAGCGAGTTCGCCAGCGACACGGCCTTCCTGACCATGAATCAGTTGCGGATGGCTTTCTTGCTAGCGGGCGCGCATGACCGGCCGGTCGGCTATCGCGAGCAGAAGACGAAGATCGCCAGCGTCATCGCGGGCGCGTTTGGCTGGCGGGCGATCGCGCGCGAGTTGGTGTCGAAGATTCCGTTCGGCGGCGGCGTGATCGGCAAGGCGGCGATCTCGTACGCCGGGACGTGGGTGGTTGGGCGCGGATTGGAACGCTTGTATAGAGGCGGGCAGCTGACGAAGCCAGAGCAGCGGCGGGTCTACGACGAGGGATTGCAGCGCGGCAAGGGGATTGCGCGGAAGTTGCTAGCGGCGGTGGGGCGGTAAGGGAACCCCATGCTACCCTGTGAACCTGCCGGGCTCCCATGCTCAAGAACCTCTTCCTTTCCCTCTCGCAAAACCGCCGTCTGCGTCAGTGGATGGAGCACTCCGAGACCGCCCGTCCTTTAAGCCGCCGATTCATCGCGGGCAACACTTTGGACGACGGACTCGCCGTCGTCAAGGACTTAGCCCGTCGAGATGTGCTTTCCGCCTTAGACCATCTAGGAGAAAACGTCAACAACGAAACTGACGCCCGAACGGCCGCAAGAACCGCCATGGACACTCTGCAAGCCGTGGCCGCCCTCGGCGCCGACGCTACGGTTTCCATCAAGTTAACCCAATTCGGCCTGGACTTGTCTGAAACACTAACCATGGAAAATGTTCTTCCTCTAGTGCGCGAAGCCAAGCGCCTCAACGCGCGCATCGAAGTCGACATGGAATCTTCCGCCTACACCCAGCGCACGATCGACGCCCTTGAGCGTATGTCGGACGAAGGCCCCGTCCGCGCCGTCATTCAGGCTTACCTGTACCGGACGGAGAAAGACATCGAAAATCTGAACGCTCGTAAAATTCCGATCCGCCTCTGCAAAGGGGCATATAACGAGCCGGAAAACGTCGCTTTTCCACGCAAGGCCGATGTTGACGACAACTTCAAGAAGATGGCAAACCGGCTCCTTGAACACGGAACCTATCCCGCTTTCGCCACCCACGATGCCGCCATGATCGATCACGTCCTCAGCCACAAACCGGCGGCCGATCAGTTCGAATTTCAAATGCTCTACGGCATCCGCCGCGACATGCAGGAGAGAGTCCTCGCCGGCGGCTGGCGGCTGCGATTGTATGTTCCCTACGGCCCCGCCTGGTATCCCTACTTCATGCGACGACTCGCCGAACGTCCCGCCAACGTTTGGTTTGTCGCAAAGTCTATTTTGTCGTAGAGACCCTTTCAGCCGCGTCTGTCAGGCGCTCGGAATTTCCGGCCACGAGTGCCGCGGATAGCGACGGCTTAGCTCCTTGCGCACCTGCGGATACAAGCGTGTCCAGAACCCAGCCAGGTCCTGCGTCATCTGCACCGGCCGCTTGTTCGGCGCGAGCAGATGCACCACGACGCTGACCGCGCCGCCCGCAACCCGCGGCGTTTCTTTCATGCCGAAGAAGTCTTGCAGCCGCGACGCAATCCACGGCGGTTGGCCTTCGGCATACCCCACCTTGGTGTACCGCCCGCCCGGCAGTTTGATCTTTTCCGGCGCTAACCGATCCACCGCCTCCCGCGCATCGCGCAACAAAATCCGGTCGAGACCGCCATCGCTCAACAGACTTCTCAACTCGCCCATCGACTTGCAGCCATAACAAGCCTCGGCCAGCGCGGCCCGCACGCGCGTCTCGTCCGGTTCCGGCGGACCACCATGCGCCGCCGCGAACCGCCATCGCGCCAACAGCTCCGGACATTCGGCCAACCCGGCTTCAAACGCCTTCTCCGCCAACATCGCCGCGGCCTTCGCTAAATCCACCGCGCCCGACCGCGACTCCTCGATCACAAATCCATCAAACGTCATCGCACTCACCGCCTCGACCCGCTCGGCCGCGCGATTCCACTCCACGCCATCGCGGCTGTCCAATCGGTCCGGATACAAGTCCAGCAGCCAGTTCGCATCGACCTTGCTCGCCAAACGAATCAGACGTTTTTCGATCTCCAGCGCGACAACCAACTCCGCGTCGCGCACGCCAGACGACTCCGCCAACTGCGCGGCCCCGCCCGACGCCAACAGAATCTCGCCGTTCGCGCGACGCCGCCCGATCCGATCCGGGAACGCCGCCACAACCGCCGCCAACAATCCTTCTTCGTTGCCGCGCGTTCGCACGCGCGCCGCGCGGCGAATCTGCTCGGCGATCCGCGGCGTTCCCGGCTGCCACCGCTGTTCGAGCAACAGAAAAAGATCCGAATCGACGTGATGATCCGGCGGCCCGGTCAATCGCTCGCCCGCGCTCAACGCCGCCGCCGCTCGCGCGCCCTCTTCGCCCGCGCCGCGCGCATCGGCTTCAATCACCAATCGCGCCAACCGCGGATGCAGCGGCAACGCCGCCATCTTTGTTCCCACCGCCGTCAACGAACCATTCTCAATCGCGCCGATTCTCGCCAACACCTGTTCGGCCGCTTCGACCGCCGGCGCGGGCGGCGGCGTCAACCAAGGCAGATCCGTCACGCGCTTGACGCCGCAGTCATGGAGATCCAGAACAAGTTGCGACAACTCTCGCCGCGCGATCTCCGGCGCATCCGCGAACGGCCGCCTGGCGAATTCCTCCCGCGTGTAGAGACGAATCACCGTTCCCGGCGCCGTTCGCGCCGCGCGGCCCGCGCGTTGTGTCGCACTCGCCTGCGAAATGCGCGCCACTTCGACCGAAGGGATTCCAGCCCACGGCGAATCGACCGCGACGCGCGCCAAGCCGCTGTCGATCACCGCCGTCACGCCTTCTATCGTCACCGAGCTCTCGGCGACGTTCGTCGACAAGATGATCTTCCGCTCCTTCGTTCGCGCCAACGCGCGGTCCTGTTCTTCGGGCGACAAATCGCCATGCAGCGTGACGACGTTGTGACCCTCCAACAACCGCGCGGCGCGGCGAATTTCGAACATGCCCGGCAGGAAGACAAGCACATCGCCGGTTAACCCGCGCTTCGATAGTTTTTCGACAGCGCCTTTCACGCGTTCTTCGAGCGGCGCGCCCGTCTCCGCGGTCCACTCGATTTCGAGCGGAAACAACTTCCCTTCACTGCGCAATACCGGCGCGCCGCCAAGATGCGCCGCGATCGGCGCGGCGTCAAGCGTCGCCGACATCACGATGATTTTCAAATCAGGCCGTTGCGTTCGTTGCAAATCAAGCAGCATGGCCAGCGCCGTGTCGCCATCCAAATGCCGCTCATGGAACTCATCGAGCACCACGGCGCCTACGCCACGCAAGTCACGATCGGCCAGCATGCGCCGCGTCAAAATACCTTCGGTCAGGAACGACAGCCGCATCTTCGGTCCTCCGACCGATTCAAACCGCACCTGATACCCAACCGTTTCACCGAGCGTCTCGCCCAACTCCGACGCCACTCGCCGCGCCGCCATTCGTGCCGCGAGCCGGCGCGGTTCCAACACCAGAATTTCGCCGGTGATCGCATCGAGTAGAGCAGCCGGAACACGCGTTGTCTTACCGGCGCCCGGGGGCGCTTCAATCACCAACGAAGAATAAGCGACAACCGACGCGCGAATGTCAGCGAGCAGCGCGTCCACGGGAAGCGAAATCACACTTCCCACAGTAGCCGATGTTCAAAACGTCATGCGCAACGCCAACTGCACGATGCGGGGCGTTCGCGCAGCGGTGAACTCGCCGAACCGGGCGTTGATTTGCCGGCCCGTTGCATCGAACCGCGCCGTTGAATCGAACGCGCTGAACTGCGTGTGGTTGAAGGCGTTGTACAGTTCGGACCGGAACTGCAACTTATACTTCTCCGTCAAGGCGAAGTTCTTGAACAGCGCGACATCCCAGTTGTTGATGCCGGGCCCTCGGAGATTCGACCGCGCGGCGTTGCCCAGCGTGCCCACCGCGGGCGGCGCGAAGACATCGGTTTTGAAATTGCGGCTAAACGTCCGCTCGCCTTTCGGCAGCGTGGGTTCCTGCAAAATGTTGATGCGCGCCCCGACGCTCGGCGTGCCCGTAATGTCGGCCGCGTTCACCAGGCTGTAGCCAATGCCGACCGGCGCACCGCTGACGAAACTTGCGATGCCGTTGATCTGCCAACCGGCCAGCGCCACCTTGAGCCGCTTCGCCTCGGGCAGATTCCAGAGCCAGTTGATCTTTAGCACGTGTGTGCGGTCGAAGCCAGCAAGCCCGTAATTCCATATGCGCGGCGACACAACGGTCGTGATGCGCGCCTGATCCCCGTCGACGTAATCCATCGCCTTCGACCACGTCCACGAACCGCCAAATTCTAACTGCTTTGCGAAGCGCCGGTTCGCCGTCACCTGGAGGGAATGATAGTTCGACGTCGCATAGGCGTCGCGCATCGCGACGTCGGAGTATCCGCGAATCGGCCGCAAGAAAACGTCCGGAAGCGGCACGCGCGGATTCGCCGGATCGGCGTTGCGCGGATCGAACCGCGCGCCGAGCGGAACATCGGAAAGACTCCGCTCCCACCACATGTGCCGGCCCAGCGCACCAACGTAGCCGACATCGACAACCGTTCCGAAACCGATCTGGCGCTGCACGGAAAGGCTCATGTTCATCACCATCGGCGCCTTCATGTCGCGGTCCCACGCGAGAATCGCCGGCGGCGTCTGGAACCCTTGCGCGTTGCGGAACGTGCGCAACGTGTCGTACTGCACGACCGGGGTTTGCACGAGCGGAAAACTATTCACGGCATTGTAGGCATAGCCGAGAAACCGGTTGTAGAACATGCCGAAACCGCCGCGCACCGAAGTCTTGCCATCGCCGAACGGATCGTAGGCGAAACCGATGCGCGGCCCGAGCAGCGGTCCGGCGTTATTGATCAGTCCGCGCGGATAGCTCTTGTCTTCCGCGGCGATGACGATGCCGTTGGTCGGACTTCCAACACCGGGCGCGATCGCGCCAATCAACGCCGCCGGATAATTCTGCCCGGTGACGGGATGACGCCCGACGCGAACACCGTTGTTCAGAGCCGGCGTGATCAACTGCACACGCTTGGCGGGATCGTAGCGCTCCGGCACAAAACCCGCGAGCAGATTGTTCTCCATCCAGAACGGTTCAAACCACGTCACACGCAGGCCGAGATCCAGCGTCAACCGCTTGTTCACGCGCCAATTGTCCTGCACGTACCAATCGAGACCACGCGACCGAATGTCGGAGTTCGGCCGCGAGATCGCTTCCGTGTAGGAATTGAACACGCCGAGCGCGGCGTTCGAATACGCATAGTTCGAATCGAGCGGATTGTTCACATTGCGGCCAAAATCGAAGCGGCCGTTGAAGTTGTCCGCCCACGGGCCATCCAACTGCGCGATCCACTGGTAGAACACTCCGGCTTTCAAGTTATGTTTGCCCCAGACCTTGCTGATGCTGCTGTTGAAGTCGATGTTGTCGCGGGTCAGGAAGTATGGAAATCGTCCGTCGAACGAAAAGTTCGGCGCGCCCACCACGCCGCCGAACGCAACCGCCGGCATCAAATCCAGCGGGTTGCTTACGGCGCTCAACTGCCCGGCGTTGAATCCGTTCGGCTTTCGTTGCACTTTTTTATAAGCCTCGTCGGTGATGACAACCGGTCCACCGTTCTTCACGAAGCCGAAGGTGCTCTCCAAAACCAGCGTAGGAGAAAACACGCGCTGATGCCGGAACGAACCAACGTGATTCGTTGTCCGCGTACCCGTCTCAATCGCCGCGAAGGAGGCCGAGGCGCCTCCGCCGTTGAAGCCGGTTCCGCGCGCGCGCTGCGCGCTGTAGCTTCCGGAAATATTGTCCTTCGCCGTCGCCACGTAATCGAGCTTCAGGGTCATCAACGTCGTTGGATTGCGGCCCTCCCACTGCGTGATGTAGTTGTAGTTGCCACGCGTCACGGCGCGGTCGAGCGCGTTCGGCACGGGGAGGAACTTCAACAATGCAACGCCGTCGCTATCGAGGCGCGAGGCCGGAACGATATTGCCCGGGAACCGCTGGCGGTTGAGCGGATCGGTAATCGGGATCGGCGTACCGTTGACTTCAACCGATTGCGAAAAATCGCCTCGGCGTTCCAGCTCGGTCGGCATGGTCGTCGTCATCGTCGCGGATTGCGTTTTGCTGGGCCAGTACTCGTGATTCCAGAAGAAGAACAACTTGTCGCGATTCCGGTTCAGCAATTTCGGAATCACCAACGGGCCGCCAATGTTGTAGTTGTACGTGTTGAAACGATATCGGCCGATGGGCAGCGAGTTGCGATTGCGAAAGAAGTCGTTCGCATTGAACTGCTCGTGGCGTTTGAAGTAGCTGACGCCACCATGAAACTCTCGTGTGCCGGACTTGGTAACTATCTGCACACTGGCGCCGCTCAAGCGGCCAAACTCGGCCTGAAAGGTCGAAAGCATCACCTTCACTTCCGAAACTGAATCCATGCTGATGGGCAGCGTCAAGTTCGCCGCACCGCCCGGCGCGGAGATCACGACGCCATCGACGGTGAAATTGTTCGTGTTGCTCCGGCCCCCGTTGACGTTGAAGTTCGATGTCGCCGTCGGCGTATGAATGGCTCCGTCTTGGGGATCGACAACACCGGGCAGAAGATTAAGCAACGCGGTTACGCTGCGTCCGCGCACGAGCAGTTGATCGATCTGCGTACTTGTGATCGCGGCCGATTTCTCCGCGCTCGCCGTTTGCACGGTCGTGCCTTGCGCGGTGACGGTGACACGGTCTTCCACCGCGCCGATCTCGAGTGTGATGACGCCAACCGACAACCGGTCGGCCGAGAGAAGCATGACGCCGCGGCGCTCGGCGGATTTGAATCCCGCCATCTTCACCGACAACCTGTATTCACCCGGCGCAAGACTTCCGATGACGAACGCGCCGTTTTCACCGCTCGGGCCCGAGCGCACCGCGCCCGTGCTGATGTGCACGACCGAAACTTCGGCGTTGGGGATTCCGGCGCCGGAGGAATCGGCGACGGCCCCGACGATCGTCCCGGTGATCGTCTGCGCGTGCGCGGAAGCGGCGAATACAAATGCGGCGAGTTTCATAGTTGCCCGCTACAGTATCACTTTCAAGAGCGATATGATAGGTCTCGACAACGCCGCCTCCCATGAAAGCGATCTCGCAGCTCTTTCTTGCGTTTGCCGCGCTTGCCGCGCCGCCGAAGACCGAGTCGATCTATCCGGTCAGCGGGCGGCCTGGCACGGAATTCGACGCGCAGATCCGCGGCACCAACCTGCGTGAGGCGTATTCGGTTTGGTTTGAGACATCGGGCGCGAGCGCGGAGATCGCGAGAGTCGAGACCGATTCGACGCGCAAGAACGCCGAGATTCTTCACGTCAGGTTCAAGCTCGGCCCGACGTTCCAACGCGGCACGTTTCGAATCGTCGGACCGAACGGACTTTCCAACGCTCTGCCGATTGTCTCGCACGCAGAACCGACCATTCCCGAGGCCGCTGGCGCGCGCGATCTGCCGGCGCAGGCGCAACGCATCGAATCGTTGCCTGCCGCGATCCAGGGCCGCATCGGCGAATCGGGCGAAGTCGACTACTACGCGATTCGCGTGCAAGCCGGCGAGACTTGGACGTTCGAAACGATTTCCAGCGAGGCGCTCGACGCCGGGATCAGCATCTACAAACCGGGCGGCAGTTGGTTCGATCCGGATCGCCCGAAACGAATCGCATTCACCGACGAACCCGTCTCCTATCCAGACCTCACGACGGAGGCTTCGCTCCGCCACAAGTTCGAAACCGCCGGCGAGTACTTTGTTCGCGTGAATGGATTTTGGGGGCACGGAGGCGCGGGCCAGGAGTACACGCTGCGCATTCATAAGGGCGCGCCGGCGAAGCCAGTGAAGCATACGCGCTGGGCGGAGCGTTCGTGGACACGCGAAGTCACGCCCGATCGCATGACGGCGTTGCAGGCTCGCGCGCTCCCGAAAACCGAGAAGCCGATTCCCATCGTCGACGCCGACGCCGAACCGCGCGAACTTCCGGTCGCGCCGCCCGCGATTCCGTTACCCGCGCTGGTTACGGGTGCAATCGAACGGCCCGGAGACATTGACCGCGTGAAGTTTTCGGTGAAAGAAGGCGACCGGCTCGCCTTTGAGATCGAGACGCCCGAGAAGACGCTGCCGCTATTGAATCCCTATCTGCGCATCGTCGACGCCGACGGTGTCGAAGCGTTCACCAACATCATCGCGAACGTAAACTCCAACGGCAACGCATCGAAGCAGATCCGGCCGAAGACGCAATATTCGTTCCCGCGCGCGGGCGAGTTCACGCTCGAAATTCGCGACATCACGGCGGCATACGGCGATCCGTCGATGCGCTACAAAGTTCTGGTGCGCCCGCAAGTGCCGCACATGGGCGAGGTGAAAATCGCCGTCGATGAACTGAACCTCGAAGCGGGCAAGGCGGGCAAAGTCTCCGTGATTACGGATCAAGAAGAAGGCTTCGACGGCTTCGTCATTCTGTCGGTGGAGGGCCTGCCTGAAGGCGTTCGCGCCACGCCCGGTACGGAGGTCGAACCCGACTCGCCGCCGCAGGAGTCGATGGGCAAACGCGAGCGGTTCACGACGAAGAGCCAGAAGGCGACGCTCATCTTGTTCGCCGATCCCGCTGCCGCGTCGATGAAGACGCCCGTTGTTGGCCGCGTCTTCGCGCAACCGGTCATCAAAGGGAAGCTCGGCGATCGCATCTTCGTTAAAGCTATTCCGATATTCGTTGTAAAAGGAGCCGCATGAGGTTCGCGTTCTTTTTCACTGGCATTGCGCTGGCCGCCGTTCCGGAGTTGGTCAGCGTGCGCATCGTGCCCGCCGAAGCGGCGCTGATCGGCAAAGGCTCGTCGCAACAGTTCGCAGTGATTGGCAAACTGCGCGACGGCACCGAGACCGATGTCACCGGCGATTCGGCCTTCACCGTGAGCGCGCCGAACGTCGCAACGTTTCGCGAAAACGGGCGCGTGTTCGCGGCCGCCGATGGCGCGGCGCGCGTACAAGCGACGGTTGCAGGCAAGGCCGCATCGGCAAAAATCGACGTGCGGCGTTCAACGGAGGCAAAACCGTTCAGCTTCGCGCGCGACATCGCCGAGATATTCACGCGGCGCGGCTGCACGGCGGCACAGTGCCATGGCGGTGTGAAGGGGCAAGCGGGATTGAAGCTCTCCGACAATGCGATTCATCCCAAGGAAGATTACCGCTGGATCGTCGAAGGCGGGATTTTTCAAGTGCTCACTTCCGAGTCCGGCGGGCCGAAGATTCCGCGCATCGATAACGCCAAGCCGGAACAAAGCCTGCTGCTGCGCAAGGCGTCGATGGAGACTCCACATGGAGGCGGCAAACGATTCGCGAAAGACTCCGACGACTATCAAGCCATTCTCAACTGGGTGCGCGCGGGCGCGCCCTATGGCGAAGCCGCCGCGGCCGATGCGGCGCGCGTGGTGAAACTCGAGTCGGTTCCGCGCGAGGTCGTCGGACCGCCGGCGCGCAAACAACGAATAATCGTCACGGCGCATTTCTCCGATGGACACACGGAAGACTACACACATCGCGTCAGTTATTCGGCGGCCGATAGTGAAATCGCGCGCGTCACGGCGAGCGGCGAATTGGAAACGCAGAAGCCGGGCGAGACCGCGTTGCTCGTGAAGGCGGCTGGGCGTAGTCTGCGCGTGGGTGTCGGCGTGATCGGACCGGCCGTAGCGAACTATCCGAAAACCGTTTCGAACAACTTCATCGACGATGAAATCTTCGCCAAGCTGCGCCGGTTCAACATCGTGCCATCGCGCTTGACGACCGACGCGGAGTTCATCCGCCGCGTTTGCCTGGACATCACCGGCCGTATTCCGCCGCCGGGTCGCGTCGCGGAATTTCTAGCCGACAAAGATCCGCGAAAGCGCGCGAAGTTGATCGACACCTTGCTCGAATCGCCCGAGTACGTCGACTACTGGACGTTCCGCATCTCCGATATCTTCCGCGTGGCGATCTTCCCGGTCGGTATCAACCCGAAGTGGACGCAAGACTACTCGGAATGGATTCGGGACGCCATCGAACGCGATCGTCCGTACAGCGAGGTTGCGTCGGAGCGCATCACCGCGCAGGGCTACAGCCCGGCGTCGCGGCACTATCTGCCCTACCTGGTCATTCCGCCGGCCGAGAATATGATGGGCGAACAGGTGCGCATCTTCATGGGCCGCCGCATGGACTGTGCGCAATGCCACGATCATCCTTACGAAGGCTGGACGCAGAATCAGTTCTGGGGACTGACCGCATTTTTTGGCCCGATGTTCAAGTTGGGCGGAAACCCGGACTCGGTGATCTTCGATTTTCCGCAAGGCAAAGAGGTTGCGGCCGATGTACCGGTGCCCACGCCGCTCGGTGTTTTTCATCCGCGTACCAAGGAAAAGGTGCAGCCGGCGCTGCTTGACGGAACGGTGTACCCGTTTGAGAAGACCGAGTTCCCGCGACGCGAGTTGGCGAAGTGGATGACCTCGCATCCGTACTTCGCCGAGGCTGCCGTAAACCGCATCTGGTCGGGATTCTTCGGCCGCGGCTTCGTGAATCCGGTCGACGATTTCCGCACGACAAATCCACCGAGTCATCCGGAGCTGCTTGCGAGACTCGGCGGGGAGTTCGAGCGTGGCGGGTATCGATTCAAAAACATCATCCGATTGATTGCGAACTCGCGCGCCTACCAACTTTCGGCGTCACCCGAACCTTCGAACGCCGCCGACAAGATCAACTTTTCACACGCGTTGCCGCGCGCGCTCGACGCCGAGATTTTGCTTGACGCGATCGCCGATGTGACTGGCGTACGCGAGCGATTCTCGGTCGGCACCAATCGCGGCGAGTGGCGCGGCGGCAAGGCCCCGCTTGGCACACGCGCCGTAGAATTGAAGGAGAGCGACATCTACGCCACGGCGTTTTTCGACGCGTACGGAAAGCCGAATCGCTACTCGGTGCCCGAGCGCGACGTGTCGCCGAAGCTGGCGCAGGCGCTTCATTTGCTCGCTGGCACGACTTACAACAATACGTTGTGGGCTGACGGTTCGCGCGCGAAGAAGCTCGTCGCGCGGGGAGCGTCGACTAGCGAAATCATCAATGAGTTCTACACCGCCGCGTTTTCGCGCGCGCCGTCAAAGGACGAGTCGGCGGCGCTCGAAAAGATGATCGCGGCCGCGCCGAACCGGGAACAATCCATACAGGATATGGTTTGGGCTATCATCAGTTCACGCGAGTTCGCGGAGAATCATTAGGGGAGCCGCATGTTTCAAACGCAATCGAAATGGACACGCCGCGACTACATTCGCGCAGGTTCGCTTGGTTTCTTTGGCCTGCACTGCGGGCTTCATGCCGCGCCGGCGAAGGCGAAGTCGTGCATTCTGATTTGGCTTGAGGGCGGTCCCGCGCAGATGGACACCTTCGACCCGAAGACGAATAGCAACTTCCGGCCGATCGCGACCAACGTCGCTGGCATTCAGGTTTCGGAGTTGTTGCCCCAATTGGCCAAGCGCATGGACAAGCTGGCGCTAGTGCGTTCCATGAGTTCGTTCGGCGACGATCATCCGCAAGCGGTGCATTATGCGGCGACGGGGCATTTGCACAATCCCGCGATGCAGTTTCCAAGCCTCGGCGCGATTGTTGGCAAAGAGCTGGGCGCGAAGAATGCGATGCCGCCGTACGCGATCGTTCCGAAGTGGGAATCGGGCCGGCAATATGAAGAGTATTTTCGATCCGCGTTTCTCGGCGCCGACTACGACCCGATGTTGATTCCGGATCCGTCGAAGGGTAAGTTCGAAGTGGCCGACATGGGATTGCCGAAGTCGGTGACGCCGGCGGCGATCGATAGCAGGCAGGCTTTCCGGCAAGTGATCGAACGCGAGTATCGCGCGCGCGTTGAGAGCGCCGAACACGCCAAGCTCGATACGTTCCAGAAGAAGGCGCTCGAAATGCTGCTGACGCCGAGCGTGCGCGATGCGTTCGATCTTTCCAAAGAGACCGATAAAACGCGCGACAGCTACGGACGCGACAGCGTCGGGC
>Ga0194131_10005396_pt1 | contig 18480 bp, 13 predicted proteins | sample TA2KigO120mmetaG_FD_148631 | JGI IMG/M metagenome (GOLD analysis project Ga0194131, IMG submission 148631) | Freshwater microbial communities from Lake Tanganyika, Tanzania - TA2015053 Kigoma Offshore 120m | ecosystem: Environmental > Aquatic > Freshwater > Lake | place: Tanzania: Lake... | reverse complement strand
TGCCACCTCCTCCGGGCAAAGGGCAGAGAATGCTGCTGCGCCCCGTGTACTGGCTAGGGAATTGGCAGTTTGCCTGTTTGAACTATTATCACCCGCCGCGAAGGATTAAAAATTGCTCGGTTTATGCTGAGGGCTATCCGCCAATACTTCAAAAAGTTGTCGAGAAAGCAGAAAAAAAAGCTCGAGAAATCTACTCGCCGAGAGATTTTCCAAAAGGGTGGGAACTTAATACCTGTCTTATCAACTATTACGGAAAAAAACTGGAAAACGCCAAATGGGTTGATGGAGCTAGAGTAGGTGAACACAAAGATTTTGAGCCTGGGCCTGTGGCCTCACTGTCACTTGGTGAAAGAGCGATGTTTCAGTTTGTTTCCTCTTTTGGAAAAAATAGTCCCGGAAGAGTTGTTTTTCAGCAATGGCTAGAGGATGGGTCCTTGCAAATCTTTGGTGGCCGTCGATGGAAGGAGGATCTTTTTCATCGTGTTCAAAGGGTCGATAAGAAAACAGGCCTAGAGCTTCCGCTAGAGATCTCAAATTTTAAAGTGAGGCGAATAAATTTTACTTTTCGATATGTCCCTAAAAGCGATTGGGTAAAATTCGACCAACTCCCAAAAGAACTCAAAGAAGACATCACACCCTACGTTGAGGAGCTGGCCAAACACTCCTTGTTTTTTGCTGAATTATTAAAGAAGAAAAATGAAAGAAGCCAATAGGAAATTAGAGAGTCGACTACTTTTGGGGGCATACTCCCAAGGCTATTTTCCCATGCCCGATCCTAAAACGGAGGAGATTTTGTGGTATTTTCCCGACCCCAGGGCGATTTTACCCCTAGAAGATTTTCATTGTTCTAAGTCTCTGCAAAAAAAAATAAATCAGAAAATTTTTAATTGCACCACCGATAAAAATTTTGTCGAGGTGATGCAACGGTGTGCAGCTCGTAAAGAAACCTGGATTAATGATGAGTTTATCCGAGCCTATTCCGAGCTTAATGCGCTTGGATTTGCCCACTCCATCGAGGTGTGGCGTGGTGGGAAATTGGTGGGAGGTGTTTACGGGGTGTCTATAGGGGCAGCTTTTTTTGCGGAGAGTAAGTTTCATTTGGAGACCGATGCTTCTAAGATAGCGCTCTACCATTTGGTTCAGGAATTAAATTTAAAAAAATTTAGTTTGTTAGAGGTTCAATTTTTAACTCCACATCTTAAAAGTCTCGGAGCCAAAGAGGTTCCTGCCGAAAATTATCTGGGCTTACTTAAAAAAGCTGTCTCACAGACCCAAAAGTGGTAGGTTGAAATTTGTGGATTCGATTAAAGCGTGGACAATTCAATTAACCGAAGACTATTTACAGATTCTTTATGCTTATAAAATTAAGCTGAAGAAACCTGTTCTGGAAATAAGACCCCTAGGGACGCGATGGGCCCAATGGGATCCCGAAACCCGAACCCTGTCATTGTCAGAGAAGTTGATTGAAAAGCATTCCTGGAACATCGTTCTCGAGATTCTAAAGCATGAAATGGCCCACCAGTATGTTACCGATATCTTTGGTAGTGATGAAAGTCATGGACCACTTTTTAAGCAGGCCTGCGAGAAGTTGGGTGTCGCTCAATGGGCTCGTCGGTCTGAGTCGGAGCTTGAGAGCTTGGCTGCTCTTGGTGAAATTAAAAGTACCGAAGAGGAAAATCGCTTGTTGAATCGAGTTGAAAAACTTTTAGCCCTTGCCACATCCTCAAATGAGCATGAAGCTTTGCTTGCCATGCAAAGGGTTCAGGAACTCTACGCAAAATATAATTTAGACCGAGTTGAAAATAAAAAGAGCTCTCAGTATCTATCCAAAGTTATTTTTACCCATAAAAAACGTCTAGAGAGATATCAATATGTTATCTGTTCTATTTTGAATGAGCACTTTTTTGTGGAAGTGATCCATTCGGCGCTGTATGAACCGGAAAAATTTTCAGAGTTTAAAGTGATAGAGCTTTTAGGGACTCGGGAAAATGTTCAAATGGCAGAGTACGTTTATTATTTTTTAATGAATCAGACCGAGATTCTTTGGAAGACTTATCGAAAAGAGAGAACAAAAAATCCTAGAGCTAGAAGGTCATTTTGTTTAGGTGTGGTGAGCGGATTTAGAGATAAATTAGACAGACATCAAAAAGAGATGTCTAAAACTCATAGCTCAATGGCTTTAGTGACTAAAACCGACAAGGAGTTGGAGGGGTTTGTAAGAACTCGTCATCCTCGATTGGTTAAGATTCATCACGGAACCAGAGTTCATGAGGTAATTCATTATAATGCGGGAAAAAGTCGGGGGGCTTCTTTGGTTCTTCACAAAGGAGTGTCTCAAGCTGCGCAATCCTTAGGTAGACTTTTGAAGTCAAAGAATTAGCTGACTAGGTAAAAAGGGTATTTCAAGATGTGAAATACGGGGCTACTTTTTTACCGGTGGAGCTGAGGGAAGAAACTTTAAGGTGGGATAGCGACCTTCGGCCCAAGAAAGATTCCATTCGGTTTTAAATAAAACGACAGGTAACTGATCGCGGTCTAATACAACTAAACAATCAGCAAAGGAGTTAAACTCTCGTAGTAGTTCTTCTATTTTTCCACTGCCGTTATCGACCACCCATCGGGCGCGTTGATAAAGCATTCTCTCTAGCTTAGCTGTTACATTGTATTCCGTTTTTAGGCGATGTTCTAATACCTCAAATTGCAGAGCTCCAACGGCTCCAAGAATAGGGGCGACATCTCCGCGATCTTTGTGTTTGAAAATTTGAATTATTCCTTCTTCAGTGAGCTGATCTAAGCCCTTTTGAAGCTGTTTTCTCTTTAGGGGATCTGCCGTGGTGACGCTCGAAAAAAACTCTGGGGAGAATCTGGGGACCCCGTCATATTCGAAAATGTCTTTCTCACAAAGAGTGTCTCCGATTCTAAAGTCTCCCGTCGTATCGAGTAGACCTACAATATCTCCTGGCCAAGCCTCTTCGATCAGTACTCTTTCTTGAGCAAAAAAGTTTAATGGCTTAGTAAGTTTAATATCCTTTTGGAGTCGGCCATGTTTAATGGTCATTCCGCGGGTGAATTTGCCAGAGCAGACACGCAAAAACGCCACTCGATCTCGATGTTGAGGATCCATATTGGCCTGGATCTTAAAAAAGAGTCCCGAGAAATTTGGATCGGTCGGGGAAACCTCTCCTTTGTTGGTCATTCTGGCTGCAGGCTTAGGGGCCATCTTTAAAAAATTTTGTAGAAAGTGTTCAACTCCAAAGTTGTTCATGGCACTTCCAAAAAAGATTGGGGTAAGTTGTCCTTGTAAGACTCGGCTCATGTCCAGAGGATCGCCCGCCAAATCTAAAAGTTCTAGTTGGGAACTCACTTCAGAGTGTAATTCTCTTAAAACTTGGCGCTCGTCGTCTGAACTACCTATGGCTTCAAAAGAAGACAGATCCTCAATGTTAGAAACTGTGATAACCGGTACCTGTTTTGAGGCATGAGCTCGGTCGAGTGCTCTAAATAGATGAACCTCTTTTGTAGTTCGGTCATAGACCCCTTTAAATCGGTCGCCCATGCCGATAGGCCAACTAATAGGGCTAGACCGAATACCCAGAACTTTTTCTAGCTCTTCCATGAGATCTAAAGGATCTTTTGCAGGCCTATCCATTTTGTTAATAAAGGTAAAAATGGGAAGGCCCCGAAGGCGACAGACTTCGAAGAGCTTTCTTGTTTGAGGTTCTACTCCCTTTGCAGCGTCAATTAACATGACGGCAGCATCCACGGCTACTAGGGTTCTAAAAGTATCTTCAGAGAAATCTCTGTGGCCTGGTGTATCGAGCAGATTAACTTGATAATCTCCATAGCCAAACTGCAAGACGCTCGTGCTGATGGAAATACCTCTCTGCTTTTCAATCTCCATCCAATCTGATGTTGTATTTCTTTGGCTTGCTTTAGCTTTAACGGCTCCGGCTAAGTGAATGGCTCCGCCATAGAGAAGTAGTTTTTCAGTTAATGTAGTTTTTCCGGCATCTGGATGAGAGATGATTGCAAAGGTTCGACGTTTTTCTACTTGTCGTTCTAAAGCATTTTGAAAGTCGATATCCTTAGCCATAATACCTGCTCCCTTTGAGTGGGCTTTTTAAGAGGCTGGTCCGATATATTTTTTCTTAAATTGCAAAGACTTATAGAGGACCCAGGTTATAAGATTTGATAAGTTTTCTTGGAGTTTCATTTGATAATTCACCTCATCGTCAAACGGCTTATAAATTCGGCGCCTTAAACCAACTTAATGGCCGTTTGAACCTCTTAAAAAGCCCACTCAACGGGTGTAAGTATTTAGCCATAAGAGCCTGAAGTTATATCTTAAATAGAAATAAGAGTGCCAGTCGTTTTTGAATTAATTGATAAAAACTAAAAGGCGATGCAAATGTCTATTTTAGAGGGTCGGGTCCAGGCATAACCACTTCAAAAATACCGGATACCTCTTTTTTAAACTGACCGATCGTGGGTCTTCTTTCAAACTCGGCAGGTGGATTAATGCAGCCTATGTCAAAAATTCCAGTAGGCTGAGCAATTTCAAGCTCAACGATACCGGTAGCAGACCGATAGGTTCCGTTTGTTATGACGGCAACCTCATGTTCGAGGATCCGATCTCTGGTTGAAGGGTTTCTTAAAAGCATAAAGCAATATCGGTTGTTTCCATTGATTTCAGTGCTTTCAAGAGTGGCCAAACCATTTTGAAAGAGGATGCGCGTGTAGCCAGCAGGAATTAAAATATCCTTTTGGTTAATGAGTTTTGTCCCTTTAGGAAGATAAATCAATTCGTCATCGTCTTTGGGCAGTGCCGAAAATGTTACGGACGAAATAAGTAAAGTCGTAAGACTTAAGATCCAAAAGAATTTCATTGCTTCTCCCCAAGTAAAGCCGTCAGACTAAAAAGAGAGTTAACGAACTGTCAAGTGCCATTTATCATGTTTTTAGGGGGGAACCTTTTTCGAGTTTCGCATAAAGCTGCGCCAGCATTGCTTTTCTGGCTTCGGGCGAAATGATCCTAGGGCCTTTTCGCTCTTCAATGAGGTGTTTTGGGATTTCGAGTAAAAATCGAGAAGGGGCTGAATTCACAGTCTTACCATGGCGTTGACGCTTTTCGACGCGGCTCAAAGTTAAATGCTGTTGCGCCCGAGTGACCCCCACATAGAAAAGCCTTCTCTCTTCAGACAGGTCAGAGCCTAAGGTTTTATGAGGTAAAATATCCTCTTCGACTCCCAACAAAAACACCACCGGGAATTCTAGCCCCTTACAAGCATGAAGGGTCATGAGTTGGACTCTATCTTCATCCTCTTTTTCCTCGTTGATGCTATCCCTAAGCTCCATGGAATCAACAAAATCAGAAAGAGTTGCCACTGATCGGACTCCATTTTCAAAGTAACGGTCCAGGATTCTTCCAAAAATTTCAATGAGTTTCCACTTATTGTGAGCAACGAGGGCGTTAGGAGATAACTTTTCAATATGAAGTTTGTATCCAATAGTCGTTAGAAAATCACAGAGGTTTTCGCCCGGTGTTTTCGGAAGAGCGAGAAGTTGTCGGGGGAGTTCTTTAAGCATGAGAAAAAGGTTTTCAATTTGCATACCTGCCTTTTCGTCAACCCCTGCTTCCCCCCATTCTAAAGCTGCTTTCCAAAAAGGGATGTTTTTCTTTTTTGAGAAGGTTTCTATGCATTCAAAAGATTTGTCACCGATTCCACGGGCGGGAGTGTTTAGAATTCGTCGCAGAGCAATTTCATTGGGTTTAAGAGAGCACTTCAAATAGGCCAAAATATCTCGAGTCTCTTTTCGATCAAAGAACGCAGCTCCTCCCGTCATACTGTAAGGGATCTGCATTTTTCTTAATTCGGCTTCAATTAGAGGTCCTTGACCATTGGAGCGATAAAGAACAGCCATGTCACGGTTCTTGAAACCCGATTGTTGATGTCGTCTGATTTCCCCTGCAATTTGTTCTGCCTCTTCGGTTTCATTTTCAAATATTAGGATTTGAGGAACATTATTTTCTGTTGTTTTTTTAGAGGCCCTTAAAACCTTTTTGTGCCTTAGATTGTTTTTGGCAATTATAGAATTGGCTACTTCTAAAATTGCTGGGGAGGATCGATAGTTTTGCTCAAGTCTAACGACTTTGCACTGGCTGTAGTTTTTGGGAAACTCTAAGATGTTTTTGATGCAAGCGCCTCTCCATCCATAGATCGATTGATCATCATCTCCAACCACGGTTAAATTTTTATGCGAATTGGTTAATAATTGGATCATCCGCATTTGCATTAGATTAGTGTCTTGAAACTCATCCACCATTACTTGCGAGAAACGGTTTTGAAGTTTGGTCCTGATTTCAGGATGTTTTTCCATTAATTCGATAGGCTTTAAAATAAGCCCATCGAAATCGACCATTCCCAGTTGCTTAAGTCGCTTTGAATAGAGGGGGAGAATCCACTCAACTGCTTGCTCATATTCATCCCCATTGGAAGCCTTTGTTTGGCCTCGTTCTCGCCAGTAGCTTAGAACCGATAGAACTTTCTCTCCATCGTAGGCTGTTTTGTCTCCCAGGTGAAAATTCCTAAGTATCTCTTTCACGATTGAGGTCGCATCTCCAGGATCTAGGATTCCAAAAGTTTTTGGAAGACCTGCGTCTTTGTAGAATTCTTTAAGAATGTGAAGCCCAAAGGAGTGAAAAGTTCCAGCCCAAATCTGATTGGCTATGCTTCCCAACTTAACTTGGACTCGACTTTTTAATTCTCTGGCGGCTTTATTGGTGAAAGTCATGACACAAAGCTCTTTGGGAGAGACAATGTTATCTTCAATCAAACGGCCGGTTCTAGCCACCAAAACTGTGGTTTTTCCGGAGCCTGCACCGGCCAGGATGAGAAGAGGGCCGTGATTATGTAAAGCCGCCTCTTTTTGTTCTAAATTAAGCCCATTGAGCCAATGACTTTCCAAACCGTACCCCTAATTCTAAAAGAGACCATTTTTGGGAGTTGTGGTTAGGAGTCAAGGAGAGCGGAAGAGGCTTTAGGTGTAAGCCTTTCCAGAAGCGAGAATTCCCTTTAATTGCTAACGCTGCTCACCAAAAGTAGCCAGGTATTGGCCGTTGAAAACCCTTAAAAAGCCCACTTAAAGGGAGCAGGTAGGAAGATTAGTTTTCAACTGGACTTGGCTCGCCGACAGATACTGAGACTTCAGGAGCCTTGTTGTGAGACGTCGCACTTTTCCAAAGATGGAAGAGTGCCGAAAACAACGTGGGTTCACTTGCTACAAAATAGTTACTTTGGGTAGGCACATGTTTGCTAATGCGTTTGTGTGCTTCGGGTAACGAGTGGTAAGGCAATCCAGGAAAAAGATGGTGAAGAGCGTGAAATCTTAATCCCACCGGTGCTGTCAGCACATTTAAAACGGCCTTCCATCCTGTCCCGATCAAATTGACCGAATCTAAATATTGCTGCTCTGGGGTCATAGCCTTTCCATCGGGATTGGCAAACCGATGAGCTGCTAAAGTTCTTAACCCATTAACAATTGGCAAACCGATGAGCTGCTAAAGTTCTTAACCCATTAACAACATGAATGATTCCCATCATCGCAAACAACCAAAGCATGGGTTCAAAGGGAATCCAGCCCAAAGCCATCCCCGTTAAAACGAATAACCAAAATATTGCAGTGGCGGGTTCTTGCCAGGCCCAATCCCTGGCTTCGCTGGCCGAGGGTGGTCCCCCTACAAAGTTCGGGTCGATGACCAACGAAGACCCATGAGCAATAATCCATGCTCTAACCTTCGGAACAAAAAGTCCAATCGGCGTTAGAACTGCGAAACGAAGGATCAGCAGAAATTGGGCGAAAAAAGAGACAACAATATATTTTACGAGCTCCCATTTTGAGAGGGAGGCAAAGGGCAGATATTCTCCGTCTTGATAAGTCCCGTAGAGGCTTGCTCGATGATGGGTCAAGTGCGATTGGTAGTAAAGAAACGAGGGGATAGCTAGCGGAATACCACATAGAATATTCCATGCTACCGAAAAGGTCTCTAATTGTCTTCTTGCATGGGTGATTTCATGGGTGAAAATAACGGCACGATAAAGAGCAAATGAAGCCGTTAAAAAGAGAAACCAAAAAACAGGGTTTTTGTACCGAATTCCTAAATCAAGCCACTGAGAAAGAAAAAAGGCCAAGCAGCCGAGCCAATGGTTGACGAGAAAATCTACCCAATAAATGCGATTTTGAACCTTAAAAAGACCGGTCAAAAGGCCTCTTAATTCTCTTGTATCTACTGTTGAATTCACTCTCATCGTATCCCACAAATAAGCTAAAAACCTCAAGCCAAAAACAGGTCAGATTTTAAGATTTTTTTCGTTGTTTTAGGCGCAGTGAGTTGTGTTTTTAGTTAACTTAAACCAGAACCTGTTTTGAGTCACCCAAAAATTAATTCATGATTTCAATGGCTTTTGATCTTTCAACTCGTTAACCACCGAATGGCTCCGGCGAACAAAAGTAGAATTCCAAAAAGGACGACTAAACAGGCCCCAGTGGGCAGATCAAAGATATACGAAGCAGTTAGCCCAAAAACACTGGCTAGAAAGCCGACGGACCAACCAATTCCCAATCTTCCTTTAATCGTTGTGCTAAAGAGCATTCCGATAATAGAGGGAACGACTAAGTAGGAAAAAACCAATAAGACTCCGGCTACTTTAACTGAGGATGTGATTACAAAACCAAAACTTGAATAAAATAATAGATCCCAAAATTTTAAAGAGAGCTTTTGTGTTTTTGCTTTTTCGGGCTCGAGAGAAAGTAGAAAAAACTGCTTTCTGTATTTGTAATGAAAAACTGAAATTACAGAGTAAAGACAGAGTGTAGTTAGAACATCTTGCCAGCTAACCCACAGAATATTTCCTACTAACATGTCTTTGATGTGCTCTGCTCCATGGCTCGATTTATCTGTCAAAATGATAATAGCGGCACTGCTAATGGCATAGGTAACTCCAATAATAGCTTCTTGAGGGATTCTTCTTTTTTCAACATTTCTGGTAGCCGCAAAAAGAGCGGCTCCGATGAGGGTAAAGGCCAGACTGACAAAGTAGGTGACCCCTCCTTCGTGAGGCAGTCCGATCAGAAAAGCCACAGTGGCCCCGAGCGCTGCTATTTGAGCTAGAGCGAGATCCACGAAAATAACCCCACGAGAGAGAACGTGGATCCCCAAATAAACATGAATCCCGGTTAGAATAAGACAGATGCAAAAAGCGGGAAGTAAAAACTGTACGACTTGCCAGTTCATTTGAGATTCTTCTCCAATTCGTTGACCACAGTGTTCATCCAGTCAAAGTAGGTTTTGGAGTATTCGTCTCCCCCCACATAGGCCGGAATCAAAACCTGTTTGGATTTTGTCCTTTCAGCTAAAGTCTGCCCGGGTTTGGGGTCGAAAAAGCTTTCCACAACAATCAATTTTACCTTTTGGACTTTGGCGGTATCAACAAGACTTAGAATATGCTGAGCGGTAGGCTGTATGCCGGGCTTAGGCTCCAAGAAACCCACAACGTCAAAACCAAAATATTTAAAGAGATAGTTAAAAGTCATGTGGTATCCGATGACTTTAGTTCCTTTATAAGGGCCTAATTTTTTTTTCCAAAGGGTGATTTTTTCTTGAAGTTGTTTTTTAAAAGCGGTGAGGTTCTTGGAAAAAATTTGGGTATGAGAGGGATCGAGTTGAGAAAGCCTTTTAGAAATCAGTTCCGCCACCAAAAAAACCCTCTCCGGATCGGCCATGAAGTGAGGATTTCCTAAGGGGTGAACATCTCCTTGTGATCTATCGGCTTGAGAACGAATTTCGAGAGGTGTTATTGCTTCAGAAACGGTGAGACATCCCGTTTCGCCCGGCATGAGTTTAGGTTGTCGGGCCCCTCGAATGAGAAGAGGCAACCAGCCGCTTTCAAGTTCGAGCCCAATAGCGATGAGTAAGTCGGCTCGGCTAACCGCAACTAGGTATGAGGGCTTAGCCTCAATAAAGTGAGGATCCTGCGTCCCTTTGGCGATTGAAGTCACATCGACCCATTCCCCTCCGAGAATTTGGGTAATCGATCGGAGATCTTCTGTAGTTGTCACAACACGCAAATTTGCCCAGAGAGGGGTTAAACCGAATAAACTGAAAGTTAAAAATAGTTTAGTAAGCATGAGCTGGGTGTGATCCTATGGTAACGTTGAGTTGAAGTAGGGTTTGCCAACGATTCTCTGTTCCTGTTTCCTGAGTCAAACCGCTTTGTAAACGCAGAGATGAAAATTCTGTTGGAACATAAGCGATAATTACATTTTCAGCTGTTTGGTTTGATGTTGCATCGGATGTGAGTTTGACTTGATCATACCTTCCGCCAACCCAAAATACTGGGTGAATCCGGGCCATTAAAATTGAGTAAATCCCCCATCCCTTATCCCAGACAGGTTCGTTTAAAGACATGTAGCCTTTGCGCCAACCTTGAATGAATTCGTTAGTCCACACGACGGCTAAGCCGCCACGTCCTTTAGCAGAAACATATTTAATTGTTAAATCGGATCCCAAATAATGAGAAAGTTGATTCGCTTTGTTGTTTCCAGTGGAATAAGAAATCCCAAATGCCAGCGTTGTTGCGTCAGTCAAATCCCATAGGTTTTCCAAACGGCTGACGTTGGCTAAGTCTTCCTCACGAAGCCCTTCATAAGCATCGGTTGACTGACCAGTGACTCCGGCCACGCTCAGATTCATATACCAGGGTAAGGGGACCAGAATATCGGCTTGCACTCCAGAAGTGTTAAAAGCCTCTTCGCCAAAAATTAACTGGTTGACCAATGGCCGGTCAATGAGCGGCTGGGCATGGGTATGGATGAGATTGTTTTTTCCAAAGTTTTGAAAGAACTTTCCTATTTTTAAAGAGACAACCGGCAACCCTAAAGTTGATATCCAAGCCTCCTCAGGGCTCATAGCTCCCGTGGCTCCTTCGATCGACAAAATGAAGTTAGCAAAAAAGTAAGGATCAACGGCTGCAGTGAATTGGCCTTCAATTTCCTGAAGTTGAATCCCTTTTCCAGAGGCAATGGCAGGCCCCCAATTGCCCAATATTAACCCGTTCATACTGATAGCCGGATTCATAGTTTTATCTACTTGCTGTGTTCCCCCGAGAAGTTTTCCATAAAAAAAGGTTTCGGCAAAAACAGAGGAACTCAATGTCAAGAAGATCAAAAAAAGAAAAATGCGCATTTATAGTCTCCAAATACGTGCGGAACAACGGGAGGGAAGCTACAATTTCGTGAAATTGCAGGCAAGTTTTACTTTCAAAATGTGACACTTTTTGTAAAAAGGCATAGAAGCTCGACAGTAATGGGCTCCCAGAACAAAAAAAATCGAACTTTAAGCGTGTGTGCATTGGCATTAAAGCTGCTTTTTGGTTACGCGGAGGGAGCGGAACGAATGCACTAATTCGGGGAATATGAAAAACACTTTTTTATCGGTCGTTTTAATAGCAATTCTTTCTTTAATCTCTGCATGCGGTAAGGATGACGCGAAGCCAGCACCTAGTAATCCTGGTCCGATTCCCTCACCTAACCCTAATACTCAACCTTCTAATAACAATGGTAGCGGGAACTGTTATTGTGATGAATGCGGTTGTTTTATTCTTTATGGGAACGGTTCCTATGTTGATGTAGATTCCTGTGGAACCTAGGTAACGGGTATTCCCAACCTTATTATGGAAACCCTCAGTAGAATTATTACCCGCACTACCAGCTCCTCAAGATTGCTCAATTCCCTAGGCTAGTGTAACTTTAGCTCCAAGGAATTGAGCACATGCAATCATTAAATCCAGTAAAAAGTGACGTACATTTTCCATCTTTAGAAGAAGCTATCCTCAAACATTGGAAAGAGAATAAGCTGATTGAAAAAGGGTTAGAGGCGAACCAGGGAAAAAAGCCTTTTGTTTTTTATGATGGCCCTCCCTTTGCGACGGGACTTCCTCACTATGGTCATATCTTAGCCGGAACTTTAAAAGACATCGTACCCCGTTATTGGGTAATGAAGGGTCGATATGTTCAGCGTCGTTGGGGCTGGGACTGTCATGGTCTGCCCGTAGAATTTGAAGTTGAAAATGAACTTGGGCTTGCGGGTCACCGAGAAGTTGAAAAATATGGTGTCGCCAAATTTAACGAAGCCTGCCGAGGCATTGTAATGCGGTATACCAAAGAGTGGGAAGAGATTATCACTCGAACCGGCCGCTGGGTGGATTTTGAAAATAAGTATCGCACCATGGACACCCCTTTCATGGAGACCGTTTGGTGGGTGGTTAAGCAACTTTTTGAAAAAGGGTTAGTCTTTGAAGGCCATCGAGTGATGCCCTACTCTTGGCGTATTTCAACTCCTCTTTCTAACTTTGAGGCGAGTTTAAACTACAAAGAAGTTCAAGATCCGGCATTAACTGTTCGTCTTAAAAGTAGCACAAAGAATCGATATTATTTGGCCTGGACGACAACCCCGTGGACACTGCCTTCAAATTTGGCTTTGGCAGTCAATGCGGAGTTGGACTACGTTGAAATAAAAGAAACTGCAAGCGGTGAACACTACGTTTTAGCCGAGCCGAGACTGACTACTTACTATAAGTCGGAATCCGAATACCAAATCGTTTCTAAATTAAAAGGAAAAGATTTAGAAAACGAAACTTACGAGCCTTTATTCCCGCACTTTAGCGATAAAAAAAGGGAAGGGGCTTTTAGAATTTTGGTCGGAGAACATGTGACGGCTACCGATGGTACTGGACTGGTTCATACGGCTCCTGCTTTTGGGGAAGAGGATTTTGAAGTCTGTCATAAGTATAATATCTCTCTCGTCGATCCCGTGGATCATGAAGGTAAGTTTACATCTCAGATGCCTGAATTTGCCGGCATGAATATCAAAGATGCCGATAAAGAGATTATCAAGTACTTAAAAGCTAAAAATGCTGTCGTGAAGCACGAGACTTTAGTTCACAATTATCCTTTCTGCTGGAGGAGTGACACTCCCCTTATTTACAAAGCCATTTCGACTTGGTTTGTGAAGCTTGATCCACTCAAAGAAAAGCTCATCAAAAACAATAAAAAAACTCATTGGGTTCCAGAGCATTTAAGAGACGGTCGCTTTGGCAATTGGCTTGAAAATGCTCGTGACTGGAATATCAGCCGGAATCGTTTTTGGGGAACTCCAATTCCGATTTGGAAATCGGAAGATGGCGAAATGCACTGTGTGGGGTCAATAACGGAACTCGAACAGCTGACAGGCAAAAAAATCACCGATCTTCACAAACACTATATCGACGATTTGACTTTTAAATCGCCCAAGACCGGAAAGTTAATGAAACGAATTCCGGAAGTATTGGACTGTTGGTTTGAGAGTGGGTCGATGCCCTATGGTCAACTTCATTATCCTTTTGAAAACAAGGAAAGGTTCGAAAAGACCTTCCCGGCCGACTTTATCGCCGAGGGTACGGATCAAACACGGGGATGGTTTTATACATTGTCGGTGATTGCGGCAGCTCTCTTTGACAAACCGCCGTTTCAAAATGTGGTCGTGAATGGGTTGGTTCTTGCTGAAGACGGCAAGAAGATGAGTAAGCGACTCAAAAATTATCCTGATCCCAAACATATTCTTGAAACCTATGGCGCCGATGCTTTGAGAGCTTATCTCATGAGCAGTCCAGCGTCTCATGCCGAGGACTTAAGATTCTCTGAGATAGGTGTAAAGGAAGTGGTAAGAAGCGTTCTTCTCCCTCTGTGGAATGCCTATAGTTTCTTAGTGACCTACGCGAGAGCGGACCATTGGTCCCCTTCTCAGTTTAATGAGAAAAAACTTGAGCATTTGGAAAACGATCTCGATCGTTGGGTGATTTCAAGACTTCAATCACTTATTAAGAGTGTCGATGAAAAGATGGAAGTGTATCATCTTTACGAAGTAGTTCCCCAGGTGATCGCTTTCATTGATGACTTAACGAACTGGTACATTCGACTCAATCGAAGAAGATTTTGGGAAGAGGAAAAAACGGCCGATAAAGAAGCGGCTTACTCGACGCTTTATTACACTATTTTGGAGTTTTCCAAGATCTTAGCCCCCATTCTTCCCTTTGTCACAGAGGAGATTTATCAGAACTTAAGAGTAAAAGAGAAAAGTCAGGATAGTGTTCACTTGTGTTTTTTTCCGGAGCTTAAAAACTCGAGAATTCATTCGGATTTAGAAAAACAGATGTCGTTGATTCAAATTGTTGTTTCGATGGGAAGAAATGCGAGAAACACCAATAAACTCAAAACTCGTCAGCCTTTAAGAGAGATTTTAGTTATCACTAAAAATCCTGCGGATCAAAAAACAATAGAGAAGTACAGCGAGATTATTCTAACCGAGCTTAATATTAAGAAAGTTTCCTTCACGAACGACGAAACGAAATGGGTTAGTTTCTCAGCGAAACCCAATGCGAAAGTTTTAGGGCCTCGACTCGGACAAAAGATGAAAGCTATCTCTCAAAAAATTCGAGAACTGACTCCTGAACTCGTAGATAAGTTAGAAAGAGAAGGTACGTTAGAAATCGAAGGAGAAAAAATTTTCCCAAGTGATATCGTATTAGATCGACAGCCGAAACAGGAAGGGGTCATTCAAACCATGGGTGGCATTACTGTTTGGCTTGATACCAAACTTGATACTGCGTTGATACAGGAAGGGCAGGCAAGGGAGCTTGTGAATCGAATTCAGAAGCTTCGAAAGGATCTTAATTTTGAAGTGGTCGATAGAATCAAAGTGGTTTTTGAAACCTCAGTCGAACTACAAGCCGCTTTTCAAACTCATCGCAGTTATATCGTGGCTGAGACTTTGGCCTTTGAGTTTGAAGCAAAATCTCACGGTAGTTGGACATCTGAGCAGGATATTGATGGAGTTTCTTTGAAGCTTCACATTGAAAAGGCGTAAGTGGTGTTATGAAAGTTATTAAAATTTACGAATACCCCAATTGTACAACTTGTAAAAAGGCTTTGAAGTTTCTCGTTCAAAATCGATTTGCCGTCGAAAAAGTGGATATTTTTCAAAAAGCCCCGACCAAGGCTGAACTGAAACAGATGCTCAAATACTTGGACGGAAACTTAAGAAGGATCTTCAATACAACGGGAACGTTGTATCAAGAGATGAAGCTATCTGAAAAGTTGCCTAAAATGACTGAAGAGCAGGCCATCGAGATTCTTTCCAAGAATGGTCGATTGGTAAAACGGCCTTTTGTGCTGCTTGAAAATACAGGTCTTGTAGGTTTTCATGAGTCCCAGTGGAAGAAGACCTTGTTAGGGGAAGAGAGTTAAGAACTGTCTGGCTAATAAAAACTCACTTGCAAATCTTCAACTTTATTTGCAATGCTAACGATTAACCGGTAGCGGAGGATAAGTGGTTCGTAGGTGAAAATAAAGAAAGAGTCGAGACTGGGGCCTTGCCACTCCAATGTGCATACCTGCTCTCTTTGAGTAGGCTTTTTAAGAGGTTCAAACGGCCATGAAGTTGGTTTACGGCGCGCAAATTATTGGCCGTTTGACGATGAGGTGAATGATCAAATGAAACACCAAGAAAACTTATGGAATAGCGAATTCAGCGCACTTTGAAGCGTTTAGTTCTATTTTGATCTGTTTTCGGGGGTTTTTGGGCACTGGTGGGCATCTATCTTTCAGCTGCAATTTCTCCATTCCAGAGTTTTTCTAAAAAGATCTTATAAGGCATGATCAAGATGCCATCCTCTGTTTTTCTTTGATAGGTTTCGTTGCAGACAAGAATCCGACTTTTTACTTTGGGATACTCAACTTTCAGTTCTCTTAATCCTTTAAGGTGGCCGGGCCGAATTTCAGAACTTGCCTTGACTTCAACGGCAACTTCCATGGCACCCAAAATAAAGTCCACTTCATTTTGGGTTGTTAAGGACCAATAGGATAATTCTAATTCAGGATTTTGATATTCAACATAACAGCGCAACTCATGAAAAATAAAACTCTCAAATGCTTTACCAAACAATTCAGAGCCCTCTACAATTTTTCCCCGTTTAGCCAGATAATTGACTACCCCCACGTTATCAAAATAGAACTTAGGTGTTTGTCTGGTCCTTCGCTTAGCTCGTTTGATAAAAGCGGGTAGCCAAGCTCCCTGGTAGGTTTCAACTAAGATCTCGAAATATTCCTTGATAGTGTGACCAGAAACACCGACATCACTCCCAAATCTCGAAAAATTAACCGGTGCGGTATCAGAGAGAGCTGCAACTGAAAGAAAGGAGCTAAAGGCAGGGAGGTTTTTAACTGCGGCTTCAGCAGCAATCTCTTCTTTCAAATAATCGGCAACGTAAGATCTGATGAGTGAAAGCCACTCTTTTTCGTCGCACAGCAAGTGGTTAGGCAGATTTCCTTGATTCAAAAGTTTCTCTAAATTGAAATCATTTCCCAATTCTTGAGCAGTTAGACCAAGAAGAACGTGTCTCACGGCTCTTCCCCCGAGCAAATTAGCATGACCTCGTTTGAGTTTTCTTGCGCTAGATCCGCTGAGTGCAAAAATTTGATTTTTGTTTTCAATGAGCCAATGAACTTCGTCTAAAAGAGCAGGGACCTTTTGTACTTCATCTACTACAGTCAGAGTTTTTGGTGGTTGGCTTTCAACTATCTCTCTAAAAAGTTTTGGGCTCTGCTGAAACCGAAAGTACTCATCGGATTTTAGAAGATCGATAATTAGAGCGTTGGGATAGAGATGCTTAAGGAGAGTCGACTTTCCCACCTGTCTAGGTCCCCAAATAAAAAAGCTTCGTTTTGGCGTTTTTTGTAATGGGGCCAGTCTTTTATACATAACTGAAGTATCATCTCATATTTTCATGAAAATATGAAGTTGTGTTTCTTAGTGTAAATTTACATACCTGCTCTCTTTGAGTAGGCTTTTTAAGAGGTTCAAACGGCCATGAAGTTGGTTTAAGGCGCTAAATTTATTGGCCGTTTGACGATTAGGTTAATGATCAAATGAAACACCAAGAAAACCTATCAAATCTTATAACCTTGGTCCTCTATAAGTCTGTGCAATTTAAGAAAAAATAGTTCGGACCAGCCTCTTAAAAAGCCTACTCAAAGAGAGCAGGTATTAAATTTACCTGATACCTGAAAAAAATGCCTTGAGCCCACCACTACTTTGCCAAATGCTCCTTTAAACTGTTTTGACAATTACGAGTTTCGAATTTGGGCCCAGTTGGGATCGAACCAACAACCCCCAGATTAGAAATCTGGTGCTCTATCCTATTGAGCTATGGGCCCTTAAGAAGAAATAAGCTTATAGTTCTAATTAGTTAGTTTGTCTTTATTTTTTTGTGTTTCCTGGTCAACGGCGACAAATTCAATGTTTTTCAACTCTTAGGTGTTCTCAAAAAGAGACGGAACAACCCACCATTTCAATTTTTTCTTATCTATGTCAAAATTTCTAGCTATGATCAACCTCTCTTTTTTTAAAAGTCTTCAGAGTCTAGGTTGGGTAGTGATAGTCTTTTTTGTGACTCTCGTTTCCTGTGTTTCAAGTCCTAAAGTTGCTCCCATGGACTCGGACACCTCTCCCTCACTTTTTAAGATCCGATTTCAGAATATGCTGGGGCTTAGGCTCTACCAAGCCGGGTGTTCCTTCCAAAATTTGGGGGGAGTTGAAAGGATGTGCCAGTTTGCGCTACAAAATCCCGCGGATCTTTTTTTTCAAGTGGGCCCCAGTTTTTCCGAGCTTCTAGGAGAAAGAGAAACTCCAAAAGAGAGAGTAAGCAAGCGCAGAGCTCTTTGGAAAGTGTGGGAGATTCAAAAAATCGGGTTCTACTCGGTCGATTCATTGGACCTAATTCCTAGTCTAAAAGAGTTTCAGTCTTCTCACGATGGAAGTTCCATTGCATTGCTCAGTAGCAATCTGGTTTCTCAAGCGGGGAAGTCTTTATTTACACCCTTTTTGACAAAAGAGATTTCAGGCAAAAAGATCGTTTTCCTAAGTTTTTCCGAAAAGGCTCAACTTCAAAAAGACAAAGCTTGGAAAGTAGAGGAGATTGCAGTTTCGTTTAAGAATATTCAAAAGCAAGTGGAATCCCAAGCCGACATGTTTTATATTTTAGGTTCACTGTCTTCACAGACGAGGCTTGAAATTTCATCTCTGACTCCAAAGCCCATCCTATTTTTCGGAGGGGCTTTAGAAGAAAACAACACCATTCATCTTGAGGCGCTTAGTGAAAAGGCCTTCAATGTCAGATCCGCTTCCTTTGGTCGCGGTTTTGGCGAGCTGGCCGTTGGAAAGTTTCAAAAAGATTTTTGGGGAAGGGGTAAAGAAGTCACTGTTGGGGGGTTAGACCATTCCTTTTGGGCTTACCTTTTGGAACCCAGGGAATTAACGTTTAACGAATGTTCTAAAGCTCTAAAAACAACAAAGCCCCAGTCGCTCTCGACTGAGGCTTTGGACATAGG
>Ga0194131_10005388_pt1 | contig 18496 bp, 14 predicted proteins | sample TA2KigO120mmetaG_FD_148631 | JGI IMG/M metagenome (GOLD analysis project Ga0194131, IMG submission 148631) | Freshwater microbial communities from Lake Tanganyika, Tanzania - TA2015053 Kigoma Offshore 120m | ecosystem: Environmental > Aquatic > Freshwater > Lake | place: Tanzania: Lake... | reverse complement strand
GCGGGGCTTATGTCGTATCGCCTGCCGCGCCTGAGCTTTTGTTTCTGCCTGCTTGAACCGATAGCCGCGTTGACCCCGATTGCGGCGCAGCTCTCGGCTGACCGTGCTTTGGCTTAAACCCAAAACCTTGGCAATAGCTTCTTGGCAGGCACCGTCCTGGCTCAGCGCATAAATCTGGCAGCGGTCCTCATATGTTACTCGCCGGTATCGGCTCATCAGTAACCTCGCGTGAGTGCAAGAGGTTACCCCTTCGCCCTTCCATAAAATTATGCACTGGCTACTTGAATCCGCGACGGATGACCCCGACCGAGCGGGCCAGCCGTCTCGCTACTCAGGAACCACCCAGCCTTTGGCCGGAGGCGCCCAGCAAAGATGCTGCCCTCCGTCGAGCGCGATCATCTGCCCAGTCATCGAAGGCGCCGACAAGATGAAGCGAAGAGTCCGGCAGATTTCTTCAGGGCTGGTGCCTCGTTTCAGCGGCATACTGGCGCATTGCTCGGCGAACTGCTCCGGCGTCTGCCGGATATTTGCCATTGCCGGGCCGGGACCGATTCCGTTGACGCGGATCCGTGGCGCGAGCGCAAGCGCCAGGGTCTGGGTCAGTCCCCAGAGCCCGAGCTTGCTTACCGTGTAGCTCATGAAGGCCGGCGTCGGACTCCATACGCGCTGGTCGAGAAGATTGACGACATTCCCCTCCACGCCCTCGGGCAGCTGACGCGCGAAGTCCTGGGTAAGAACGAACGGCGCGCGCAGGTTGGTTTCCAGGTGCTCGTCCCAGGAGGCGCGCGTGGCGGTGTTCCAGCTATCGGTCTCGAAGACCGAGGCGTTGTTGACGACGAGGGTCAGCGGGCCGAGCGCCGCGACAGCGCGACCGACGAGCGTGCCGGTCTCGGCCTCGCGCGACAGATCCGCCCTCAGCGCGCAGGCACGCCGGCCAATCTTCCCGATCAGGCCGACGACCTCGCGCGCCTCGGCCTCGCTCGCATGAAAATGGATGGCAACATCCCAGCCGTCCGCGGCGAGGTCAAGGGCGATGGCCCGGCCGATCCGCTTCGCGGCCCCCGTGACGAGCGCCGCACCGCGTCGTTGCACCGAGGACATCGTTTCAGCTCACCTGGACGCGGCGGCCGGCAAGCACCTGCTCGATGCGGCCGAACAATCCTTCGCGCGACACCGGCTTCAGGAGAAAGGCGTCGACCCGGTACTCCTTGGCCTTGACCACATGATCGCGCAGGCTGCTGCCGGTCAGGATGATGACGGGAAAGTTGTGGCGCGAGAGGGTGGCGTCAGTACGGATGAACTCGACGAACTCCAGGCCGCTCACCGGCTGCATCTTGATGTCGCAGACGATGAAGTCGGGAACGAAGCCGCCCATCAGCAGACGAATCGCCGCCTTGCCGTCGGTCGCCTCCTGGATCGCCTTGAGCGTCCGCGAGCGCAGCATCTTGACGATCATTCCGCGGATGAAATCGTTGTCCTCAACGACCAAGGCTGAAAGGCTGGTGTAGTCGACATGCATGCCGCAGGCCTTTTTTTCGTTGCGGACACGAGGCGGCTAGCATCTTAGCAAAGTTGTCACTCCCCGCTAGCCTTCGCGGGACGCGACACCGAATCCTCCCCGCCGCAAATTTGACAGGCGCCCCCCGCATACGCCTCAATCGCGCTCTTCCCGCCTTCGGAGCCCTTATGTCCGTCATCTCGCGCGTGCTCGACTACCAGGCCGAGCTCTCCTCGATTCGCAATGACATCCACATGCATCCGGAAATCGCCTTCGAGGAGCAGCGCACTTCGGACATCGTCGCCGCCAAGCTGGCCGAGTATGGCTGTGAGGTGCATCGCGGCCTCGCCAAGACCGGCGTCATCGGGACCTTGCGCCGCGGCAATGCAACCCGCTCGATCGGACTTCGGGCAGATATGGACGCGCTGCCGATCCAGGAGCGGAACACCTTTGCTCATGCGTCGATCAACAATAACAAGATGCATGCCTGCGGCCACGACGGGCACACGACGATGCTGCTGGGTGCGGCGCGCTATCTCGCCGAAACCAAGTCCTTCAACGGTACGGTCCACTTCATCTTCCAGCCGGCGGAGGAGGGCCTCGGCGGCGGCCGCGTGATGGTCGAGGAAGGTCTGTTCGATAAGTTCCCCTGCGACGGTGTCTTCGCGCTTCACAACGTGCCGGGCCTGCCTGTCGGCCATATGGCGATACGCGCCGGCACGTTGCTCGCCTCATCCGATTCCTGGACGATCAAGGTTCGCGCCAAGGGGAGCCATGGCGCCATGCCGCATCAGGGCACCGATCCCTTCGTCATCGGCTGCCAGATCGTCATGGCGCTGCAGACTATCGCCAGCCGCAACGTCGATCCGCTCGACTCGGTCGTGGTCAGCGTCGGCTTCATGAAGGGCGGCGACACTTTCAACGTCATCCCGGACGAGGTCACGATCGGCGGCACCGCGCGTGCTCTCGTGCCCCACGTCCAAGATACGATCGAGAAGCGTCTTGGCGAGATCGCGCATGGCGTCGCCTCTGCCTACGGCGCGACGATCGAGTATCACTACAATCGCCGCTATCCGCCGACGATCAACCATGCGGATGAGACCGACTTTGCCGCCAAGGTCGCCGAGGAGGTCTGCGGTGTCGGCAACGTCAAGCGCGACATTCCCCCGGTGATGGGCGGCGAGGACTTCTCCTTCATGCTGCAGAAGGTCCCCGGCGCCATGCTGTGGCTCGGCAACGGTCCGGGCGAGGGCAATTGCGTGCTGCACAACCCGCACTACGACTTCAACAACGAGGCGATCCCGACCGGCGTCAGCTTCCTCGCCCGCCTGACCGAGCGCTTCCTCGAGATAGAGGCGGCGTGAGGACGCAGATCCGCGTCGCCGGCGTGCTGGTCGTCGACGGTGCGGTCGTTCTCGAGAACGCCAGAGGAACCGATCTCTGGAACCTCCCCGGCGGCCGGCTCGAGGACGCGGAGACGCTGCGTCTCGCCGTCCGCCGCGAGTTCCAGGAAGAAATGGGGCTCGCCGTCGCCTGCGAGGACATGCTGTTCGTTCACGAGAACTTCTTCCCGCTCGGCGGCGACATCATGCGCGAGTACGGCTTCTATTTTCGCGTACGCGCGCTCGACTCAAGACTCTTCCCTGGAGACCCGCTGACGAGCCGCGAACCCCGGTTCCGCTACGAGTGGGCGGCACTCGACCGGCTTCACGAGATCAATTTCCAGCCCGTCGTACTGATCCAGCACCTCGTCGATCCGCCGTCATCTCTGCTCTACCTCGAAACCCGCGACGCGACCTTGCTCGGCAACCGCTGAACGATCCGACGAGATGGCCTCAGACACGCCTCGCTCTGCAGACTCCCTGGCCGCCGCCCGGCGACTGGCGAGCCTGCACCCCGAAGGCGCCGAGCCTCAGCACCAGCTCGGGATGGCGCTCGCCTCGCATGTCGACCTGAAGGCGGCGGTCGCGCCGTTGACACGGGTGACCTGGCTCGCGCCCGCTCGTATCGATGGACACATCAATCTCGGCATTGCCCTGATCGAGCTCCAACGCTTCGAGCACGCCATCGCTTCCCTGCGCCGCGCGCTGGCGGCCGCCCCAAGCGACGCTGACATCCACCACGGCCTCGGCGTCGCCGCCGCGGCGCTCGGGCGACTGCGCGAAGCCGGAGGATCTTTGCGACGCGCCCTCGGTCTCCAACCGGCCCGGGCCGAGACCATGGTAAGGCTGGCCAATGTGCTGATCGGGCTCCGCCAACCCGGTGAAGCCGCGGCGTTTGATCGCCGTGCCGTCTGCCTCGTTCCCTCGCGTGGGCCGGCCCATTTCGACCTCGGCGTCGCGCTGGCACACCTGGAGCGGCACCGGCAGGCGGTTACGTCCTCGTTGCGCGCACTCGGGCTGGAGCCACAGTCGACGCAAGCGCTGGTCAACGCCGCCGCCTCGCTGGTGCTCCTCGGCGAGACAAGACGCGCCGTGAGCTTCCTGAAGAAGGCCGCCTTCGCCGATGGTGCCGGTCCCGATCCGTTCCGAAACCTGATGGCGGTGATGTCTTACGATGCCGGGATCGGCGAGGAGGAACGCTGGGCGGCCGCGCGCGCCTTCGCCGACCGCCACTCAGCGAGGCCCTCGCCAGCCGGTCTTAAGGTCTCACACGACTCCGAACGAAGGCTTACCATCGGCTATCTGTCCTCCGACCTCTACAGCCACGCGGTCGCGCGCTGCCTCGGCCCGATCATCGCCGCGCATGACCGCACCCGCTACCGCCTCGTCTGCTATGCAGCTGGCGAAGCCACCGACACGACGACGGAGCAGCTGCGCTGCAACGTCGATGGCTGGCGCAACGTCGCGCATCTCTCCGACGGCGAGACTGCCCGGCTTGTTCGCGAAGACCGGATCGACATCCTCGTCATCGTCGGCGGGCGCTTCGACCACAACCGGCCTCTGGTCGCGAGCCACCGCGCCGCGCCCGTGCAGGTCAGCCTCTTCGACGGCGGCACCAGCGGCCTCCAGGAGATGGACTATCTTCTGGCGGACCGGGTCCTCGTCGCGCCGATGGGCCAGCGGCGAGAGCGCTTCGCAGAGCGCGTTCTGCGTCTGCCCACGGTTCATCTCTACGCGCCGAGCAGCGACCTTGTGCCGGCACGCGAACCGCCCTCCGTCAAGTCCGGCGTCCTGAGCTTCGGCTGCTTCAGCAACCCGATGAAGATCGGCCGAGACGTGCTCCAGCTATGGAAGCGAGTGCTGACTTCGGTGCCGGGATCGACGCTGACGCTCAAATACATGACGCGATACGCCGATGCCGACCTAAGGCAACGCATCCTCAACGATATCGATCTTGATCCGACGCGCCTTCGCTTCCTCGCCGCCGACGACAGCATGCCGGACCATCTCCGACGCTACGAAGGTATCGATATTGCGCTCGATACCCTTCCCTTCACCGGGTCGACGACGGCCTGGGAGGCACTCGACATGGGCGTTCCCGTCGTCACTTTGCTCGGCGACAACATCGTCGGCCGCCTCAGCGCCTCGCTGCTGAGGCCGATCGGTCTCGCCGAGCTGATCGCCAGGGATCATGACGACTATGTCCGCATCGCCAAGAGCCTCGCCGAGGACCGCGACCGACTGGCGAGGCTTCGCGCCGGCCTGCGCGAGCGCATCGAGCGCTCGCCGCTCTGCAACGCACGAGTGCGAGCTCGCCAATTCGAGCGGATCTATCGCGCCATCTGGCGCCGCTGGTGCGTCAGCGGCCGCGGCGCGGTCGGCCCGGCCGCGGCTGGATCGGGGCGTTGATCTTCGCCCGCATCTTGTAGTTGGCTTTCGACTTCTGGGGCGCGGCGCCTTTCGGCGCCGAGGCCATCAGCGAACGACCGGCCTCCGAAGGCGACAGGCCGAGCTCGACCGCTTCGAGTCGCCGGATCTCATCGCGAAGCTGGCCCGCCAGCTCGAATTCGAGATCGGCCGCGGCCTCACGCATGCGCTTCTCGAGCTCGTTGATGACCTGGCGAACGTCTTTGCCGACGAACTCGTCGCCCTCCTCGGCAGCAGCCTGGACGACGACGCGGTCCCCCTTCTCGTAGACCGAGTCGAGGATGTCGGCGATGCCCTTGCGCACGCTTTCAGGCGTAATGCCGTTGGCCGCGTTGTAGATCTGCTGCTTTTCGCGCCGACGGTTGGTTTCGCCGATGGCGTATTCCATCGACTCCGTCATGTGGTCGGCATACAGGACGGCGCGGCCGTCGATATTGCGCGCGGCGCGGCCGATGGTCTGGATCAGCGCGGTCTTCGAGCGCAGATAGCCTTCCTTGTCGGCATCGAGTATCGCCACCAGCGCGCATTCCGGGATGTCGAGGCCTTCGCGCAGAAGATTGATGCCGACCAGCACGTCGAACGCGCCGAGGCGGAGGTCGCGGATGATCTCGATGCGCTCCAGCGTTTCGACATCCGAGTGCACATATCGGACCTTCACGCCGGCCTCGTGCATGTACTCGGTCAGCGCCTCGGCCATCTTCTTAGTCAGTGTCGTCACCAGCACGCGCTGGCCCTTGGCGGCGCAGGCTTTGCACTCGGCGATCACGTCGTCGACCTGGTGCTCGGTCGGCCTGACTTCGACCACGGGGTCGATCAGGCCGGTCGGGCGCACCACCTGCTCGGTGAAGACGCCGCCCGTGCGTTCGAGCTCCCACGGCCCCGGCGTCGCCGAGACGAAGATCGTCTGCGGTCGCATCGCCTCCCATTCCTCGAATTTGAGCGGGCGGTTGTCGATGCAGGAAGGCAGGCGAAAGCCGTACTCGGAGAGCGTGAACTTCCTGTTGTAGTCGCCGCGGAACATGCCGCCGATCTGCGGCACGGTGACATGGCTCTCGTCGACGACGAGCAGCGAGTCGGGCGGCAGATACTCGAACAAAGTCGGCGGCGGCTGCCCCGGGGCGCGACCGGTCAGGTAGCGGGAGTAATTTTCGATGCCGGCGCAGCTTCCGGTCGCCTCCATCATCTCGAGGTCGAAGCGCGTGCGCTGCTCCAGCCGCTGCGCCTCCAGCAGCTTGCCCTTCGCCGTCAGCTCCTCGAGCCGGACCTTGAGATCGACCTTGATCTGCTTCACCGCCTGGCTGAGGGTCGGTCCCGGCGTGACGTAATGGCTGGAGGCGTAGACGCGGACGGATTCGAGATCGTCCGACTTCTCGCCGGTCAGCGCGTCGATCTCGTGGATCGACTCGATCTCGTCGCCGAACAGCGACACCCGCCAGGCGCGGTCTTCGTAGTGAGCCGGGAAGACCTCGATGGAGTCGCCGCGCACACGGAAGGTGCCACGTCCGAAGGCGGCATCGTTGCGCTTGTACTGGAGCTCGACCAGGCTCTTCAGCAGCTTCTGGCGTTCGATCATCTGGCCGCGCTTGAGCGCGACGATCATCCGCCCATAGGTCTCGACCGAGCCGATGCCGTAGATGCAGGAGACCGAAGCGACGATGACGACGTCGCGGCGTTCGAGCAGCGAGCGCGTCGCCGAATGGCGCATGCGGTCGATCTGCTCGTTGATCGACGCGTCCTTCTCGATATAGGTGTCCGAGCGCGGGACGTAGGCTTCGGGCTGGTAGTAGTCGTAGTAGGAGACGAAGTACTCGACCGCATTCTCAGGAAAGAAGCTCTTCATCTCGCCGTAGAGTTGGGCCGCCAGCGTCTTGTTCGGCGCCAGGATCAGCGTCGGCCGCTGCACGTTCCGGATCGCATGCGCGATCGTGAAGGTCTTGCCGGAGCCGGTGACGCCAAGCAGCACCTGGTCGCGCTCTCCCTTGGTCAGGCCCTGGGTCAGCTCGGAGATTGCCTGCGGCTGATCGCCGGCCGGAGCGAAGTCGCTCTTCAGCTCGAAAGGCTTCGAGTCGGTGGTCGCCTGGAAGGCGAGCGGCGGCGCATTGCGCTCGGCCACGACTGCATCGATAAACTTGGATGAGGCTTCCCGCATGGAACAAGGTTAGAACATGGGGAGCCTGGGAGGCGAGTCCAAGGCGCGGCGTCGAGCGCGCTTGAACCCCCTGCCCCCGGCCGCTAGGGTGCGCCGCTTTTCGTCCGACTATCCCGCTCTCGCAGAGGATGTCATGGCCTTCATCGCCAGCCGTCTCGGCCGCATCAAGCCGTCTCCGACCATCGCCATGTCCGGGCGTGCTCGCGATCTGAAGGCGCAGGGCCGCGACATCATCGCACTCGCTGCCGGCGAGCCGGATTTCGACACGCCGGAGCATATCCGCGAGGCGGCCAAAGCGGCGATCGACAAGGGCGACACGCGCTACACCAACGTCGACGGCACGCCGGCGCTGAAGGCCGCGATCGCTGGCAAGTTCAAGCGCGAAAACAATCTCGACTACAAGCCGAGCCAGATCATCGTCGGCACCGGCGGCAAGCAGGTGCTCTACAACGCCTTCATGGCGACGCTCGACCCGGGCGACGAGGTGATCATCCCGGCGCCCTACTGGGTGAGCTATCCGGACATGGTCGAGCTCGCCGAGGGCAAGCCCGTCTTCGTCTCCTGCCCGCAGTCGAGCGGCTTCAAGCTGAAGCCCGAGGATCTCGAGCGCGCGATCACGCCGAAGACCAAATGGGTCATCTTCAACAGCCCGTCGAACCCGACCGGCGCCGGCTACACCCGCGGGGACATGAAAGGCCTGACCGAGGTGCTGAAGCGCCACCCGCATGTCTGGGTGATGACCGACGACATGTACGAGCACCTGGTCTATGACGGCTTCAAGTTCTGCACGCCGGCCGAGGTCGAGCCCGAGCTCTACGAACGCACGCTGACGTGCAACGGCGTCTCCAAGGCCTATTGCATGACCGGCTGGCGTATCGGCTATGCCGGCGGACCGGAAAAGCTGATCAAGGCGATGGGCGCGATCCAGTCGCAGTCGACCTCGAACCCGTCCTCGATCAGCCAAGCCGCCGCGGTCGCGGCGCTGAACGGGCCGATGGATTTCATCCCTAGGCACAACAAGTCGTTCAAGGAGCGCCGCGATCTGGTCATCAGCATGCTGAACCAGGCGAAGGGGCTCACCTGCCACCGACCGGAAGGCGCCTTCTACGTCTATCCGTCCTGCGCCGGCACCATCGGCAAGACCGCGCCGGACGGCCGCAAGATCGGCAACGACACCGACTTCGCCAACTACCTGCTCGATTCTGAGGGCGTCGCGGTGGTGATGGGCGAGGCCTTCGGGCTCGTGCCGCATTTCCGTGTCTCCTACGCGACCTCGACCCAGGAGCTGGAAGAGGCATGCCGGCGCATCCAGAGGGCCTGTGCAGCGTTGAGATAGGTCCTCTTGACCTTCCAGTAGGCGGAAGGACTATCTCCGGGCGACAGGAGACCCCTCATGTCCACCGCTGTCGCTGCACCGCCTGAGGCTATCCGCGAGATCGTCGTCCCGATCGAGGGCATGACCTGCGCCGGCTGCGTGCGCTCGGTCGAGGAGGCGCTCACCGGCGTTCCGGGCGTTCGTTCGGCCTCGGCAAATCTTACCAACATGACCGCCACCGCGACGCTCGACCGCGAGGTGGAGCCGAAACTGCTCGCCGATGCGGTGCGCAAAGCCGGCTATGGTGTCCCGACCGATGAGACCATCCTCAAGATCGCCGGCATGACCTGCGCCTCCTGCGTCGGGCGGGTCGAGAAGGCGCTGCTGGCGGTGCCGGGCGTGCTCGCTGCCGAGGCGAGCCTTGCGACGGAATCCGCGCGCGTCACAGCGCTCGCCGGCACCGAGAGACCGGAGTCGCTGGTCGCCGCCGTCGAGGCCGCCGGCTACAAGGCGCGTGTACCGGAGGGTGGCGCACCGAAAGCGAAATTCGACTTCGAGCCGCCGCTCGCCATTCTCGGCGTAGCGATGGCGACGCCCTTCATCCTCGACATGGCGCTCGGCTACGGATTTCCGGCGCGGCTGCAGTTCATCTGGGCGACGCTGATGCAGGTCGTGCTCGGCGCACGCTTCTATGTCGGCGCGTATCGCGCTGCCCGTGCCCGCACCGCCAACATGGATACGCTGGTCGCGCTCGGCACCACCGCCGCCTGGGGCCTCAGCATCTGGCTGTGGTCGCAAGGGCATAACGAGCACCTTTACTTCGAGGCCGGCGCCGTCGTGATCGCGCTCGTGCTGCTCGGCAAGTGGCTTGAGAACCGAGCCAAGCGCCGGGCCGGCGACGCCATGACCGCGCTTGCCCGGCTGCAGCCGGCGATCGCGCATGTGCGCGATGGGGCTGGCACCGTCGATCGCCCGGTCGCAGAGGTCCGAAGCGGCCAGCGCGTTCTTGTCCGGCCCGGCGAGCGTATCCCGGTCGACGGCCTCGTCCGCTCGGGCGAGAGCGATGTCGACGAGGCGCTGCTGACCGGCGAGTCGCACAGCGTGCGGAAGGCCCCCGGCGACACAGTCACCGGCGGCGCGATCAACGGGCTCGGCCTGCTTGAGATCGAGGTGACAACCGTCGGATCGGCTTCGCGCATCGGCCGCCTGATCCGGCTGGTCGAGCGCGCGCAAGCCTCGAAGGCGCCGATCCAGCGCCTGGTCGATCGCATTGCCGCCGTGTTCGTGCCCGCCGTGCTCGCCATCGCCGCCGTCAGCGCGGTCGGCACCTGGATCGTCACCGGCGACGTTACCTCGGCGCTGGTCAACGCCGTTTCCGTACTCGTCATCTCCTGCCCCTGCGCGCTCGGGCTCGCCACGCCGGCCGCGGTCTCGGTCGCGATCGGCGCCGGCGCGCGCGCCGGCCTCCTGATCCGCGATGCCGAGGCGCTCGAGGCGGCTCGTCGCATCGACACCGTTGTCTTCGACAAGACCGGCACGCTGACCCTCGGCCGCCCGACGATCACCGACATCCGCCCTTCGGTGGACGGCACACCCGAGCTGCTGGCGCTCTCCGGGTCGGCGCAGCTCGGCAGCGAGCATCCGCTGGCGCATGCGGTCGTCGAGCGGGCGCGCGCCGAGGGCGTCGCGCTCGCGCCGCCCGAGGAGCTGCGCGTGCGCCCCGGGCTCGGCCTTGAGGCGGAGGTGAACGGGCGGCTCGTCCACATCGGCAGCCGGCGCCTGATGGAAGAGCTGGGTGTGTCGACCTCCGCGCTCGCCGACGAGTCCGCTGAGCTCGAGCGTCAGGGCAAGACCACGATCTGGATCGCTGCCGGCACGCGGCCCGTTCTGCTCGGCATGATGGCGGCGACGGATACGCTACGCGACAGCGCCCGCGATGCGGTCGCGCTCCTTGCCGAGAAACGCATCGCTGTGGTCATGCTGACGGGCGACAACCGCCTTGCAGCGGAAGCGATCGCACGCGAGATCGGCGACATCCGCGTCATCGCCGAGGTCATGCCGGAGGGCAAGGTCGAGGAGGTCGAGCGTCTGCGGAAAGAAGGCCGCGTCGTCGCCATGGTCGGCGACGGCGTCAACGACGGCCCGGCGCTCGCGGCAGCCGACATCGGAATCGCCATCGGCGGCGCCACCGACGTGGCGATGGAAGCCGCCAAGGTCGGGCTGATGCGCCCCGATCTGCGCTTGGTGCCGGCGCTGGTCGATCTGGCCCGCCGCGGCCATGCCAAGATCGCGCAGAACCTGTTCTGGGCGTTCGTCTACAACCTCGTCGGCATTCCGCTCGCCGCGATCGGCCTGCTCACGCCGCTCGTCGCCGGCGCCGCCATGGCCTTCTCATCGGTGAGCGTCGTCGCCAATGCGCTAACCTTGCGGCGCTAGCATTCTACCGAGACCGATCGATGATCCGCCCCCCATTGGTTGATCTGGGGAAGGGTCCGGCCAGGGCTCGTCTAGATCCGGATCGAAGGGCCAGAGCGGTCGCGTGATGTTGCGGAACGGCAGGCGCGTTAGCAGGCTGTCGACGGGGCCGGGCGTGTCGAGCTCGATGATGCGGAAGGCGAAGGGCGCATAAAAGCCGCGGAACTGCCCCGCCGACTTGACGATGACGGTCTTCGCTTCCCTCGGGAACATACCCGAGGCCTCATAGCCCTTGAGGTCGAGAGTGATCACCGGCTTCTCGCTCAGCAGAAGCCGGATGTATCCCGAGACCTCGACGACCGCACGGCGTCCGGCGTCGAGATGCAACGGTGGTAGCTCCGAGGGATAAGGACCATCGGCGAGGTGCAGCACGCGCGCCTCGACCGTCACCGGCTCGTAGTATCGCGGCTGGAAGGCGGCGCCGAGCGTCAGCGACAAGCGCGCGCCCGCACCGGCCCGATGGCAGGCGCCTGTCGCCTCGGGATCGGTCAGCGTCATCAGCAGCGGCCCGGGCAGTGGCGGGCGGGCGAGCAGGTGCTTCAGCACCACGGTCGAGTCGCCGAAGCTGCCGGCGGACGGCGCATCGGCGGCATCCGACAGCACGAAAGGCCGTTCCGCCGCAGTGCTGGCCGCGACCGCATCGATGGCGTCCTTCAAGGGAACTCTGTCGGAGCGGAAGCGTTCACGCATGCTCCAGCAATGACGGGCGATGCGGTCGGCTTCGGCCTGCCCGCGCGCCCGCGCAGCGTCTCCGTCGACGACCAGGACGATCGACCAGCCGAGCTCAGGCACATCCATCCAGGGCTGCGGCGCGATCACTGTCGCCGATAGCACGCCCGGCACCTTCTCCGCCGCGCGCAGCAGCGCGATCACCTCGGTCATCGGGCCGGTATTGGTATCGTGCCCTTCGGCCGAGGTCATCATCCTGATCTTGCGATGGACGACGATCGGCTTGGCTTCGCCCCGCATAGCCTTAGCCAGGATCTCCATCCCCGCCTCGCCCGTCTCCGGATAGTCGACATGCGGGCAGGTCTTGAAGCCGACCGCGCCATCGAGCCCCCGTTCCATCTCGGCGGTGAAGTTGGCATGCATGTCGAAGGTGGCGACGATCGGCATCTCGCGGCCGACGATGCCTCGGATGCGCGTGATCAGGTCGCCTTCGGCGTCGCTGACGCTGCGGGTTGCCATGGCGCCGTGCAGCGGCAGGTAGATGCCGTCGATCCGGCCAGCCTCCCGGCACACGCCGTCAAGGATGCGATCGCGCATGTAGCCGTAGGACTCGTCCTCGAGGACCGGCCCGGCGCCGCCGAAGGCGATGAAGACCGGCACTAGGTCGATGCCGCGCCTCACGGCGACGCGACGCGCGCCGGAGATCTCGTCACCATGGCTGGTGGCAAAGACTTCATCGCCTTCGGCAAGCCGGCGCGCGCGGAATATCTCCAGCGTGCCTGCACCGGCCGCGAAGCTGTTGACCTCGTACTGCATGCCGGCGACGAGAACCCGAGGGCGGCTCGTGCCGCGCATCGTGGGTCAGTATCCGGCGTCGAGATTAACGAGGTTCTTGAGCTTTCTGCCGCTGAGGTAGCGCTTGAGGTTGTCGGCAAAGATGTCGAGACCGCGGTCGACATAGACCGAACCGTCGTCGACGCCGGCATGCGGGCTGACGATTAGGTTCGGCACGTCCCAGAGCGGCGAGCCGGAGGGCAGCGGCTCCGGATCGAAGACATCGCAGACGGCCCCCAGCAGCGTTCCGGCACGCAGCCTCTCGGCCATCGCGCCGTAGTCCATGACCCGGGCGCGGCCGAGATTGACGATGCCGCAATGGTTTGGAAGGTGGCCGATCGCCGTACGGTCGATCAGGTTCTCCGTGCCCTTGGTGATGGGCAGCGCCACCACGAAGAAGTCTGCCCTCGGCAACACCTTGGCCATGTCCTTGGCCTTCACCACCCTGTCGAAGCCCGGCACCTTCTTGCCTGTCGTGTTGATGCCGATCACCGTCATCTTGTGGCGCTTGGCCTGGACCGCGACGGCATGGCCGAGGCCGCCGGTGCCGGCGACGACGACGGTCTTGCCCTCGATCGGCGTGGTGAACACAGGATTCCACTTCCTCTCGCGCTGGCTGCCGACGAAGCTCTGCACCGCATGGTTCAGCACCAGCATGCAGGTCAGGCCGAACTCGCCACCCTTCGGACCGTGGAGGCCCGAGGCATTGGTCAGCATGAAGCTCCGGTCGAGTTTCGGGGCCAGCTTCTCGACTCCGGCGTTGAGCGACTGGATCCATTTGAGGTTCGGTGCATCGGCCTTGAGCGTCAGCGGATCGAAGGCGACGCCGAGCACGATTTCGGCCCGGGAGAGGTCTTTGGGGTCAAGGCCGTAGCGGATGTCGACCCGGTTGAAGATGCCCGGGTGGCGCTTGGCGGCCGCTTTGATCCGCGCCTGCGTGATCGCGTGCGCCGGCCCGGTATCGGGCTTATCCGCAACGTAGACGAGCGGTCGGCTCGCTTTCTTGGCCATGTTTCGGTGTCCTTCCCCTAGAAATCGGCCGCGCACCTTATACTGGGATGCAGCCGGATTGAACCCATTCGGCGCCGGCCGCGACGTACGGGAAAGGGAAGGGATGGCCGAAGGTGTATCGGGAAAACAGGTGGCCGAAGCCGACCTGCGTCACCTTGTGGACAAGGTGGCGGGAGGCGACCACGTCGCATTCCGCTGGCTGTTCCGTCGTTTCCAGCGCCCGGTCCATGCCTATCTCTCGCGTCTGGTCCGCACACCTCACATTGCCGATGAGCTGGTGAATAAGACGATGCTCGAACTGTGGCGGGGAGCGAGTCGGTTCGGCGGCCGGTCGACAGTCTCGACCTGGCTCTTCGGTATCGCCCGCCACAAAGCCATCGACCACCTCCGGCGCAGGCGTAGCGGCGATCTCGGCGAGGAGACGATCGCCGAGATGGCCGACCCAGCGCCGACACCCGAGGACAGCGTCACCACGGCATCCGTTTCCGAACTGGTCGGACGCCTGATGAGCCGGCTCAGCGTCGAGCACCGCGAGGTGCTGCACCTTGCCTACCGTGAGGAGCTGTCCGTCGAGGAGATCGCCAGCGTCGTCGACTGTCCGGTCAATACGGTCAAGACACGCATGTTCTATGCGCGCAAGCGACTGAAGACTCTGCTTGCCGAGTCAGGGGTGGAGGAGCCGTAGAGAAATGGCAAACCAGGTCGACATTCCTGAAGAAGAGCTGCTGCTTCCCTGGTACGTCTCCGGCCGGCTGACGCCGGGAGAGCGCGCGCGGTTCGACAAGGCTCTCTCCGGATCGCCGGCGCTACGCCGCGCCCTCGACGAAGAGCGCGCGCTGCAGGCGGCCTTCGCCACAGCCCCCCTGCCAGCGCCGCCCGCCATCGACCCCGATGCCCTGCTTGGCCGGGCCGGGGCTGCGGCGTCCCCGCTGCCGAGCTGGATCAGGCCAGCCCTCGCCGCCGCCGTCCTTCTCGCCATTGTCGAGGGTGTCGCCCTGATCTTTCTTGTTCCGCCAATAGGTTACCGTACTGCCTCGTCCCCGGCGGCGAAGATTGTTGTTGAACGGACCCGGTACGCCGTGCAATTCGTCGAGGACGCCTCAGTTGCAGCGGTTCGGGCGGCCCTGGCGGAGGCGGAGCTCGGGATCGTGCGCGGTCCGTTGCCGGACGGAGCCTACATCGTAGAATCCGCCCAGGGCGAAGCGGCCTTTGACCGGCTGAAGCGAAGCGGAGTCATCCGGGCGATCGTCCGAACCGACTGACGGAGTCTGAAACTGCGCTGGGTGGGCCTGATTTTCGTCGTGATGGCGGCATTCGGCTCCGCGGAGTCCAGGGCTGAAGGCGTCGATGCGTCCCCCTCTGCCGGCGGCACGCGGGTCGAGGCGCCGCGTAGTATTGCGCCCGTCCCCGTCCGTCCGCCCTCGCGTCCGGACCTTCCGCCGGTCCCTCGCAACCCGCCGGTTGTGCCCACGACGAGCCCGCCGGGGCCCCCACCGCCCTATGCCAATTCCCCGCGCCCGGCGCAGGTTCCCTCGCCTTTCTTCGTCCCGGTTGCGCCGCTGCCGCTCGGCGAGGCCGCCGGCGCCGATGCCACCGACCACGGCCAGAGCTACGAGACGCGCCGCAAGAAGCACGGCGATGACGACCAAAGCCGAGCGCGCCGGCGCGAGGAGCGGGAAGCGCGAAGAGCGCGCGGCGACGCCCCGCCAAAGGGCAACCCCAGCGATCCCGCGCCGTCTCCCGGAAACGCCAGCCGAGATCGGCCGACGACGCCTGTCCCCGATGCAACCAAGCCGACAACGGCCACGGCGGGCGCAGCACCCGCCGCAGCTCCCGCCTCGAGGGCCGCAGAGCTGGCGCCGTTTGTGCGGCCCGTCCTGCCTCGAGCCGGTGCGCCGTCCGCGGCGATGCTCGGCCTGGCCACGCGCGAGATGGTGGTGAACCAGCTCGTCGCTATCGTCCCCGTCAACCCGGGCGACAACCTCGCCAGAGATTACGGCCTCGCGGTCGATGACGAGGCGACAATCCGCTCGCTCGGCGTTCGCCTTGTGACCTTCACCGTGATCCGCCCACGCGGCCTCGGCGACATCATCGACCAGATGGGCCTCGACTCCCGCGTGCAGGGAGCTCAGCCGAACTTCCGCTATCGCACATCGGCTTCCGCCATCGTCGGCGCCTATCCGCAGAACCGCATGCGTATCGAGCCGGCGCTCGGCATGGCGACCGGGGCCGGCGTTACGGTTGCCCTGATCGACACGCGCGTCGCCGAGCTCTCCTCGCTGGTCGGCCACGTCGCCGAGCGCGTCAGCGTCATCTCGAATGGCGGGCGCGGCCGCCACGGTACCGCCCTCGCCGGCCTGATTGCGGATGTCGCTCCGGCCGCCCGGTTGCTGTCGATCGAGGCTTTCGCCGACGATCCCGGCGATCCGGATGTCGGCGTTTCGACCACCCTGAGCCTCGCTCGCGCACTCGACGCGGCCATTGACCGCAAGGTCGATGTGATCAACCTCAGCGTTGCCGGGCCGCGCGATCCGCTGATCGGGCGCCTCGTCCGCCTGGCGCTGTCCAAGGGCATCGTCGTCGTCGCCGCCGCCGGCAATGACGGCCCCGACGCCCCGCCCCGCTATCCCGCCGCCTATGACGGCGTCGTCGCCGTGACGGCGACCGACGCGCGGGATCGGCCCTATACCGCCGCAGCGCAAGGCCTCCATGTCGCCGTCGCCGCTCCCGGCGTCGACGTGCGCGCCACTGTCGCCGAGGGCGTCGTGGGCTATGTCACCGGCACCTCGGTCGCCGCAGCCCAGGTTTCCGGCGTCGCCGCGCTTTTGCGCGAACGTGCCCCAAGGCTCGGCTCCGGCGAGGCCAAACGCCTCCTCAAGGAGACGGCGAGCCCGCTTGCCGAAGGCCCCGGCATGGTCGATGCCCTGGCAGCTGTCTCAAAGGCAACGGCGTTTGCGGGCCGATGACGATTCTTTCCTGACGGATTGAACCGGGCTGCGGGCCCCCGCGACACACTTCAAAAGGCCATCGTTCTCCATCCGGTCCCCCGAGGGCGAACGATTGTCCCTTTTGGGTCCTTGGATCCCGAACTCCGCGGAACGGCGTCGACGCGCGTCAGGCGGCGCCGTTCCCCCTCTTCATTCATTCCTGCCTGCCCTCCGTCGCGCAGCGAATGGGCTATGCTTTCCTCATGAGTGCCGCGGACGAAGTTCTGGACTTGTCGCAACTTCTCGCCGCCTTTGGCGAGATCGATGACGACGTGCGCAAGATGATGCGGATATTCATCGAGACGACGGAACCAATTCTGGACGAGCTCGAGGCAAGGGTCGCGTCGCGCGACCGGGCGGGCGTCGAGGACCTGGCTCACTCCGCCAAAGGTGCGGCGCGGAGCGCCGGCGCCCGGACCATGGCGGCCGCATGCGAAGCCTTGGAGAAGGCCGCCGAGGCCGGGGACTGGGGCGAAGTCGAGAGGAAGCTTCCGGCGGTAAGGCCCACCTTCGTGGCGGCCAAAGCAGCGATCGCCAGCCTATAGGGTCTTGCGGCGCTCGACCTTTCCGGTCGCGATGATAGAAGTCGCGTCCTCGGGGTCGAGCGGACGCGAGAACAGGAATCCCTGGCCGAGGTCGCAAGCAAGGATCCTTAGGATCTCAAGATCGCCGGCCGTCTCGACTCCCTCGGCGATGGTCTCGAGGCGAAGAAGGCGTCCGAGCTCGGTAACGACGCGGACGACGCCGCGGCTCTCGACGCTGCCGTGGATTGCGGCAATGAATGACTGGTCGATCTTGAGGCTGTCGACGGGCAGGCGAGTGAGGTAGCTCAGCGAGGAGTAACCGGTGCCGAAATCGTCGACGGCGAGCCCGACGCCGAGCGCCTTGAGGCGCCTCAAGATGTCGACCGCGGCACTAGCATCGGCCATGACCGCGCTCTCGGTGATCTCCAATTTGATCCGCCTCGGATCGGCGCCGGTCTGCTCAATCACGCGACTGACATCGTCGACCAGCGTGGGATGCCCGAGCTGGCGGGCCGACAGGTTGACGGAGACGAAGAAGGGCACGCCGAGCGGCGTCGACTTCGGCCAGGCCGCGAGCTGGGCGCAGGCCCGTTCGAGGACCGTGAGCCCGAGCGGGATCACGAGGCCTGTCTGTTCGGCCACCTCGATGAAGTCGGCGGCCGGAACCAAGCCGCGCTCCGGATGGCGCCAACGCGCCAGCGCTTCGAAGCCGGCGAGCTTTCCGTCCTCAAGATGAACGATCGGCTGATAGCTGAGGCTGAGCTGATCTCCCGCCTCGAGCGCGTGTCGGAGATCGCTCTCCATGCGCTGAGCCTCGACCGCTCTCGCCCGCATCGGCTCTCGGAATCGAGCGTGTCCCGTGGCGCGTGCCGCGCGCGCATGGTCGGCAGCGACCGCCGCATCGCGCAGGATCTCGACACCGGCCTTGTACTGCTTGTCCGCACGGACGATGCCGATCGAGCCGCTGAGCACGACCTCGCGCCCTTCGACGGCGATGGGCTTGGCAAGCAGTGACTGCAGATGGGCGACGGCGGCATCGACGGACGGGTCCGACGGATCGGACACGACCAGGCCGAACTCGACCGTGCCGAGGCGCGCGACCAGCTCGGTCTGCGGCAGCTCGCGCGCCAGGCGCTGGGCGAGCGCGGCGAGCGCGCGGTCGGCGACATCGTGGCCGACGCTCGAACGGACGATCTCAAAGTGAGCTGCCCCCGGATTTTTTGGA
>Ga0194131_10005387_pt1 | contig 18499 bp, 13 predicted proteins | sample TA2KigO120mmetaG_FD_148631 | JGI IMG/M metagenome (GOLD analysis project Ga0194131, IMG submission 148631) | Freshwater microbial communities from Lake Tanganyika, Tanzania - TA2015053 Kigoma Offshore 120m | ecosystem: Environmental > Aquatic > Freshwater > Lake | place: Tanzania: Lake... | reverse complement strand
TCCTGCAACGTCTTCGACTGGCTTGTCGAGGCAGTCCAAGCCCACCACAATCAACAAAGGGCAATATCTCTATTGCCCGCGCCGTGAACCAATACCCTTTGGGGCAACCTTTTGTCAACAGACCAGAAACGAATGCTGCCATCCTTGCCGGCGGAAGCCAGCGTCTTGCTGTCCTTGGAGAACGCCACGGCCGTGACTGCCTTGGCATGCCCGTCCAGAACCTGGCGCACCTTGCCCGTGTCCGGATCGCGCAAGAACAGACTCTGGTCCGCGCTGCCCGAGGCCAGCCATTTGCCGTCGGGACTGAAGGCCAGGCAAACCTGCTGGGTATGAAATGGCTGCGCTTCGCCGAGCACAGCTACCAGGCTCGCGGGCGCCCTTTGTGGATCGCCATCACCGGCCAGCGCCAGCGCCTCGGGCGAAATCCGCTCGCGACGCAGAGAATCGAGCACCGCCAGCGTGCGGTTGGCAGGGACGCCTGGCGAGGGCGGCAGCTCCGGAAAGCCTTCCCACAGCGCCTTGCCGTCCGGCGCAAGCACGCGCAGGTTCTTCCAGCGCACGATGGAGTTGACGGTGCCCAGGCCGATGCCGCCGGCTGGAAAGCGCTCGTCCTTGAAATCGAAGAGCTGCTGGCCGTCGAGCCAGCAGCGCATGCGCGGCCCGCGGACCTGGACGTGCATCTTGTACCAGCGGTCCTCGACGTGTTCCGCGCGGAGGAACGTATTGTCGCGACCCCACTTGCCCTTGTTCAAGTAGCCGACCTCGTTGGCGGTGCCGAAGTAACCGCCGATCGAGTAGTAGAGATGGTGGGTCTGAGAGCGAGCGCGAAAAAAAAGGTTCCCGCCCTGGTTCTTCCTCTCTCCCGGCTTTAAGGGCCTGGGCATAGTCCGGGTCTCGACGGTCACATCGTAATCCGTCCAGGCGGGGTCGCCGAATAGCAGCACGGCGCTGCCCGGCTTCGCCTGCACCAGCTCTGCGCCTTCCAGGCGCCAGTCGCCGCCGAGGACGTAGCTGGGAGTGCGGTCGACCACCTTGGCGACGGCCAGCCGCTCCAGGCGGATGCGTAAAGGCTTGCGCTCGCCGACGCCAAGGATCACGTCCTGCGTCGTCGCCGAGAAGCCCTCGGCCTTGATGAGCAGCTTGCGTTCACCGGGGGCGGCCTGGATCTCGATCCACTTGCCCTTCGGGTCAACCTTGAGCCTGGCCTTCTCGCCATCGACATGGATTTCCGCGCCCGGCGGCAGGCCCTCGACCACGATGGTGCCCTCGCTGGTCTTCAGACGGAAAACGCCGGTTCCCCAGAGTGTGATCAAAATGGCGATCGCCAGACACGCCGCCACGCCAGCCACGATGCGCCAGCGGGACACGCGCCGCGCTGTGGCACGGTCTCCCCGCGCTGTGGCACGGTCTCCTGACCGTGCCACTGGAACCGACCGAAGGTCTCCTGTCCCCGCGGGCGCAAGGAGACCTTCGGTCGCGGACGTGGCGGGGTCAGGAGACCCCGCCACAGCGCGTGACCCCGCCACAGCGCGTGCCATGCGTTCGAGTGTCTCGGCGACCGCCTGGGCCGAGGCCGGCCGCTCGGCGGGATCCTTGGCCAGCAGTTGCATGATGAAGTCGGACAGGTCTGCCGGCACATCCATGTTGATCAGCACCGGCGGCGTCGGCGTCTCGGTCGCCACCGACATCAGCGTGCTGACCATGTCGGTGCCCTTGAAGGGCGTCACGCCGGTTGCCATGCGGTACAGCACACAGCCGCGGCTGAACAGATCGCAGCGCTGGTCGATGGTCTTGCCCTGGGCCTGCTCCGGCGCCATGTAGGCGGGCGTGCCGACGATGGCGCCCTGCTGCGTCAGCTTGGATTCCTCGCTGGTCGCCCGGGCCAGGCCGAAGTCGAGAATCTTGACACGGTGAAATGATGAGTGATGAATGATGAATGATGAACGGCCGACATCAGCTGCCGGTTCCGCGGTAGTCTGGTCGGTTGCTTTCCGTTCATCATTCATCATTCCTCGTTCATCGTTTGCTTCCAGCCAGATATTGGCCGGCTTGATGTCGCGGTGGATGAGCCCGCGCTTGTGGGCGGCGGCCAGGCCGAGCGCCGTCTCGCGGCCGATGCGCCGCAGCTCGGCCACCGGTAGCTTGCCCTCGCGCTCCAGCCGGGCGTCGAGCGGCTCACCATCGAGGAACTCCATGGCCAGGAAGGGCACGCCGCGGTCCATGCCGACCTGGTGGATGGTGACGATGTGGTCGTGCTTGACCTTGGCGGCGGCGCGGGCCTCGCGCGTGAAGCGCTCCTTGGCGCTGGCGCTGGCGGCCAGGGCCGGCAACATGGCCTTGAGCGCGACCTGCCTTTCCAGGTGCGGATCCTCCGCGCGGAAGACGACGCCCATGCCGCCGGCGCCCAGTACCTGCAGAACGCGATACGGCCCGAGCCGGCCCAGCTCGTCCGCCGCCTGTGCCGGGGCCAGGAAATCGTACACGGATCTGTCCGGAGACGATTTGTCCGGAGGCGATTCCGGTTCGTGCGGCAAGGTCGCCTCGGTCGGGGGAGTCGCCTGGTCGGTACGCTCCCGTGCTGCACTTTCCGGACGCAGCTTGCTCAGGCGCTCCACGAGGCTGGCGATGCTCTTCTCCGCCGACGGGTCTTCCACCGTTTCCGCGTTGCGGACCAGGCCGGCGAGCGTCGCCTGGTCCGGGAGCGCGTGTAGCTGTGCCGCGCAGCTGTCGCATGTCTCCAGGTGTTGCAGGACGGCTTCCTGCTCCGCTTCGGCGAGCTGCCCGCTGGCCAGCTCCTGGTATTGACCGATGTTGGGACAGTCCGATGATTGCGGCATGGTGCTTCTCGTTTCGCCAAACAGTCCGGATTGCGCTTCAATCATACTTACAAGCTTGGGGGGCCAAATCTTACGCGAAAAAAAGAAAAACAGCCTTCACATCCGCCCCAGCCGGTCGTGAATTGCCAGCCATGGCTCGGTTCGGGGCGGCAATTCGACAATGATGCGGTCAAGCCCGGCGGCGTCGAGTTCATGCAGGACGGCATAAAGCATCGCGGCATAAGCGGCCGGTTCGTCCGGCATCAAAACCAGCGTGACACCGGCCACGACGTCTCCTGTCGCGGCAAGGCGGAGCCAGCCGATGCGCTGGCCCTGATGCGTCAGTTCCGTGACGCGCGGCACACCGGAGCCGGCGAGGCACTCGATCGGCGTGCGCGGCGAGTAGTGTCGTTCGAGCAGGCCGGGAGAGCGCAGCGGTTGCTTGTCCAGCGCGGCGACCGGTCGGCGTTCGATGGGGCCGACGATGGCCTCGATCTCGGCCGGGGATACCAGCCCCGGGCGCAGCAACCGAGGCGGTGTCGTGGTCAGATCGAGCACGGTCGATTCCAGGCCTCCCGCGGTAGGACCGGCGTCGACGATGACATCGACGCGGCCCAGTAGATCGCGGACTACATGCTCGGCACGGGTTGGCGATAGCTGCGCGGAACGATTGGCGCTCGGGGCGGCGACGGGAACGCCGGCGGCGTCGAGAATGGCGAGTGCGAGCTTGTGCCCCGGCACGCGCAGCGCGACGGTCGGTCCTCCGGCGGTCACGATGTCCGGCACAAGGGCGCTTTTCTTCATGACCAGCGTCAATGGTCCGGGCCAGAATTGCTTCGCCAGGAGGTCAGCCGCGCCCGGCCAGTCGGCGACCAGCACACGTGCCGCTTGAGTGTTTGCTACGTGAACAATCAGGGGATTGCCCGCCGGCCGGCCCTTGGCGATGAAGATGCCGGCAACCGCGCGGGCATCGAGAGCGTTCGCCCCGAGGCCGTACACCGTCTCGGTGGGGAAAGCGACCAGTCCACCCGCGCGGAGCGTCTCGGCCGCCTGGGCGATGACAGCGGCGTCCGGAGAATCCGCGTCGGTAGCCAGGATCCTGGTTGCGCTAACCATGATATCACGCGGCTCTCTGGAGACGACGGCTCACCGCTTCGGCGGCATCATGCCGCTGGCGCGCAGCAGCGTTTCCTGCACGAGCAGGTCGTGTTCCATGGAAAAATCCGGGCGTTTCTTGCGGCTGACGCAGGCGGCGAACTCGCGCAGGTCGCTGATCTGCAACGGTCGGGCCGGAAGGCGCAGCGACTCCCAGTCGCGCTGGCCGGACCGGAACACTTCCACGGTCTCGATGTTCTTGTTGGCCAGGTGGCCGCTGCCGAGGTGCGGAATGACCAGTGCCCCCTCCGTGCCGTAGATTTCGATCCGCCGGGAGCGCGGCGCGACCTCCAGCGCCGGCACCTCCACGGTCCCCCAGGCTTGCTCGAAGCCGAACATGGCCACGCCGTTGTCGATGAACGACCGCGGCCCCTTGCGATGGTGATGGGCGAGGTAGGGCGTCGTCTGTCCGGGGCGGCCCACGATCGAGATCATCATGTCGATGACGTGCCCGGCCATCTCGAAAAAGATGCCCCCCTTGTAACGGCCCAGTTCCTCGACGTACCGATTGTATGACGGCAAGTCCTTGGGCAGCCGGGCCCGGAAGAAGTAGATGCGCCCCAGGTCGCCCTTGCGGACACGCTGCATCACTTCTTGAACCGACGCCATGTAGCGAAAGAGATAGGCCATCTGCACGTGCAGGTGACGTTTCTGGGCGGCGTCGATGAGCCGGCGGAAATCGTCGAGATTGTCGCCGGCCGGCTTCTCCAGCAGCACCGGCTTGCCAGCGTCAATGGCCAGCCGCGCCATGCGCACGTTCTCGTGAACGCGGCCTTCGACGACGACGCCGTCGATGGGTTCACGCAGCAGCTCAGCAGGCTTGTCAACGATGCGGAACTTGCCGGCCAGCGGCGTCCACGCCTTTCGCCGCTGGGCGACGACCTTCGGGTCGGGGTCGTGCGCGGCGACCAGCTGAAACTCCTTCGGATGAGCCGCAATCTGTCGCACCAGGCCATCGGCGTGCGTGTGCCACATCCCAAGCATTCCCAGACGTAACATGTCGCACTCCCGAAAAAGGATTCGTGATGGGTGTACTCTTGAGCCTCGCAGGCGGGGTCCCCTGACATCACCTGATCAGGCCGGACGGCGCGAAAGTGACGTCTCAAAAGCCTTTGACTTTCTAGACTGTCAACAGGTTTCCCACAAGAGTTGCCGGTAAACTAATTGCATGACCCCAACGCCGAGCAGCTTGCTGGCGCGCTTGCGTGAACCGTTCGACCCGGAGGCCTGGGCACGATTCGTTGAGCTGTACACGCCGCTCATCTACTCCTGGGGGCGGCGCGTCGGCCTCCAGGATCCTGATGCCGCCGACCTGGTGCAGAACGTGTTCATCAATCTGCTGCAGGTCCTGCCGAGCTTCCAGTACGACCGGGCCCAGAGCTTTCGCCGCTGGCTGCGCACCATCACGCTCAACAAATGGCGCAATACCCGCGAGAAGCTCGACGACCAGCGGTTGCGCGGCCGGGGGGGAGAGCAGCCACCGATCGCGGCGCCTGACGACGTGGAAGCGTTGTGGGAGGCGGAATACCAGCGGCACGTGGCGAGCCGGGCCTTGCGGCTCATGCGTGCCGACTTCGAGGAGTCGACCTGGCGTGCTTGCTGGGAGACGGCCGCGCTGGGTCGATCCGCCGCGGAAGTAGCCGCCGACCTCGGCATGACCGCCGGCGCCGTCTATGCCGCCAAGTTCCGGGTGCTAGACCGACTCCGCCGCGAACTGGAAGGACTGCTGGAGTGATGGCTGACGTCACGCCGCGCCGCCGCTGACGATCTGGCCCACGATGTCGAGCCCAACCTCCGTGCTCCAGGCATGTAGTAGCCGGCGGAACATGGGTCCAGGCCGGCCGTCGCCGATCGGCACGCCATTGAGCCGCGTCACGGGCATCAGGCAATAGGGCGTGCTGGCCAGCATGGCCTCGTCGGCATTGATGGCGTGATATACCTGGAAATCGCGCTCGACAAAGGCGATGCCCAGCTTGCCGCACAGCTCGATGACCATTTGCCGGCTGATGCCGGGCAACGTGTTGCGCGTCGTCGGCGAGACGACGCTCCCCCTATCGACGATAAGGATGTTGGCCCCGCCGGTCTCGGTGACGTTGCCATCGAGATCCAGCAATAGCGCCGACGCTTCCGGATCGACCAGGCGGGCCTCGTGGTCAGCGAGGTAATAGTGCATGCGGCTGCGATACTTCATCTTTGGGTCGTAGCATTGCGGCGGCACGTGCCGGATCGACGGCGTCACCAGGTGGGCGCCCGCTTGCATCTTTTTTGCCCAGAGCTGAAAGGGCATGGGGAAGGTGTGCACACAGACCGTCGGCGTGGTCCGGGCCGCCTGCCCCGCCATGCCGGCATAGGTCGGATACTCGCCGGCCGTGACAAAGTGAATCAGCCCCAGCTCGCCGCCGACGTCCAGCAACCGGGCATTGTTGTCGACGAGCCGTCGCGAGACATCGGCCAGGTCGATCCTGGTCATGCCGATGTCCATGCGCGTGTAGCGCAGCGAGCGAAACAGCCGGTCGAGATGGTCGTCGAGCCGCCAGAGCTGCTGGCGAAACGTGCGCGTCATCTCCGTCACGGTGGCGCCCAGGACGATGCCGGCGTCGTAGATCGCCAGATGCGCCTGCGACGCCGGAACCATCTTGCCGTTGAGGAAAACTTGCGGTTCATGCATGGCTTGCGATCACCCAGTACCGATACGCTACGCAAGGACGGAGCCAGCAAGCTGGCAGCTTGCGGCTACGTACTGACTACTTCCGCAGCCTATCCAGTTCCGCCCGTAGCGGCCGGTAGCCGTGGGCGTTGACGACGGCGATGACGCCCCGGTCGCTCTGGTCGCGGGCCACTTCGCCAAGCGTGGACAGCGCGTTGTGCATGGCCTCGACAGCTGACTCAAGATGCTCGACCTGCCCGTCGCGATCTTTCTTGTCGCGCGCCAGCCCGGCGCGGCGCACCGCTTCCAGACAGGCAATGTAATGGATGGCAAACTCGCAGCGCTTGGCGTGGTACAGCGTCAGCGGCCGCGCTTGCGGATGGGCACGCTGCTGGGCGCGATAAATCTCATCCATCGCCGAGCCGTACAGGTCCGATACCTTCTTCCACCAGGCGGGCGGCGGCGACTTGGCATCGTAATGCCGCATCACCATGCCCGGCACCGGAAACGTGAAACCAAGATCGTTGCGGTCGATCAGCGTTGTCGCCTCCTCGATCATGGCGAAACCCTTGGCGAGCGCGGGCACCGCCCCCGGGCCGCACATCGGCGCGAACAGCTCGTGATAGGCACTCTTCGGCGTGATACGGCCATCGAAGCCGGCCCGCGCCAGATAAAACACAGATGCCTCGAGGTCGCCAGGAATCCAGTAGCGTGTCGAGAATCCTTGCCAGCCGAGCTTGCGAATCTCTGTGACCAGCTCATGTAGATGATTGGTCGCCAGTTGCGGCAGCACGCCGACGTTGTCGTCCGCCAGCGTCAGGATCAGGCTGCTCTTGACCGCTTTCGCCGGGACGGCAGCCAGCAGACTTCGCTGCTCCGCAACCCGCCGGGCCGTATAGTCCACGAAGTGCAGCGCCTCCGTGCCAGATGGCAGCACCTTGTCCAGCACGGGATACAACGCCGGATCGACGTCGAGGATCGTCACGTCCAATTGTGAGCCGCGGCGTTTGAGCGGCGCGCCGTCGGGCATCAAGCCATGCAGGAAGTCCAGAGCGGCGATGTTGCCTTTCAGCGCCCGAATGCCGCGTTCGCCCGATGCGGTCAGTTTGCGCTTCCGAGCCGCGTCGATGAGCGTGGCAAGGTCCGTGTGCTTGCCAATGCCGGTGCGTGCGTCAAGCCGATGCCAGGCCTTTTCGTGATGCTCGACCCAGTCGGGAAACTCCGGCATCGTGAGATAGAGCGCATCCAGCCTGGGATACGTATCGAGGTAGGCGCGAATCTGCGTGGCCGTAAGCTGCTTCAAGAGCGGATCGTCCGGCGGTTGCCTGTCGCCGGGGCCAATGACGAGATTTTCCAGCGTGTGCAGCACCTTGGCGCCGGGAAGGACCTTGGCGAATTCTTTGGGGAATTCGAGCGGCGACATGGCCAGCGCGGCGCTCATGCCCAGCTCATGGGCCGCGTCGATGATGCCGGACGCCAGCGTCACGCCGGCCTTGAGCCGCTCCTCGTAGGTCCTCTTGCCGGCGAAATCAGGGTTGTCGAACTCGGTCGCCCCGCCGAAGGCGTCGCGGCCCGGCGTGTCGCCGGCCACCGGATAGCGCTGGCCGTACCACAACATGCCCGTCTGCTTCTTGACGCCGCGAAACTCGTAATGCACGAACGGCTGCCAGGGATAGACCGCCAGTACGACGCGATTGAACTTCAGCTTGGCGAGCTGATGCAGCATTTTCTTCTGATCGGCCAGTCCCCAGGACTCCGGGCCGATGGCGAAGTCGTTGATCGTCCGCCAGGCGCGCAACCGCAATTCCGGCTCGAAGACCAGGTCGAAGCTGTCCAGCTTGAATTTCGCCGGCTGGGCCGGGTAGTAATCGCCATGCAGCAAATAGCGGATGCCATAGCGATGCCCCAACTCGTAGACGGCCCACAGCGTGGCCACCGGACTGGCGCCGCCGACGATCAGCGCCCCGGCGTCGCCGACGCTTTTCAAGAGGTGACCCTGATCGGATAACTTCGGCCAGTTTGCGCCGATGGCCCTCGCGATGGCCGGGTTGGTCGCGGGGCTGCCGATCAGGATCAGGTTACCGGCTGCCGCGGGAACCTTGGCTGCGACACGGACATCGGCATCGAAGAGTCGCTTGAGCTGCGCTGCAAGCTCGGCGGCTGCGAATTTCTCCAGCTTGGGAGCATCGTCGGCGACCACGACATCGACGCGCGGGCCGGCGAAGACAGCAGGCGCACTCGCCAGCAGAATCAACGATGCCACAATCGCGCGACGCGTCGTGGTGCTGGGAGGGCGAGGCCCCGGCCGAGCCGTTTCGTCGATACGCTGCTTGCGAGTCTGGGCGGGAGCCTCGCTCTCCCATGGTCGGAAAGCTGCGTGCTGGCGCATGTCACTTGGCCTCGTTGGAAATGCAGAATAGCGTGTCGGCAGTGCGGATGAAGAGTCGGCCGTCGGCGATGGCGGGGGTGGCGATGATCTGCCGGCCGCCCATGTCGTTGCGGGCCAGGGTCTTCTGATTCGGACCGTCTGCCAGCACGACGACAAAGCCGTTTTGCCCGGCGACATAAATCTTGCCGTCGGCGGCCACCGGCGACGCATAATACTCGCCGAGGTTGTCGATGCGTTTCTTCTCCCACATCCCCTTGCCGGTCGCCGTATCAAAACAGCTGCCGATGCCGCCCTTCTTGACGACGTACAGGCGGTTGCCCAGCACCAGCGGCGAAGACATGTTGGAAGGAAAGATCTTCTTGTCACGGTTCCACAGCAGGTGCGTCCTGGTAACGTCGCCGTGACCGCCACCCTTGATCGCCTGGATGATGCTGCCGCCGCCGACCATGTTGGAGGGATGCTGGAAAGCGGTGTCGATCTCTTCGCCGGTAAGGAAGCCGTCCTTGTTCCTGTCGGAGAGGTCAAACTTTTTGCGGAATTCCTCGGGCACCTCGGCCCGGGCCAGCTTGCCGTCCTGGTTGGTGTCGAGCCATTCGAGGAGGGCGAATTTAAGCGTCCGGCTCGGGTCGCCGTAGCTCTGCACCGCGACATAAACGACGCCGTCCTTGACCACGGGCGAGGTCATGTTGATGCGCGGCAAGCTCTTGCAGGTCCACAGTTCCTTGCCGTTGCTCGGGTCGTAGCCGATGAGCCGGCCCGTGCCGGCGACGACGAGGTCGGTCCGGCCGTTGGCCTCACACATGACCGGCAGCGCGTAGCCAGCGAGCATGTCGGGCCGCAATGTTTTCCAGCGATGCTTGCCGGTGGCCGCATCCACGGCGATCACGTAAGGCAGCAAGTCGTCATCCATGACGAAGATCACCATGTCGCGATGGACAATTGGCGACGAACTCGCACCCCAGTGCATCAGGTACGCCGGCTTCGGCAGTGGATGCCGCCAGACTTCCGCGCCGGAAGTCGCATCGAACGCAAGCAGACCCACGGCGCTGAAATGCACATAGACGCGCTTGCCGTCGGTCGCCGGTGTGCAGGAGGCATGGCTATTGGGCTGCGTGATGCGTGGCAGTGGGCCCATGTCCAGTTCGCGCCGCCACATTTCCTTGCCGCTGGCCGCCTCGTGACAGGAAACGACAAACCTTTGCGATGGCGTCATCTCCGTGGTGAATACCCTGCCGCCGGCCACGATGGGCGACGACACCCCCTCGCCAAGCTTGATCTGCCACAGGACCTTGTCCTTGTGCGAGAAATGGACAGGCAGCGATCTGCTGCCCGACACACCGCTGCCGTTGACGCCGCGAAATTGCGGCCAGTCCTCGCCGCGGGCGACGGCCACAAATATGAGCATCGACAACGTCATCAGCCACGATCGCGACATGTTCGGCCTGCTTGTTGTTCGTCTCGCAGTGAGTTAGATTGAGAGTGACCGTTCAGCCGCATTGTATGGAAGCGGCCGCCGGTTCGCGAATGGTCGCAGGGGGAAAACGCCATGAAATCGCCGTTTCCCGGCATGGACCCGTTCATCGAAGGTTGCGGCCTGTGGGGCGACTTTCACGCGCTGCTCATTACGAAGATCCATGATAGCCTGGCGGAGACCGCACCGGAACGCTACGTCGTTCGCACCGGTGAACGCTCGTACCTGGTGCTCATCGAATCGACTGAACTCAAACACCATGGCTTCCTTCCGGACGTGGGCATCAAGGCAAGCAAGGGTCGCAGAAAGAAGAGTGGCAACGGCGGCGTCCTTGTCGCTGAACCGAATCAGACAATCGAACCGGTGACCATGTGCCCCTTCATCCAGGAGGAGCACAAGGAAGCCTTTGTCGAGATTTACGAGGCCGAAGGCGAACAGCGGCTGGTCACGTCGATCGAGGTGCTATCGCCCTCGAACAAGCGGCCGAACTCACCCGGCTGGAAGCTGTACCAGCGCAAGAGACAAAGCCTGTTAACTGGCGACGTCAGTTTGATCGAGATCGACTTGCTCCGCGGCGGGCAGCGCATGCCCATGCTCGATCCCTGGCCGGAATTCCTGTACACGCTGCTGGTCGCGCGCGCCGAGACTTTCCGAAGCTGCAAGGTGTGGCCGGCTCACTCGCTCCGGCCCTTGCCTTTGATCCCCGTGCCGCTCCTGAAGCCGGACCCGGACCTGTCGCTCGACCTGCAGCCGATGATCGCGACGATCTACCAGCGCTCGCGATACGCGCGGAGCATCGACTACTCGCGAACACTGGACCCGCCCCTGAAGAAGGACGAGATCGCCTGGCTCAAGAAGCAGGCACGAAAATAGCAAGACTCGTTCCCAAGCTCTGCCCGGGAGCCGTGGAGCAACAATAATCGAGGATTCGCGGCTCGGCAGGAGCCTCGCCCTCCCGAAATTCCGACCATTTGCTGCTCGGGGACTCATGAAATGGCCATCTACCCTCTAGCTGCGGCAATCAGGTTCGCTGCTGTGCCGTTGAACAGCGCCTCGATCTGCTGCCGGGTCATTTTCATCCGCATGGCCGCCCGCCGCATGGCGCGCAGCTGCTCGTAGCGAGTGAACGTCATGCGGGCGTCGCAGTGCGTCAAACCGAGCGAGTGGTTCGATTCCGAGAGATAGGCCCAGGCAAAGCCGTAGGCAATGTACTTGCCGCGGAGCACGCCGATGGGAATATCATCGCTGCCGTACATCACACGGTCCGCTCCCACCCCCTGAAAGAGAGCATCCACGGCGTCCGACTCGCATACGGACGAGGTGTCGAACCAGACGTTGGGCAATTCGCGGAGTTGCCTCGCCGCCTTCTCGATGGCCCAGAAGGAATAACTGCGGGCGCAGTGGGCCAGGATCCAGCGGGCGCCGGGGTATTTCGCACTCAGACGCACCATGTCGCTGATGTTGTCCGGGTCGGCGATGGCGTCGCGCTTGGAGACGTGCATCATGATGATGAGGCCGAGGCGATCAGCGACCGCAATCTGATGCTCCGGCATGAACTCGGTGATGCCGCAGTTGACAGCGTCGCCGCTGGTCGCGTAGAAGCGGTACGGCTTGAGGCCGAGGAAACCGTGCTCCTTCACCTGCTGCTCGACATGCTGGGCGGTCATGCCGGGATGGACAAGCATCAAGCCGGCAGACTGCGGATCCTTGCGCAACTCGCTGGCGAGGAAGCGATTGGAACCCTCGAAATCGCACGGATGCGGGAAGGGGAACGGAAACGACAGCCGATGCACCTCACGGCCCGGCATGAGAATCGTGTCGCACTCGTTGGCCAGCTCCCAGCAGGCGTTGGCAAACGTTTCGCCCAGCAAGGGGCGAAAGCCGCTCGTCTCCTTGGCGGGGTCCTTGTAGAACTCCCAGCGATAAATGTGCGTGTGGACGTCGTATATCCGGCGCGGCACGAAGTCGTCGAGCTCCTCGTCCCAGATGCGCTGGTCAAGATCGTTGCGGATGATAGGCGGCGCGGCATTCACGTTTTCAATCCCATCTGTTGATGTTGACTCTTTAGATTGGCGAGGTAACGGGCATGGCCCTCGTCGTCGAGGCGGCAGCTTTCCCCCTTGACAACCATGGCAAAGGCGCGGCGATTGCGCGTCGGCGAGCGGTTTGGATCAGCGCGGTGAATGGTTTCGCCGTGATGAACTGCGGCGTCGCCGGGCTGAAGCTCGACGCGCACCTCGCGGGCGGTGTCGTCAGGGCCGTAATCGGTGATGCCCTGCGAGAAGCCGAGGACGTTCGAGCGCCCGTGCGGCCGCAAGCCGCGGCGATGCGAGCCGGACACGTAGCGAAGACAGCCATTCTCCGCATCCACGACATCGAGCGGCACCCAGATGGTGATCACCTGGGGCGGCTTGAGGTTGAAGTAATAATTGTCCTGGTGTGGCGGCGTCGGGCTCTCCGTTCCGGCCGGTTTGTTGAACCATTCCGGCTCCTGAGCCTCGACCTCCTCGCCGAGCAATGCACGGGCCAGCGCGACCCACTTCGGATGCTGCCGGTAATCGCGGAAGTAGGCATCCTTGCCCATGTGCTGCATCTGCTTCAAGGTCTCCGGTTTCGACTTGTCGAGGTAGAAGGCGTCGCTGTCCGGCAAGGTGGGCACGATGTCGCGGATGTAGCGATCCAGATTGCTCGTCAGCTCAGCCAGGTCGGCAGAGGAAAGAAAGCCTCGCACGATGACGAAGCCGTCGCGATCGAAGGAGGGCTTGCGGTGGTGGTAGGTCATGTCGTCTCCGCTTGCGTTTCGCGCTCGGATATACGGAACCGAATACGGAGACACGCCTCCCAGCGCGAAACGTGAACCTGTCTAGCGCACCATGCGGCGGAACGCATCCTGCTGCGGGTCGCATTCCAGCATCTGCTCGACCTGACCACTCGACCAGGCTCGTGCGATCAGGGCGAAGACCTCGCGAGCGGCAGCTACGGTTTGCTCGATCTCGGCTTCGCCCTGGGCGGCGTTCAGGTAGAAGGATGCGTAGCCATGGCAGCCGCGTTTGGCCATCTCCTGGATGTATAGCGTCGTCAGCTTGCTTTTCAACGCTGCATCATCGGTCGCGAACTGCAAAGCGGGAAGGACACTTAGCCCGCCGCAGGTCACTTTCAGTCCCACCTCGCCGGCCACGGCGTTCAGCCGCCGCGTCAACTCGCTGCCGACGCGTTGCAACTGCGCGGGGACACCGCGTTTGCGCAGTTCCTGTATGGTGGTGAGGGCTGCACGCAGGCCGAGCGTATCGCTCCAGTAGGTGCTGGAGATGAACATGCGGCCGGCGGGTTCCATGACGGCACGCTTGCCGACGACCGCGGCCATCGGGTAACCGTTCGAGATCGCCTTGGCAAATACGGCCATGTCCGGCGTGACGCCGAGATACTCCTGAACGCCGCCGACGGCGAGACGAAATCCGGACGTGACCTCGTCGAAGATCAGTACTGTGCCGTGAGCGGCGGCGAGCTTCTTCACTCCCTCCAGGTAGCCGGCCTTGGGAATCTCGGAGCGCAGCGGCTCCATGATGACTGCTGCAACCTCACCCTTGTGCCGATCCAGCAACTCGCCGAGGACCCCGAGGTCGCCGTAAGGGAACGGCAACGCCGTGCCGGCCAGGGTGCGCGGCACGCCGATCGGCTCGATGCCGGGAAACAGATGCGCGTTGAGATTGGCCTCGGCGGCGAGGTTGGCGGCCAGATACCAGTCCTGCCAGCCGTGGTAGCCACAGAACAGCACCTTGTCGCGCCCCGTGAAGCCGCGGGCGATGCGTACGGCGATGGCGCAGGCCTCGCCGCCGCACTTGGCGTAACGGACCATCTCGGCGCACGGGATCGTCCGGCACAGTTCCTCGGCCAGCTCGATCTCCAGCTCATGATTGATCGAGTACATCGTTCCCGTGGCGATCTGCCGGCGCACAGCGTCATCGACGACGGGATCACAGTAGCCGAGGATGATGGCGCCGATGCCGCTGACCCAGTCGATATACTCGTTGCCGTCAATGTCCCAGAAGCGCGCTCCCTGGGCGCGGGCGGCGTATATGGGCGACACGCCGTTGGCGTAACGCGTCGGTCGCCGGCTAATAAGCTGCGTTCCGCCCGGAATCAATTCAAGGGCTCGCTTGTAGAGTTGCAAGGATCGCGGGATTCGAGGAGAAGGCTTCATGAGTCGATCACGTTCATGGTCAGAAACGCAGGCTGGCGGGCGCATGGCATTGCACAGCTTGTTGTTATACAAGGTTGAAGCTGGTGCAAGGTGTGATTGGCGAAAGTCGGTGTTCTGCGGGGTACAAGCGGGTACAAGCGGGTACAAGCTCACCTTGACTCGCGCGGACGGAAAACCGTCGGACGAGCAGCGACCAAGTTCAACGATGATGGCAAGTGCCTGGCGATCTCGGCCGGCCATCAGAGCCGACGCTATGTCAGCCGACGCTATGTCAACTGAGTCAGCCGGCCCGTGCTGTCGCCGAAACGCTCCGGGCGGCAGCCCATGCGGTCGAGCATTTCGAGGTAGAGATTGCACAGCGGCGTGTTGCGCGAATAGCGGACATGGCGGCCGGAGTTGACGCTGCCGCCCGCCTTGCCGGCAAGCAGGATTGGCAGCTCGTCGTGGTTGTGGCGGTTGCCGTCGCCATTGCCGCTGCCGTACATGATCATGCAGTTGTCGAGGAGCGTCCCCTCACCCTCGCGGATCGACTTCAGTCGATTGAGCATGTAGGCGAATTGCTCGATGTGGAAGCGGTTGATGCGGCTGATCTTGTCGAGCTTGGCGCGGTCGTTGCCGTGGTGCGACAGGTCATGATGCCCCTCGGAAACCTCGATGTGACGATAGGGACGGTTGCTGCCCTCGTTGGCGTGGACAAAAGTGGCGACGCGCGTCAAATCGGCCTGGAAGGCGAGCACCAGGATGTCGCTGAACAGGCGGATGTGATCGCGATACTCGCTGGGGATGCCGGTCGGCCTGGTCATGCCGCGAGCGGCGGCCGACGTCACGGCGGCATCCGCCCGCTGGATGCGGCGCTCGATCTCGCGGATCGAGGTCGTGTATTCGTCGAGCCGACGCAGGTCGGCGGCGCCGAGGCGCGAGCGCAGCCGGTTGGCGTCCTCGCGCACGAAGTCGAGGATGCTCTGGTTGAAATGCTCACGCATGGCCCGGTTGCGGTCCGACTCGTTGGGCACGCGGCCCGAGAAAAGCCGATCGAACACGAGACGTGGGTTGGTTTCCTTGGGATTCGGCGTATTCTCCGATCGCCAGGACAGGTTCGACGAGTAGGCGCAGCTATAGCCAGAGTCGCAGTTGCCGGCCTGCGGGCCGCTCTCGCAGCCGATCTCCAGCGAGGGGAAGCGGGTGGCGTTGCCGACGCGCTGGGCGGCGAGCTGATCGACGGAGACGCCTGCGCGGATGTTGGCGCCGGCGGTCTTGCGCGGCTGCGAGCCGGTGAGGAATGCGGCCATGGCGCGGGCGTGATCGCCGGGGCCGTCGCCGTTGGGCCGGGCCTTGTCGCAGGTCAGGCCACTGAGGACGAGCAACTCGTTGCGGAACGGCGTGAGCGCTTCCAGGGAGCGCGGCATGCGGAAATCACGGCCGACGGACGATGGCGTCCAGTCCGCCATGTTCACGCCGTTCGGAACATAGACGAAGCCCATGCGCCGCGGCGGGCGTGCCGGCGTCTGTCCGAGCACGCTGGGAACCAGCGATTCCATCCAGGGCAGCGCGATCGAGACGCCGAGGCCCTTCAGTGCGGTTCGCCGTGAAATCAACTCGCTCATCGTCCCCCCTTATTCGGTAGCGGAACTCGCAAGAGTTCCGTCGGTAGCTCCCTACGGAATTCTTGCGAATTCCGCTCCGAATCAAGTCTTGCCCTTGCCCTTCCGTAGCTGAAACGGCTCGCTCTTGACGATGCCCTGGATCAGCGTGGACAGGCGGTCGTTGTTGCGAACCAGCACCTGGCAAAGCTCATCGACCGTGCATTTGTCGTATGCCTCCAGGCCGCGGCCCAGCGCATAGGTTAGCAGTTTTTCGGTGAAACACCTACGGAATTCGTCAGCTTTTCCCTTGAGAACGATGCGCAGCTCGCGCGGCCCGTTGAACGCTTGTCCCGACGGCAAGCTGCCGGCCGGGTCGATGTCGAACTTGCCGTCCTTGGTCCGCCAGGCGCCGATGCCGTCGTAATTCTCCAGCGCGAAGCCGAGCGGGTCCATGCGCTGATGACACGAGGCGCAGATGGCCTTGGAGCGATGCTGCTCCATGCGCTGCCGCAGCGAGCCGGTAAGCTGCTTCTTGTCCTCCGGCAATTCGCCAGCGTCCGGAGGGGGCGGGGGCGGCGGCGTGCCCAGGAGGTTCTCCAGGATCCACTTACCACGCTTCACCGGCGACGTCCGCGTCGGGTTGCTGGTCAGCGTGAGGATGCTCGCCTGCGTGAGGACGCCGCCGCGCTGAGCGCCGTCGAGCTTGACGCGCTGAAACTCCGGTCCCTTGACGCCGGCGATGCCATAATGCTTCGCCAGCGTCTCGTTGACGAAGGTGAAGTCGGCGTCGAGGAACCCGAGGATGCTGCGATCTTCCTTGACGATGGTGTCGAAGAACAACTCGCTCTCGCGGCGCATTGCTTCGCGCAGGGCAGGCGTGTAAGCGGGAAACAACTTCGGGTCCGGCGTGAGATCGCGCAGGTTGCGCAGCTGCAGCCACTGCCCGGCGAAATTCACCGTGAAGGCGCTGGCCTTTGGATCGCGCATCATGCGCTCGACTTGCTTGACAAGATCCCGGCGCAGCGTGATTTCCTGGGCCGCCTTCAGCAACGCGTCATCCGGCATGCTGCTCCACAGAAAGTACGACAATCGCGACGCCAGCTCAAATTCGTTGATGGCGAAGACGGCGTCCGGTCGATCGGTGGCGGAGCGATCCACCTCGACGCGGAAGAGGAAGTGCGGCGAAACCAGGATGGCCTTGAACGCCAGCTTGAGGCCGACTATCGGCTCTTGGCCGTTCTGCCGCGCCAGTCTGATGAATCCAGTCAGCCGCTCCACCTCGTCCGGCGTCGCGGGCCGTCGGTAGGCGCGACGGGCGAAGCCCTCGATAACCTTGGCCGCCGTTCCGCGCGACTTTTCTTTCTGGAGAGCACTCAGGTAACGCTCCCGAAATGCCGGCGTCTTGATTGCTTGCTCGACAATCCTTTCTGCGGCTTCGAGATAACGCTCCATCAACAGCGGCGACAGCGTCAACACGTCGCCGATGTTATCGAAGCCGTAGCCGACGTCATCGGCCGGAAAATCCTCCGCCGGCTTGAATTCGATCCCGACCAGGTCGCGGATCGTGTTCTTGTATTCGACACGGTTGAGCCGGCGAATCGTCACGCGCCCGGGGTTGCGAGCCTTGGTGCAATCCACCTGGGCGACGTGCTTGTCGATCCAGCTGGTGATGATCTGCTGCTCCTGTGATGTGGGCCGCGGCTTGCCGGCCGGCGGCATGTCGCCCGAGCGCAGGTTTTGCGCTACCTTGTCCCACACGCCTGGCTGCTTGCGGGCGTCATCGTCGCTCTTGAACTGCTCAAGCGACAGTTCTCCCTTGGGCCGCTTGCCGCCATGACACTGGTTGCAATACTTCGCAATGAGCGGGGCGACGGATTGCCGGAAGGCCTCTGCCTTTTTCGCGGCAACAGCCGAATTCTGGCTAAATGCAGAAGGAAGAGGCGCAATGGCCCCGCCGACCAGGACGAGCAGAAGAAGCGCATACCGCGGCATGTAGCGAAAGCTCCGAGAAAGTGGGCGTTCGGGGCAAGGGGAGAAGTCGGCCCGCGGGAGGTCCTGCCAAGGTAGTATATCCGAGAACTACGCAGAAAGCCACAATCATATCTTGCCTGGGAGCCCGTTGCGATGTACGACGAGCCAGTCTTTTTTCGGTTCTCACCAAGGGGCAAAAATCTCTTCCCCCGCAGAACTCTCGACTTCGTAAGAATAAGCCCGCGGTTGCAGTTTTTTTCAGAATT
>Ga0194131_10005382_pt1 | contig 18503 bp, 16 predicted proteins | sample TA2KigO120mmetaG_FD_148631 | JGI IMG/M metagenome (GOLD analysis project Ga0194131, IMG submission 148631) | Freshwater microbial communities from Lake Tanganyika, Tanzania - TA2015053 Kigoma Offshore 120m | ecosystem: Environmental > Aquatic > Freshwater > Lake | place: Tanzania: Lake... | reverse complement strand
CGGTGCGGGTCGCGACGACGCGCTCGCGTCGAGCGGCGGCGCGCGGCCGCCCGAGGGCGGCGCGCGCCGCATCGTCTCGCTCGCGCCGTCGGTGACCGAGACCGTGTTCGCGCTCGACCGCGGCGACCGTCTCGTCGGGGTGTCGACCTTCTGCGACCACCCGCCGGAGAAGGTGCGCGAGCTGCCGCGCGCGGGCAGCTACTTGACGCCCAACGTCGAGCGCATCGTGTCGCTGCGCCCGGACGCCGTGATCGGCGTGCCGACGCCCGGCAACCAGGCCGCGGTCGAGCAGCTGCGCGCGCTCGGCATCGTGGTCGTGATCGTCGCCGAGCAGACGTTCGCCGACACCTGGGACGCGATCCGTACGGTCGGTGCATGGGTGGGTGAGCCCGCCGGTGCCGCCGCCCTGGTCGATCGGCTCGAAGGCGAGCTGCGCGCGGTGCGCGACGCAGCCGCACGGCGGCCGAAGCAGAAGGTGCTGTTCGTCGTCGGGCACGATCCGCTGGTCGCCGCCGGTGGCGGGCTCTTCCTCGACGAGCTGATCGACACGGCGGGCGGCATCAACGTCGCGGCCTCCGCCGGCGGCGCGTGGCCGCGGCTGTCGCTCGAGACGATGATCGCGGCGGCGCCGCAGGTGGTCATCGACGGTGCCATGGGCAGCGAGGCGAGCCGCGGGCTCGGTGCGTACTGGCAGGGCTTCGCGTCGCTGCCGGCGGTGCGCGACGGGCGGCTGTGGCCGCAGCGCTCGGACGCGCTGCTGCGGCCGGGGCCGCGCATCGGGCAGGCGGCGCGCGAGCTGTTCGACATGATCCACGGCGGCCGCAACCCGGCGCTCGGGCCAGCGTCGTGACGGCGCTCGAGCCTGCGTCGTGACGGACGAGAGGCCGGCGCGCCCCCCCGGCGGTGCGGTGCTCGCGCCACGCGTCACGCCGGCGCGCCTCGGCGTGCTGCACCTCGGCTGCGCCGCCGTGCTGCTGGTGGTCGTGCTCGCCGCACTGCTGGTCGGGCCGGTCGCGGTCGACCCGATCGCGGCGTGGCGTGCGCCGGCGGAAGACCCGGCGCACGTGATCGTCTTCGAGGCGCGCCTGCCGCGCATCCTGCTGGCTGCCACGGTCGGTGGCGCGCTGGGGCTTGCGGGAGCGGCGCTGCAGGCGCTGCTGTCGAACCCGCTCGCGTGCCCGCACGTGCTCGGCATCTCGGGCGGTGCGGCGTTGCTGGGCATCGTCGCGATGATCGCGGCGACGATCCCGGCGACGATCCCGGCGGCGGCGGCCCTCGGCCTCGACGGCGCGGCGGGTCTCGTCGTCGTGCCGGCGGCCGCGTTCGCGGGGGCGCTGGTCACGGCAATCCTGGTGCAGGGCGTGGCGCGGGCCGGCGGCCGCGCGACGCCGCACACCCTGCTGCTCACCGGCGTGGTGTTCAACGCGTTCGCCGCCGCGCTGATCACGTTTCTCAACACGCTCGCCGACTTCTACCGCGCGCAGGGCATTCTCGCGTGGGTGGTCGGCACGATCACGGTGCGCGGCGCCGCGTGGACGGCGGTCAGCGGGGTGACCCTCGTCGCGGGGCTCGCGCTGCTCGCCGCGAGCGCCCGCGACCTGAACGCGCTCGGGCTCGGCGACGAGGGGGCGGCGAGCCTCGGCGTCGACGTCGGGCGCGCGCGGCGCGCGGTGTACGTCGCCGTCGCACTGCTGGTCGCGGGGGCCGTGCCGGTCTCGGGCATGATCGGCTTCGTCGGCCTCATCGTGCCGCACGTCGTGCGCCTGATCGTCGGCAGCGACCAGCGTCTCGTCCTGCCGGCGTCGATGTGGGCGGGGGCCGCGTTCCTGGTCGTCGCCGACAGCGTCGCGCGCACGGTGCTCGGCACGACCGAGCTGCCGGTCGGGGTGGTGACGGCGCTGTGCGGAGGGCCGTTCTTCCTGTTCCTCCTGCGGCGCCAGGCGGCGCAGTCGCTCGGGGCAGCGGCGTGAGCGGGCACGGCGAGCCGGGCTTGCTGGAGGCCGCGGGCGTCGGCGTCTGCTACGGGACACGGGCTGCGCTCGATGCCGTCGACGCGCGGGTCGTGCCCGGCGAGGTGCTCGGGGTGATCGGCCCGAACGGGTCGGGAAAGTCGACGCTCATCCGGGTGCTGGCGGGCGTGCGCCGCCCGAGCGCCGGCAGCGTCCGCCTCGACGGCAAGGACCTGCACGCCCTGCCGCGGCGCGCGCGCGCACGCCGCATCGCGCTCGTGCCGCAGGAGACCCACCTGGCGTTCCCGATCCGGGTGCGCGACCTGGTGCTGCTCGGTCGCGCGCCGCACACCGGGCGCTTCGGCCTCGAGCGGCCCGAGGACCTGCGCGCGGCGCACGAGGCGATGGTGCGCGCGGAGGTGCTCGAGCTGGCGGGCCGCCCCGTCGACGAGCTCTCCGGCGGCGAGCGCCAGCGGGTGGTGCTGGCGCGCGCGCTGGCGCAGGACGCCGGGATCCTCTTGCTCGACGAGCCGACCTCGTTCCTCGACCTGCGCCACGCGGTCCTGCTGCTCGACCTGGTCCGCGAGCTCTGCCGTGCGCGCGGCCTGGCGGTCGCGGTGGTGCTGCACGACCTGAACCTCGCGGCGATGTACTGCGACCGGCTCGTGCTGCTCGACCGCGGCCGGGTCCACGCGGCAGGGACCCCGGACGAGGTGCTGACGTACCGCGACCTGTGCGCGGTCTACGGCACCGATCTGTACGTCGCGCTGAACGACGTGACGGGCCGCCTGGTCGTCCTGCCCCTGTCGCGCCAGGACCGCGAGCGGCTGCAGCGCTCCAAGGAATGACGCGGTCTCGTTTCAGGCCTCTTTTCGGGGCCGGACACGGGCGGTCCAATTGACTGTGGGGGAGGGCGGGTAGTACCTACTCCCGCGAACGCTGCTGAACCTCGGGAGTCTGCTTGGAATTTCAGTTCGCCAACGTGCTGGTCTTCCTGCTGCTCGGCGCCATCACCGCCGGGTTGATGCTGGGACTCGGCTATCTTCTCCGGCCGGCCAATCCGGAGCGGCGCAAGCTCTCGACCTACGAGTGCGGCGAGCCGCCCTCGGGCAGCGCGTGGATCAACTTCAACATTCGGTTCTATCTGATCGCTCTGGTCTTCGTGATCTTCGACGTGGAGGTAGCATTCGTCTATCCGGTGACGGTGGCGTTCCGCGAGTACGTCCTGCAGGGCAGGGGGCTGCTGGTCCTGGGCGAGCTGTTCGTCTTCGTGGGGATCCTGTTCGTCGGTCTGATCTACGTCTGGGCGAAGCAAGACCTCGAGTGGCTGAAACGAGTGGTCCGGCCGAGCTGACGGTTCTCGGACCCGAGGTGACAATGTCCCTGATCAACAGCGTTCCGGAGACCCTCGTCACGGCGAAGCTCGACGAGGTGCTCAACTGGACCCGCAAATCGTCCGTCTGGTACATGCTCTTCGGCCTCGCCTGCTGTGCCATCGAGATGATGCAGACCGGCGGCCCGCGCTCCGACCTCGACCGGTTCGGCGCCGTCCCGCGCGCGACGCCGCGCGTCTCCGACCTGATCATCGTGTCGGGCACGCTGACCCTGAAGATGGCGCTGCGCACCAAGCTGCTCTACGAGCAGATGCCCGAGCCCAAGTACGTGATTTCGATGGGCAGCTGTGCGAACTGCGGGGGGCTGTTCCAGCTCGCGTACTCCGTCTGCGACGGCGTCGACAAGGTGATTCCGGTCGACGTCTACGTGCCCGGCTGTCCGCCCCGTCCGGAGGCTCTGACCGAGGGGCTGCTCAAGCTGCAGGAGAAGATCCAGCAGGAGCGCTGGCTGGTGCGCGACCCGGGCACGGCCGACATCGCGACGGCGTGACGCCATGACCATCGCCGAAATCCACCGTCTCCTGCGCGAGCGGCTCGGCACGATCGTGTCGGACGACCTCCGCGACGCCGAGTGGCCGCTGTGCGACGTGCGCGGGCAGTCGATCGCCGAGGTGTGCGCGATGCTGCGCGACGAGCCGGGCTGCGACTTCGACTGCCTGTCCAACCTGAGCGCCGTCGACCGCAAGAGCGACGACGCGATCGAGGTCTACTACCACCTGTTCTCGTACCGCCACCGGCACCGGCTCGCGCTCCGCGCGACGACGCCGCGTCCCGACCCGATCCTGCCGAGCGTCGCGCAGGTTTGGCCGATCGCGAACTGGCTCGAGCGCGAGGCGTTCGACCTGCTCGGTGTGCGCTTCACCGGTCATCCGGACCTGCGCCGCATCCTGATGCCGGAGGACTGGGTCGGACACCCGCTGCGCAAGGACTTCGTCGAGCCCGACGAGTACCACGGCATCTCGACCCGGCGTGAGAGCCTGCTGAAGCTATGAGCACGAACGCGATCGACCTCGACATCGTGCGCGAGCACCCCCAGGGGCTCGAGACCGAGGAGATGACCCTCAACATGGGTCCGCAGCACCCGTCGACGCACGGCGTGCTGCGCTTCGTCGTCAAGGCCGACGGCGAGGTCATGCGCCGGGCGATCCCGGACATCGGGTATCTCCACCGCTCGATCGAGAAGATCGCGGAAAAGGTCGGCTACCACGGCTTCATGCCGTACACCGACCGCGTCGACTACGTCTCGGCGATGCAGTGCAACCAGGGCTGGGCGATGGCCTGCGAGGCCCTCGCCGGCATCACCGTCCCGCGCCGCGGCGAGTACTGCCGCGTGATCGCCTGCGAGTTCGGGCGCATCGCGAGCCACCTGCTGTCGGTCGGTGCGACCGGCATGGACATCGGCGCCGTCACGCCGTTCACGCACGCGATCCGCGAGCGCGAGTACATCAACGACATCCTCGAGGAGCTCTGCGGCGCGCGGCTCACGTTCAACTTCATGCGCATCGGCGGCTGTGCCTGGGACCTTCCGCCCGGCTTCACCAGGCGCGCGATCGCGTTCCTCGACCGCTTCGAGCCGCTGATCGACGAGTTCAACGAGCTCATCTCGTTCAACAAGATCTACGTCGAGCGTCTCGCCGACGTCGCGGTGATCCCGGCCGAGATGGCGATCGCCTACAACCTGGTGGGCCCCAATCTGCGAGGCTCCGGCGTCCGCTACGACGTCCGCAAGGACGCACCGTACTCGGTCTATCCCGAGTTCGAGTTCGACGTCCCGGTCGGTACCGGCGAGCGCGGCACGGTCGGCGACTCCTACGATCGCTACATGGTCCGCATGCGCGAGATGAAGGAGAGCTGCAAGATCCTTCGCCAGGCGCTCGCGGGCGTGCCGGAAGGCCCGGTGGTGGCGAAGGTCCCGCGCACGTTCCGTCCGCCGGCGGGCGAGGCCTACGTGCGGGTCGAGGCGTCGCGCGGCGACATGGGCTGGTTCGTCGTCAGCGACGGCTCGGCGTTCCCGTACCGCGTCCACATCCGCACCGGGTCGTTCGCGGCGATGGCGGTCATCGAGGAGATCAGCCGCGGCCTGATGATCGCCGATCTCGTCGCGGTCATCGCGACCCTCGACATCGTCGCACCCGAGGTCGACCGCTGATGCTGCACGACGTCCACCATCCGCCGAAGGGGCGCGTGCGGGGCCGCTCGAGGCTGGATCTCGTCACGCTCGAGGATGTCCGCTGATGCAGCAATTCGCCGACTACCTGCTCGACGAGGGCCTCCTCGCGGGGATGCCGAAGTCGCTGGGCTACGTGCTCGTCGTTGCGTTCTTCGCGTTCGTGCTGCTCAACTTCATCATGCTGGTGGCCGGCGTGACGAGCTGGCTCGAGCGCCGCGTGTGGGCGCGCATCCAGTCGCGCATCGGACCGAACCGCGTCGGCCCGCAGGGGGCGATCCAGTGGCTCGCCGACGGCATCAAGAACATCATGAAGGAGGACATCGTCCCCACCGCCGCGGACGCGCCGCTCTTCAAGCTCGCGCCGTACCTGGCGATGATCGGCTTCTTCGGCGCGTGGGCCTGCGTGCCGTTCGGCGACGGGCTGATCGTGGCCGACCTGAACGTCGGCGTGCTGTACATCACCGCGGTGACCGGCCTGGTCGTGGTCGGCATCCTGATGGCGGGCTGGGCGTCGAACAACAAGTGGGCGCTGCTCGGCGGCATCCGCTCGGCGGCGCAGATCGTGAGCTACGAGATCCCGGCCGCGATCGCCGTCAACACGGTGATCCTGCTCACCGGCACCCTCAGCATGCAGGGGATCATCCGCGCCCAGGGCTGGGCGCCCTGGAACTGGTTCCTGTTCGACAACCCGTTCACCTTCGTCGCCTTCTTCCTCTTCTTCGTGGCGCTGCTCGCCGAGGGCAACCGCACACCGTTCGACCTGCCGGAGGCGGAGTCGGAGCTCGTCGCGGGCGCCTTCACCGAGTACAGTGGGCTCCGAAGCCTGCTGTTCTTCCTGGTCGAGTGGGGCAACCTGTACATCGTCGGCGCGCTCTGCACGTCGCTGTTCCTCGGCGGGTGGCAGGTGCCGGCGTTCACCGACAACGGCTTCCTGCTCGGCCTCGCGCAGTTCGTGGTCTTCTTCGCGAAGTCGTACTTCCTGGTGTTCGTCGCGATGTGGATCCGGGCGACGCTGCCGCGCGTGCGGGTCGATCAGCTGATGTCGGTTTGCTGGAAGTACCTGGTGCCGATCTCCTTCGTGAACCTGCTGGGCGCGATGCTGTGGGTCGTCGCCTTCCCGAACGGCTGGCTGCCCATGCGCCTCGGCATGTTCCTGTTCGGCGTCATGACGACCCTGTACTTCCTGATGCGCGTGGCGTTCCACCTGCGGCGTGCGCGTCCCCTGATGACCTGGAACCCGATCGCCTGAGGGGCTCGAACTCATGGGGCTTGGCACATACGTCCGCAACATTCGCGAGACCCTCGGGACGATCTTCGAGGGGATGGCGATCACGGCGTCGCACTTCGTGCGCAAGCCGTTCACCATCCAGTACCCCGATCGCACCGAGATCCGCGTCCAGGACTCGCTGCCGTTCCGGTATCGGGGGCTGCTCGACGTCGACCTCGAGATCTGCACCGGGTGTCTCGCCTGCGAGCGCGCCTGCCCGATCGACTGCATCGTGATCGACGCCGAGAAGGACAAGCAGACCAAGGAGATGATCCTCAAGCGCTTCGACATCGACCTCGCGAAGTGCATGTACTGCGGTCTCTGCTCGGAGCCGTGTCCGACCGGATCGATCCACCACACCCCGGAGTTCGAAGGTGCCGACTACTCGCTCGAGAGCCTGGTGCGCCGCTACGTGAAGGCGCCGGTGGTGGCGTACAAGCCGCCCAAGGGCCCCGAGAACGACGCCGACGTGGGCCCCATCCTCGCGCGCGGATTGCGCTACCTGGACGAATTCGCTAGTCCGGGCGACCCCAAAGCGCGGGAGTGAGGCCGTGACCCGCGACCCGATCGCAACGGGGAATCGCTGACGTGATCTACGCCGCACTCTTCTACCTCATCGCCGGCGTGACCGTGCTCGGCGCACTCGGCGTCGCGCTGTCGACCAACGTGGTCTACTCGGCGATGGCGCTGATGGCCGCACTGCTCGGCGCGTCGGGGCTCTACGTGTTCCTCGCCGCGGACTTCGTCGCCGTCGTGCAGATCCTGGTCTACGTCGGCGGTATTCTGGTGCTGACGCTGTTCGCGATCATGCTCACGCACCAGATCTCCGAGGTGGCGGTGTCCAACCGGGCCGTCGGTCGCCTGCCGGCGCTCGGCCTGGTCGGGCTCGTGGGGGGCGCGATGGGCGTCGCGGTCTTCCGCGCGCCGTGGCACATCGAGCCGCTCGGCGAGGCGACGCCGACGACCTACGGCATCGGCGACAGCTTCCTGAACCAGTACCTGCTGCCGTTCGAGCTCGCGTCCATCGTGCTGCTCACCGCCCTCGTCGGCGCGATCGTGCTGTCGCGCAAGGAGCTGCGCGACTGATGGAGATCGGGCTGCACCACTTCCTCGTGACGAGCCTGCTGGTGTTCCTGTGCGGGCTGTTCACGGTGCTCACCCGGCGCAACGCGATCGGTGTGCTGATGGGCGTCGAGCTGATCCTCAACTCGGCGAACATCAACTACATCGCGTTCTCCCGTTACGGCGGCGGAGGGTACGACGGGCAGGTCTTCTCGGTGTTCGTGATCATGCTGGCCGCCGCCGAGGCCGCGATCGGCCTCGCGATCGTGCTGGGCATCTATCGGCAGTTCGAAACCATCGACGTCGAGGCGACCGACACGCTGCGCGGCTGAGCGCGGTGCCGGATGCCACGTCGCTGCAGAAGACTGAATAAAGGAACGCTGAGCCCGTGTCGGATCCCATCGTAGACGGCTCCCTCCGCTGGATCATCCTGGCACCGCTGATCGGTGCCACGATCAACGGGCTTCTCGGCACGCGCATCCAGAAGGCCGCGGGCAAGAACGCGATCGCGGCGATCGCGGTCGTGCCGGTGCTGATCAGCTTCCTGCTCGCGGTCAACGCGTTCCGGAACCTGCTGGCACTCGAGCCCGACCAGCGCGTGCTGCTCGACACGGTCTCGCGCTGGATCCACGTCGACAACCTGAAGGTCGACATGGCGTTCCTGGTGGACCCGCTGTCCGCCGTGATGGTCCTCGTCGTCACCGGCATCGGCGGGCTCATTCACCTGTACTCGGTCGGCTACATGCACGAGGAGCCGAGCTTCTGGCGCTTCTTCGCCTACCTGAACCTGTTCATGGCGGCGATGCTGACGCTGGTGCTCGGTGACAGCCTGCTCACGCTGTTCGTCGGCTGGGAGGGCGTGGGCCTCTGCTCCTACGCGCTGATCGGTTTCTGGTACAAGGAGCTGGCGAACGCGAGCGCCGGGTCGAAGGCGTTCATCGTGAACCGCATCGGCGACTTCGGCTTCGTCGTCGGCATGTTCGCGCTGTTCTGGGGGCTCGTCGAGGCGGGACACGGCACCCTGGTCGTGCGCGAGATCCAGCAGCACGCCCCCCTGCTCGCCGACAAGACGTTCTGGGGCTTCGCGCTGCCGACGTTCGTGACGCTCGCGCTCTTCGTCGGCGCGACGGGCAAGTCGGCGCAGATCCCGCTGTACGTCTGGCTGCCGGACGCGATGGCCGGCCCGACGCCGGTGTCGGCGCTGATCCACGCCGCGACGATGGTCACCGCGGGCGTCTACATGATCGGGCGGCTCAACTTCCTGTTCTCGATGGCGCCGGAGACGCTGGCGGTGGTCGCGACCGTCGGCATCCTCACGGCGTTCTTCGCCGCGACGATCGGTGTCGCCCAGTACGACATCAAGAAGGTCCTCGCCTACTCGACGGTCTCACAGCTCGGCTTCATGTTCGTCGCGATGGGCGTCGGCGCCTACTCCGCCGGCATCTTCCACCTGTTCACGCACGCGTTCTTCAAGGCCTGCCTGTTCCTCGGCTCGGGCAGCGTGATCCACGCGCTGCACCACGAGCAGGACATGCGGCACATGGGCGGGCTCAGGAAGTACATGCCGATCACGTTCGGTACGTTCTTCGTGTCGACCCTCGCGATCGCCGGCATGCCGCCGTTCGCGGGCTTCTTCTCGAAGGACGAGATCCTGTGGAAGGCGTTCACCAGTCCGCACGGGCACTGGTGGATCTGGCTGCTCGGCACCATCACGGCCGGCATCACCGCCTTCTACATGTTCCGCCAGGTGTTCATGGTGTTCTTCGGCGAGTACCGCGGTGCGCATGCGGGCCACGACGGACACCACGGCGACGCGCATGGCGCGCACCACGGCCACGGGGCGCACAAGCCGCACGAGTCGCCCGGCGTCATGACGATGCCGCTGGTGGTGCTCGCCGCCGGCGCGCTCCTGGTGGGCTTCCTGAACGTTCCCGGCGGGCTCGGCGGCAGCCACCGCTTCGAGACCTGGCTCGCACCGGTGCTCGAGCCCGGACACGCCGCTCCGGCGCACGAGCCGCACGGCCTGGTGAAGGAGGTCGAGCACGCCGCCGAGGCGACGCTCGAGCACGCCGCGCACGACCCCCTCGAGTACCTGCTGATGGCGATCTCGGTGCTGGTCGCGGGGGGCGGCATCTTGCTCGCCTGGCTGATGTACGCGCGCGGGAAGATCGACCCGGCGTTCTTCAGCGCCGCGTGGGCGGGGGTTCCCTACCGCACGGTGTTCAACAAGTACTACGTCGACGAAATCTACCAGGCGGTGGTAGTGAACGGCACGCTCGGGCTGTCGAAGATGCTCTCCGCCTTCGACCGCATCGTCGTCGACGGGATCGTCAACGGCGTCGCGACGGTCACGCGGCTCGTCGCCCAGGCCGACGGCGCGTTCGACAGGTACGTCGTCGACGGCTTCGTCAATCTGGTCGGGTCGGTGACCATGTGGATCGGCGCCCGCGCGCGCGCCGTCCAGACCGGCCACATCTACTCGTATCTCTACGCGATCGTGATCGGCTTCGTGGTGGTCATGTTCGCGCGGCTACTGTGAGGCGGGCGCAACCATGCCGACGAACGTCCTGACCTGGATGATCTTCCTGCCGATGCTCGGCGCGATCGTCGTCCTCTGCCTGCCGCGCAACGCGGCGACGCTGATCAAGGGCACCGCCGCGGCCTTCACGGTGCCGCCGCTGATCATGGCGGTCTGGCTCTTCCAGAGCTTCGACCGGACGACGACCGAGATGCAGTTCGTCACGAAGATCCCCTGGATCCCGTCGTTCAACATCGAGTACTTCGTCGGCGTCGACGGCATCTCGATCACCATGGTGCTGCTGACGGCGCTGCTGTCGTTCATCTGCATCTTCGCCTCGTGGGGCATCGAGAAGGCGACCAAGGCCTACTTCGCGCTCTTCCTGGTCCTCGACGCGGCGATGATGGGCGTCTTCTGCGCGCTCGACTTCTTCCTCTTCTTCGTCTTCTGGGAGGTGATGCTCCTGCCGATGTACTTCCTCATCGGCATCTGGGGCGGGCCGCGGCGCGAGTACGCCGCGATCAAGTTCTTCCTCTACACGATGGTCGGCAGCGTGCTGATGCTGGTCGCGATGCTCGCGCTCTACTTCTACGCCGAGCCGCACACCTTCGACATGCTCGAGCTCGCCTCGCGCTCGAGCACGTACTCGACCGGCTTCCAGCGGATCGCGTGGGTCGCGCTCTTCATCGGCTTCGCGATCAAGATCCCGGCGTTCCCTTTCCACACCTGGCTGCCCGACGCGCACGTCGAGGCACCGACCGCGATCTCGGTCATCCTGGCGGGCGTGCTCCTCAAGATGGGGACGTACGGCATCCTGCGCATCAACTACCCGATGCTGCCGGAGGCGACGATGGAGTTCGCCTTCTGGCTGCTGATCGCGCTCGGCACGTGGAACATCGTCTACGGCGCGCTGTGCGCGATGGCGCAGACCGACTTCAAGAAGCTGATCGCCTACTCGTCGATCAGCCACATGGGCTACGTCATGTTCGGCATGGCGACCATGACCTCGGAGGGCATCAACGGCGCCGTGCTGCAGATGTTCAACCACGGCACCGTGACCGCGATGCTCTTCCTCCTGGTCGGCGTGGTCTACGACCGGGCGCACCACCGCGAGATCAACGGCTTCGGCGGGCTTGCCGGGATCATGCCGTTCTACACGGGCTGGACGGCGCTCGCGTTCTTCGCGGCGATGGGCCTGCCCGGGCTCTCGGCCTTCATCTCCGAGGTGCTCGTGCTGCTCGGCGGCTGGCGCCACTACCCGGCTCTCACCATCGTCAGCGCGAGCGCCGTGGTGCTGACCGCCGGCTACATGCTCTGGACCATGCAGCGGATCTACCTCGGCAAGGCCAACGAGAAGTACCTCGACCTGCCGGACATCAACGCCCGCGAGGTGTTCACGCTGGTGCCGCTGGGCATCATCGTGGTCGTCCTCGGCGTGTACCCGCGACCGGTGCTGGACCTGATCTCGAAGTCGCTCGACCACCTGAACCTGGTGGTCGCCGGCAAGGCACAGGTCGCCCTCGCGGCGGCGAGCAGCGTGCTGCCGTAGGGGCGTGATGGAACCGTCGACCCTCGGTAACGTCGCGAGCCTCGCCTACAGCCTGCCCGAGATCGTCCTCGGCGCAGCGGTGGTGCTGCTGTTCCTGCTCGATCTGGTCGTCACCCGGAAGGAGACGCTCGGCGACATCGCGCTGCTGGCACTGGCGCTGGTCGTCGTCCTGTCGGCGCGCCTCCTGTGGGGGGACAGCGCGGCCCTGTTCAACGGGTCCGTCGTGCTCGACGGCTTCGCGCTGTTCTTCAAGCTGCTGCTCGCGCTGGCGGCGTTCGCGGCGGTGTGGATGTCGCTCGGCTCGCGCGAGATCCAGCGCAACCAGACCGGTGAGTACTGGGCGCTCCTCCTCGCGAGCACGCTCGGGCTCCTCTACATGGCGTCGGCGACCAGCGTGCTCATGGCGTATCTGGCCCTCGAGTTCGTCAGCCTCACGTCGTACGTCCTGTCCGGCTTCATGCGGAACAGTCGGCGCGCCAGCGAGGCGTCGCTCAAGTACCTGATCTACGGCGGCGTCGCGTCGGGCACCATGATCTACGGCATGAGCTGGGTGTACGGGCTCGCCGGCAGTCTGGACTTCCGCGCCATCCATGCGGCACTCCAGTCCGGCGAGGGCGCGGCGCTGCCGCTCTACCTCGGTCTGCTGCTGACGCTCGCGGGCCTCGGCTACAAGGTGGCCGCGTTCCCGTTCCACATGTGGGCGCCGGACATCTACCAGGGTGCGCCGATTCCGGTGACCGCGTTCCTCGCCGTGGGCTCGAAGGCGGCGGGCTTCGCGCTCATGATCCGCTTCTTCTTCACCGCGCTGGCGCAGCCGGGCGGCGCTGGCGTGTACCAGCTCGTGGGCGGGGTCGACTGGAGCCAGCTGATCCTCGTGCTGTCGATGGTGACGATGACCTTCGGCAACCTCGCGGCGATCACGCAGCAGGGCAACGTGAAGCGCCTGCTCGCGTACTCGAGCATTGCACACGCCGGCTACATGCTGATGGGCTTCGCCGTGCTGAACGACGACGGCCTGCGCGCCATGCTGTTCTACCTGACCGTCTACTACCTCATGAACCTCGGTGCGTTCGTCGTGGTCATGCTGGTCGCGAACTCGACCGGGCGGGAGGATCTCGCGGGCTACCGCGGGCTCGCGTGGCGCGGTGGTGCCGTGCCGGCGGTCGCGATGGCGATCTTCCTCTTCTCGCTCACCGGGCTGCCGCCACTCGCCGGCTTCGTCGGCAAGTTCTACCTGTTCGCCGCGGTGGTCGAGAAGGAGCTGTACCTGCTCGCCGTGGTGGGCGTGCTCAACAGCGTGGTCTCGCTGGTGTATTACGCGCGCATCGTGCGGACGATGTTCCTCGAGCAGCCGACGGGGGGCGAGGGGGTCGTGGCCGTCGACTGGCACAACGGCGTGCTCCTCGGCCTGCTGACGATCGGGACGCTGGTGCTCGGCGTCGCCTGGGGGCCGCTCATCGAATTCGCCGGCCGATCGACGAGCTTCCTCGCGTACTGACGTCGGCACCGGCTTCGCCGACCACGAACGGTGGAGCCGGCACGGCGTTCGATCGGGCGCCGGATCGCGGCGCCGAGGCGCCTACCAGTCCTCGAGCCCGGCCAGGTAGAGCGACGAGAGCCAGTCGGCGACGGCGAGCTGTGCCGAGGTGGCCGTCGCCGGCACGCGGCGCCGGCGGAGCAGGCTCACGGCGATGGCGAGCAGCATCTCCATCGTACCGCCGTCAGGCACCCGGATCTCGCGCTGACGAAAGACGTCGTCGAGCAGCGTCGCCAGGCGAACGTACTCGCCGGGATCGCGCCTCCACCAGCCGAACGCCGCATGGACGAACGACTGCACGACGAGCCGCTGCGCGTCGGCTGCCGCCCCTCCCGGAACGGGCGACGTCCGAAGGAACCCGGCCGCGACGCGAGCGAGCGCGAGAAGATGTCCTTCGGGCGGGACGAGCTCGCCCTGCTCGCCGAACTGGCTGCGCGCCAGCTCGACCAGATTGCTTGGCTCCGCGTCGACGGGGTCCGAGTCCACCACCACTCCGAGAACGGCGAGATCGACGCCCATGTGCGCTGTGCTGTGGGTCGACATCCTCACCTCGATCCGCCGTCGTGGGACTGCAACCGACACGCCAGAGCGTGGGACGGCGAAAACGCGCCGCAGACAGGCTGCTCCCGGAGATAGCTGTCCGTTCCGGCGCACGAATGTCCGGAATCTCGGACAGTGCTCCGGGTCCGGGATCAGGATGCAGCCGATACCTCGCACGGCTGCAAGGTGTGGCAGATCCAGTTTGCTCGGCGCGCCGGGATGGTGATACGGGGCGGCAGTCCGTTCAGCGGACTGCCCGTGCTCGACCCGAACCGCCACATGAATCCGGCTCACGTGGATCCCGGGGACGTCGCGCGTCTCGAAAGAGAACGCGACCTCTACCTTCGCCTCTTTGAACCTCGGACTTCGGGACGATCCCGCGTCGTTTCTCGCCGAGGCGCTCGAGCTGGTGACGCAGGTGATCGGCGCCCACCAGGGCTACCTCGAGATCGACCCCGCTGCGGGGGCGAGCGACGTACCCCGGTGGTGGGCGGCGCACGGCTTCTCGGAGGTGGAGATCGACGGGGTCGGTCAGATGGTCTCGCGCGGCATCATCGCGCAGGCGATCGCCAGCGGGGAGACCATCGTGACCGCGTCCGCAATGCGCGACGAGCGCTTCGAGTCGCGCTTGAGCGTCCGGGGTGCGCGCATCGAAGCGGTAATGTGCGCGCCGATCGGCGGCGGCACGCCGCTCGGCGTGATCTACCTGCAGCGGCGCATCGAGCCGGGGCCGTTCTCCGAGGAGGACCGCCGCAAGGCGGAGATGTTCGCCCGCCACGTGGCGCCGTTCGCGGACCGCCTGCTCGCGCGCAGCTCGCTCACGCCCGACAAGGACCCGACGCAGCCCTACCGCGAGCGCCTGCGGCTCGACGGGTTCATCGGCCGCAGCGCGGCGATCGCGGCGGTCCTGCGCGAGGTCGCGCTGGTCGCGCCGCTCGACATCGACGTGCTGCTCACCGGTGGCTCGGGCACGGGCAAGAGCCAGCTGGCCCGGATCATCCACGACAACAGCCCGCGCGCGGCGCAGCCGTTCGTGGAGCTGAACTGCCCAGCGATGCCGGAGCCGCTGATCGAGAGCGAGCTGTTCGGCGCGGTCCGGGGCGCGCACTCGACCGCAGTGCGGCGCGTGGAGGGCAAGCTCGCGGCCGCGCAGAGGGGCACCCTGTTGCTCGACGAGGTCGCCGAGCTGTCGCCGCCGGCGCAGGCGAAGCTGCTGCAGCTCCTGCAGTCCCGCGTCTACTATCCGCTCGGCAGCGCGCGCGCGGTGCGGGCGGATCTGCGGATCGTCGCCGCCACCAACGTCGACCTCGGCGCCGCCGTCGCGGAAGGCAAGTTTCGCGAGGATCTGTTCTATCGCCTGAGCGTTCTGCCGATCCGCATGCCGGCGCTCGCGGAGCGGCGCGCGGAAGTCGCCGACCTCGCGCGCCACTTCTGCGCGAGCGCTTGCGAGCGTCACCACCTGCCGCACGTGACGATCTCCGAGCATCTCGCGGAGGCGCTCGCGGAGGTGGAGTGGCCGGGCAACATCCGGCGGCTCGCGCACGCGATCGAGGCATCGGCGATTCGCGCGGCGGGCACCGGCATCCTGCGCATCGAGCGCGCACACGTATTCCCACCCGCGCCGGTGCGTGGCGGGGCGGCGTCTCCGGGCGCGGACGCGGCCGCGCGGGCGACGTTCCAGGAGGCCGCGCGGCGGTTCCAGGCCCAGCTCATCCGCGAGACGCTCGAGGAGACCGGCTGGAACATCGTCGACGCGTCGCGCCGGCTCGAGGTCGCGCGTTCGCACCTGTACGCGCTGATCCGGGCCTTCGGCATCGAGCGCGCGAAGCGGTGAAGCCTCGCGGGCGGCGGGCGTGGCTGGTAGCTTCGGCCATGCCGGAGCCTCCGGGACGCCGGCCTGCTCTGCGACCCGGGCCCGGCGCGGAGGGCCCTTGACGGAGCACGCGGCCGGCGATGCGGGGCGCCCGCCCGCGGTCGAGCCGGCGACGCTCTACGTCGTTGCGACGCCGATCGGCAACCTCGACGACGTCACGCTGCGCGCGCTTCGCGTGCTGCGCGAGGTCGACCTGATCGCCGCGGAGGACACGCGGCACACGCGCCAGCTGCTGGAGCACCACGGGATCGCAGCACGCGGGCGTCTGATCGCGTACCACGACCACGTGGAGGCGGAGCGCGCGCACGAGCTGGTGCGTCGGGTGGTCGCCGGTGCGAGCCTGGCGCTGGTCAGCGACGCCGGCACGCCGCTCATCGCGGACCCGGGCTACCGCCTCACCCGCGCGGCGCTGGAGGCCGGGTTGCGCGTCGTGCCGGTTCCCGGGCCGTCGTCGCCGATCGCGCTGCTGTCGTGTGCCGGGTTGCCGACCGACCGCTTCACCTTCGTCGGGTTCCTGCCGGCGAAGAGTGCTGGCCGCCGACGCGCGATCGCCGAGCTCGCCGAGCGCGCCGAGACGCTCGTCCTGCTGGAGTCACCGCACCGCCTTGCGGCGACGCTCGCCGATCTGGCGGACGGGCTCGGCGATCGCGAGGCCGTGCTCGGGCGCGAGCTGACCAAGCGCTTCGAGGAGCTGCGGCGCGGGACCCTGGCGGAGATGGCTCGGCATTACGGGCCGGACGGCGCTGCCGAAGCGCGCGGCGAGGTCGTGATCGCCGTCGCGGGCTGCCCGCCGGGTGCGGTGGCGGGGGAAGCCGTTGCGGAAGTGCTCGACGAGCTCCTGCGCACCGGGCTCGCCGCGGGCGAGCCGCTCGCCTCGCTGGCACGCGACGTCGCGGCGAAGCTCGGCATCCCGCGCCGCCTGGCCTACCAGCGCGGCCTCGCACTCAAGGCGAGCGGCTGACCGACGCCAGCGCCTCCGGGCCACGAAGGACCGATCAGTGGCGGTGGCTGCTCGGCCCCGGCGTCAGCGCGACTGCACCTCGACGTAGACGGCGGGTGCGGCGTCGCGGGCGTCCGACGCCGGCATCGTCCAGTCCGCGACGATCAGTCGCGAGGCGAGGATCGCCGCGCCGTCGCGTCCGCTGGCGAACGCGGCGCGCACCGCCTCGACCCGGCGACCCGCGAGCTCCGTGAGCCCGTCCGTGCCCACGGCGTCCCGGTCGGCGACGGCGATCTGCGCCTTCAGGATCACGTCGAGCTCCGGGTGTGACTGGAGGATGCGTGCGACCTGGCCGACCCGGGTGGTGCCGGCACGATCGAGCGTACCGCTCCCGGCCGTGAACGGGACCGGGTTGATCGCCAGGGCGTGCGGCGGGCCGTCGGTTCCGAAGAGCATGCCGAGCCAGCGCAGCGGTGAGGAGAGGGCGCCCAGCAGCGCCCGCCCGATCGCCTGCGCGACGAACGATGGCAGAGCGTACTCGCCGGTCGCGGTGTCGATCTCCACAGGGACCTCGAGCGCGATCTCTCCGCTCACGTCCGCGAGCAGGCCGAGCGCCACGCTCAGCGGCACGCCGGTCTGACGCTGGATCACGTCGAGGCCGGTCTGGCGCACGCCGACGTCGTCGAGCGCGACGGCGGTCGTCGCGGCGAGCTTCGTGCCATCGAGCGCCGCGTGCAGATCGACGCTCACCGTCCCGGTCTCTGCCTCGTAGCCGAGGCCCGGTGAAAGGTACGGGTTGAGCGTCGCGAGCGACAGGTCCCGCAGGGAGGCGTTACCCTTCCAGCGCTGCGTGCCGGTGCGCCGCACCGACGCGTCGAGCGGGTGCAGCTCATCCTGCAGCGCAGCGACGTCGAGCCGGTCCAGCGTCGCCGGACCGAGGCTCGCACCCTGCGCGGTGCCTTCGAGGGAGGTGAGGCCCATCCAGTAGGCGGGTGTCGTGGTGTGGTCGACGAAGTCGATGCGCCCGCCGGCGATGGTGACCCTGTCGAGGCGGACCGCGCGCGTCCCGGCGGTGGCGAGCGCCGGATCGCCCGGGTCCGGCAGCGACGACGTCGGCTCCGGGTTTGCCGCGGCGCGGCCACGCGCGAGCGCGTCGAGCGGAAAGTACCCTCCCGCGTGGCGCGCGATCATCGCATACGGATAGGACAGGCGGAGCGACGTGACGTGCACCTCCCCCGACGGGCCGGGCGCGACGGTCAGCTGCGTCTCGAGCCGGTCGACGGCGAGGACGCGGTCGCCGTCGGTGGTGGACGGCGGCGCGGTGTGCAGCTGCTCGACCTCGAGCGTCAGGTCGAGTGCCGGGGATGCGGGGTCGCCGCGCGCCGCGATCGTCCCGCTCGCCGTGCCGCGCGCGAGCGCGAGCGCCGGCTCGGCGAGGTCGGCGAGGGAGGGCAGGTGGACGCGAACGATGTGCGCCGTCGCGTCGATCGTCGGTGGATCGATGCCGAGCCGGCCGTCGACGTCGACCGTGCCTCCGTCGGCCGCGCGCAGCGTCAAGCTCAGATCGCCGCTGCGCCCGCTCGCCAGGTCGCGCCACGAGAACGCCGGCACGTCGAGCGTGACGCGGTGCGCGTCGCGCCGGATCGTGATGCTGCCGTCACGCGCGTCGACGCGGCCGCCGGTCACGCGCCACCCGGTGCGCGG
>Ga0194131_10005378_pt1 | contig 18511 bp, 12 predicted proteins | sample TA2KigO120mmetaG_FD_148631 | JGI IMG/M metagenome (GOLD analysis project Ga0194131, IMG submission 148631) | Freshwater microbial communities from Lake Tanganyika, Tanzania - TA2015053 Kigoma Offshore 120m | ecosystem: Environmental > Aquatic > Freshwater > Lake | place: Tanzania: Lake... | reverse complement strand
GGCGGAGATGCTGGCCGCCGGCCGCTACCGCACCGTGCTGGTCCGCTAGAACGGGTTGAGGCGTGGGGCGTGGCGCTTGAGGCCTGGGGCGTGAGTCAATCCCTACCTGCCCTCAAGCCCCAAGCCTCAAGCCCCACGGCACTATTTCTTCTTCTCGTACCGCTTCAGCGCCTTCGGTCCCACTTCAGCGCCGTAAATATTCCCGGCGTTGTCGATGGCCACGCCCTCGGCGGCCAGCGTGCCCGTGGGACCCCCGCGAATACCGTCCATCGTCCCGCGGTGGTGGCGTTGGACCTCAACCCGGGACGCATCGCGCTGTCCGGCCTGCGGCCGCAGCACCTCGCCCAGACGCAGGCCACGTTCCCGCTGCTCTTCAACGCTCTCTATCTGGCCGCGGCCGGGAGCTGAGACCGGGCGCGAGCGGAGGCCGCGCCTCCGCTCACGCCGGCAGCAGGCTGGAGAGGCCGGCCGCCAGATCGTCGTAGGTGATGGCGCAGACATCGATCGGCTGCGCCTTGCCCTTCACCTGGATCGAGGACAGGCGCCCCTGCCAGACGGCCTTGGGCAGGTGCCGGTACGAATCGGGGCCGATGACGACGTCCGTCCGGAGCTCCTTCGACGCGGTCTCGAGCCGGAACGCCAAGTTGACGGAATCGCCCAGCGCCGTGAACTCGCGGCGCTGGTCCGCGCCCAACGTGCCGAGCACGGCCAATCCCGTGTTGATGCCCGTGCCGATCCGGAAAGGCCCCGGCAGGTCGGCGAACCCCGCACTGATCTCCCGTGCCGCATGGTCGAACGCGACGGCCGTGCGGACGGCGGCGGCCACCGACGACGCCGCGTGGTTCCGGCTGGTGCGCCAGCGGACCATGATCGCGTCGCCGATGAACTTGTCGACGGTGCCGGCGTGGCGATCGACGATGGAGCTGGCCGTGCCGAACCACGCGGCCATGAGCTGCGCCAGCGTGTCGACCGGCAGCGTCTCGGAGAGCGAAGAGTAGCCGCGCACGTCAGCCACCAACACCGTCAGCTCCTGCACCGCGCGGTCCTGGGTCATCAGCGTGGCGGCCGTGATGTCGACGGACTCCGGGCCGGGTGCGTGATCCGCCGCCGTCTGGTGGAAGACCAGGAGGTGCTCGCCGACGCGCACCGCGTCGCCGTCCTTGAGCAGGCGCGGCACCACCACGCGCTCGTCGTTCACCAGCACGCCGTTCCGGCTGCCGGTGTCCATGACGTAGTACTGCCCGTCGTCCAGCTGGCGGATCATCGCGTGGCTGCGCGAGACTTTCGGGGTGTTGAGCACCACGTGGTTCGTGTGGAGCCGGCCGATAGTGAGCAGCGACGAGCAGGGGTAGCGGACCACCCCGGCGTCGGTATAAAGATGGAATTCGGCGTTCACGGCCCGTGGCCTCCGGCTCGCGACCTGGCACAGGGCGCCGAAGGGCGCCCCGCCCTTTATCCTACATCCGGCTCGGGTTTCAGATCCCTTCCGCCAGGGGCTTATGGGCCTTCTACGCGCGCCCCAGCAGGCGCTCCGCCCGCTTGCGGTCAGCCGCGGCTCGCTCGTCCAGCCGGGCCTCCACCCAGGAACGCTCGCGCTGCAGCTCCCGGTCGCTCTCCAGGCGAGCCGCGTCCAGCGCGCCGTCGTATCGTCGCGATCAAAGTGCTGGCTCCGGGACTCGCGAAAGACATCACCTCGCGCGAGCGGTTCGAGCCCGAAGCCTGGGCCATTGCACGACATCGGCCGAGACACGCCGTCCGGCATCGACGACCCTCCGGGCTTGGTCGGCGCTGGGTCTGCGAACCGGCGTTCGGAGCACCAGAGGCCGCTCGGGGGGGGCTATCGTCCATAATCCGCCCACCATGAAATGCCTGCTCGCGCTGGCGCTGCTCCTCACGGCCGTTAAGCAGGCGCGCGAGGCCAACGCGAACTTCGCCCAGGCGTAGTCACGCTATCCGGATCGCATCCGCTGGTTCACGTCGCTCCCCTGGGAGTAGCCGGTGCGGGCGGTCGAGGAGCTGGAGGGAGCTGCGCGGAGGGCGCTTCCAACGTACTGGTGCTGGCGAACGTATCGGGCCGGAGCCTCACCGAGGCGGCGTTCGCCCCCATCTGGCAGGCCATCGACGATCGGGTGCTGCCGGTGCTGGTGCACCCCACCGACCCGCCAGGCGTGGACATGATGGACATGACCAAGTTCGACCTGAGCTGGTCGGTCGGGTTCATGTTCGACACCACGCTCGCCATCACCCGCATGATCTTCGAGGGGTTCTTCGACCGGTATCCCAACATGAAGGTCATCGCCGTCCACGTCGGCGCGCTGCAGTATTTCATCTCCGTCGTCGGCGCCGACCGCGTGATGCTCGGCACCGACTGGCCGTACTGGGTGCACGACACGAAGGGCGCCTTTGCCAACACCGCGTGCCTGCCCGAGGACCAGATGCAGAAGGTGCGGGGCGACAACGCGCGGCGGGTGTCCGGGTTGTAGCGCGCGACCGGACTCGCCGATCAACGCGCCGGCCGCGCGCTGATCTTGTAGACCATCCGCCACACGCCGTCACGCGTGCGGATCACGAACGGATCCGTGATGTCGTATCCTTCTGGCGCCGTGAGGCGGAGGCCCTCCTCCATGGCCCAGTCGAGGCCGTTGTTCGAGACGAAGCTCCGGATCGTGTCCTGCCGGCCCTGGTTGAAGGCATAGAGCCGAAGACGCCCGTCGTCGAGGCGCACGGGCGCGGTCGTGCCCCAGCGCTGCAACGGGTGCATGCCGAGGTACGAGAAACGCAGGCCGTCCGCACTCTTGGCCACGATGGTGCCTGGGGCGGTGAGGCTGAACACGAACATCAGCCACTCGCGGCCGCTCCAGAAGACGTCGGGATCGACGAGTCCATCCTCCGCGTAGACCTCGCCCTCGTCCACGAAGCGGACGCCGTCTGTCGAGATCGCCGCGTGGATGCGATGCAGTCCGGAGGCGTTCACATTCTGCGCTGACGCGTAGTAGTAGAGGCGATATCGCCCGTCGGGCAGCAGCACGATGCTGGGGTCCACCGCTTTCGCGCCGCCTCGTCCCGCGATCGTGCAGCCAAGCACGCGCAGCGTGCCCGCCGCCGTGGCTTCCGCGCAGTTCACGGTCTCGGGGCGTTGCGTCGCGTCCACGTAGTAGACGCGGACGCGCCCATCCGGCGTCACGATCGCGGCCGGAACCGAGGCGTGCTCGAGGAGCACGCGGCCGTCGTGCGTCCAGCTGAGACCATCGGGGCTCGTCGCGCCCATCACCTGGTGGAAGTACGGCCCGCCCTGGGGGGCAGGCGGAACCTTGGGCGACCCGCCGGGCGGCGGCGCGGGTTGGGGGAGCTGCACGGCGGCGGCAAGACAGCAGGCGGTAACCATGCGCATGGGGTCCTCCTACTGACGTCAGACCGCCCGTCGCTCTCGAAGGTTTAACGGCCGACGCTCCTCACCGTGCGGGGCCGGCGTTTATGACAGGGTCTGACAGGGTCAGTTGTAACTTCGGAGGTCAGGCGCGGTTCCGGTAGAGTGACGCCTCCACGGCCCTGGCCATCGCGGCCGTGTCCATCGGGCGGCGCAGGAAACGCGCCACGGCCACGGCGGTCGCCTCGGGAGCCGCGACGGCCTCGCGATACGGCACGTGGAGCGTCTCGAAACACGGCCGCGCTGCCATGAATCGTTCGACCTGCGCCAGATGCGCCTCGAAGACCTCCCTCGAGGTGCCTGATGCCGCCGTCGCCTCACCGCGGCGCGCCAGCATCTGCTGCTGCGAGGCCAGCACCTCGTCGAGATCGCGCTCCATGAAGATGACCTGGTAGTTGAAGTCTTCGGGCAGCCACGTGAGCAGGAACGAGATGATCTTGACGGCCTTGCCGCGTGCCTCGGGCAACCAGGGTACGTCGCCGCGCGCCGCCTCAAGGTCCTTCACCGGCTCGAACTCGAAGTAGCCCTTCGGATTGCTGACGTCGGCGGCGCGGCCGCCGGACTCGAGCGGCCTGACGCCGCCGGCCTCGAGCATCCGCATCATCATCGACGTGCCCGAGCGGGGCAGCCCGGACACGACCACGATTGGCGCGCCGTACCACAGGCGGCGCAGCAGCCGGCCGATCATCGCGCCCACGACTGGACCGGCGCCCTGCGCGGTACAATGGCTGGCGTTCGCCAGCAGATCTCGATGCATTCCGGCATGGCCAGACTTGTACCACACCCCCGCGTCGCGCTCGCCGCGACGGCCGTGGCGCTCGTCGCGCCGGCCGCCGCCGCCGATGCCTACATCGGGCCCGGCGCGGGCTTCGCCGTGATGTCGTCATTCCTCGCGATCTTCGTCACGATGATCGTGGTGCTGGCCTCGGTCTTCGCCTGGCCGTTCCGGGCGCTCTGGCGCGTCGTGAGGCGCACGGGGCCGCCGCCCGCCTCCATCGGCCGCTTCATCGTCGTCGGCTTCGACGGCCAGGACCCGGCCCTCACCGACCAGTTCCTGCAAGAAGGGCTGCTGCCGAACTTCGCGGCGCTCAAGGCGCAGGGCACCTATCGCCGACTGCAGACCACCTACCCGGCGCTGTCGCCGGTCGCCTGGTCGTCGTTCAGCACCGGCACCCACCCGGCCCGCCACAACATCTTCGACTTCCTCGATCGCGATCGCCGCACCTACCTGCCGCTCCTGTCGTCCACGCGTATCGGCGCCGTCGAGAAGTTCTTCCGGCTCGGCAAGTACCTCATCCCGCGCGAACGCCCGGCGCTCACGAACCTGCGGCGGTCGAAGCCGTTCTGGACGATCCTCGGTGAACGGCACATCTGGAGCACGATCCTGCGCGTGCCGATCACGTTCCCGCCCGATCGTTTCCACGGCGCCGAACTGAGCGCCATGTGTGTGCCCGATCTGCTCGGCACGCAGGGCACGTTCCTGCTCTTCACCACGCGTCCGCCGGCCGCCCGCTTCAAGGAAGGCGGGCAGCGTGTACAGGTGACGCTCACCGGCGACCGCATCGACACGGTGGTCACCGGTCCCGAGAACACCTTCGTGGTGGGACACCCGCCGCTCACCTGCCCGCTTACCCTGACACTCGATCGCGCCGAGCGCCGAACCACGGTCACGATCGGCAGCGAGACGGTGACCCTCGCCGTCGGGGAACTGAGCGGCTGGCTCTCGCTGCCCTTCCCCGCCGCGCCGGGTGTGACCGTGGCCGGCATCACCCGCGTGCAACTCCTCGAACTCGGCGAGCATGTCTCGCTCTACATGTCGCCCATCAACCTCGACCCCGAGGCGCCGGCGATGCCGATCTCGCATCCCGACTACTACGCCGGGTACCTCGCCAAGCGCCACGGCCCCTACGCCACACTCGGCCTGGCCGAAGACACCTGGGCGCTCAACGAGGGCGTGACCGACGACGCCACGTTCCTCAAGCAGGCGCACGACATCGACGACGAGCGGCGCGCGATGTTCCTGACCTCGCTCGAGAAGCTGCGTCGTGGCGCCCTCGTGTGTGTGTTCGATGCCACCGACCGCATCCAGCACATGTTCTGGCGCTACCTCGACCAGAACCATCCCGCGCACCGCAGGGACGTCCCGGCCGAATACCGCGAGGCCATCAAGGCGCTCTACCGGAAGAACGACGCGCTGGTCGGTCAGGTCATGGCCACGCTCGGCCCGAAGGACCTGCTGATGGTCATCTCCGACCACGGCTTCAGCTCGTTCCGCCGCGGCGTAAATCTCAACGCCTGGCTGCACCGCGAAGGTTATCTCACGCTCAAGGACGGCGCCGACGGCTCCACCGAATGGCTGCGCGATGTGGACTGGACGAAGACGCGCGCATATTGCCTCGGACTCTCGGGCCTGTACCTCAACCTGCGCGGCCGCGAAGCCGGCGGCATCGTGGAGCATGGCGACAAGGCCCGCGCGCTCAAGGCGGAACTCATCGCCAGGCTCGCGGGACTGCGTGATGAGGCCGGCGGCGACATCGGCGTGCGCGAGGCCTTCGACACCCGCGCCTTGTACGAGGGGCCGTACTCCGAGAACGCGCCGGACCTCGTCATCGGCTACAACGCCGGCTACCGCACCTCGTGGGACTGCGCGTCGGGTATGGTCGCGGGACCTGTCTTCGAAGACAACACGAAGGCGTGGAGCGGCGACCACTGCATCGATCCGCGGCTCGTGCCCGGCGTGCTCTTCTGCAACCGGAAGATCGAAGACACGCGCGACCTGTCGATTGTGGACATTGCGCCGACGGCGCTCAGGCTCTTCGGTCTCGAGCCGCCGCCGCATATGGACGGCCGGCCGTGGGCGGTGGCGTCGTGACGCCGCTGCCCGTGCGGACCCGCACGGCTGGCGCCATGCTGCTGGCAGCGTGTGCGGTCGCGCTCGCCGCGGGCTGCGGTGGCGGCGCGCATGTCGTCGCCGGGCAGAAGGTCATCGTGCTCGGCATCGACGGCTTCGACCACCAGCTCACGCGCGACCTGCTGGCCGCGGGGCGGTTGCCGAACCTCGCCCGGCTGGCGCAGCAGGGCGGCTTCACGCCGCTGGCCACCTCCACGCCTCCGCTCAGTCCCGTGGCGTGGTCGACCTTCATCACCGGACTCGACCCGGGCGCCCACGGCATCTTCGACTTCATCCATCGTGAGCCCGACACGCTCGCGTCGTTCCTCTCCACCTCGCGCACGGTGCCGCCGGGTAAAATCCTCACGCTCGGGCCGTGGCAGTTTCCGCTGTCGTCGGGACGGGTGGAGCTGCTGCGCGGCGGCGAGGCCTTCTGGGAAGTGCTCGAAGCCCGAGGCATCGAGACCACCATCGTACGCATGCCGGCGAACTTCCCGCCCTCGGGCAAGGCCACGCGGGAGCTGAGCGGCATGGGCACGCCCGACATGCTCGGCACCTACGGCATCTTCACGCTCTTCTCGTCCAAGCCCGACGTCTTCGAACGTCGCGACGTGTCGGGCGGCGTAATCCAGCCGATCGACGTCATCGACGGCGTCGCGCGCGGCACGATCGAAGGGCCCCCGCATCCCTACCGAATCACCCCGACACCGATGGCAGTGGAATTCGCCGCGCATGTGGACGCGAGCGGCGAGGCGGTGCTGATCGTCGTCGGCGACGAGACGCGTGTGCTCGAGGTGGGCGAATGGAGCTCGTGGGTGCCCGTGGGCCTGCCGCTCCTGCCCTTCCAGACGCTGCCCGGCGAAGTGCGCTTCCTGCTCAAGAGCCTGACGCCGTACTTCGAGCTCTACGTCAGTCCGATCAACCTCGATCCGTATGCGCCGGCCCTCCCGATTTCGACGCCCGGATACTACGCTGCGGAACTGGCAGACGCCGAGGGCCGCTTCTACACGCAGGGCATGCCCGAGGACACGCGGGCGCGGAATGTCGAGGCGCTCACGGCCGATGAACTCCTCGCGCAGGCGCGCCTCACCGCCGACGAGACCCGGCGGCAGTTCCGCTACGTGCTCGACCAGTTCCGCGACGGCCTGCTCTTCTACTACTTCGGTCATGTGGATCAGGTATCGCACGTGATGTGGCGATCGCTGGATCCGGGCCATCCCGCCTACACGGAGGCTGACGCGCGGTATCGCGCAGTCATCGGCGACCTCTACGTGGAGATGGACGCTGTCGTGGGCCAGGCGATGGCGGCCCTGGGCCCCAACGACCTGCTGGTCGTGATGTCGGACCACGGGTTCGCGCCGTGGCGCCGCGCCGTGAACGTGAACAGCTGGCTGCGCGACCACGGCTATCTCGCCGTGACCGACGCCCGTGCGGCCACGGCTCCGGGACTGGCCGGCGTGGACTGGACGAAGACCCGCGCCTACGCCGTGGGCCTGAACGGCGTGTATCTGAACCTGCAGGGTCGCGAATCGAAAGGGATCGTGCCACCCGCAGAGGCGTCCCGCCTGTCGGCCGAAATCGCGGCGGCGATGGAAGGCACGGTCGACCCGGCCACGAACACACCGGCCATCACGAAGGCGTTTGTGACGGCGGCGGCCTTCGCCGGCCGCGCCTATCCGCGCATCGAGCCCGACATCGTCGTCGGCTACGCCCGCGGCACCCGTGTCGCGAGCGACTCGGCCCTCGGCATCGTCGGGCCGGACGTGTTCAGCGACAACCGCGAGCCGTGGAGCGGCGACCACAGCATGGATCCCGCGCACGTGCCCGGCGTGCTCTTCACCAGCCGGCCGCTGAAGGTGCCCGCGGATCGGCTGCAGGAGCTCGCCGCATCGATTCTCGCGGAGTTCGGCGTCACCGGTTTCCCGAAAGTGAGGTCCACCCCGTGATCTTCGGTTCAGGCGTCAAACTCGACAAGGCGCTCATCGCCCGCGTCAAGCGCATTTCGGATCTGGCCGGCTACTCGTCGGTCGAAGAGTTCATCACGCACACCCTCGAGAAGGAACTCGCGCAACTGGAGAGCGCGGGCTCTGAAGAGGAGCTCAAGAAGCGCCTCAAGGGTCTCGGATACCTGTCGTAGCCCGATGACTCTCGTGAACGCCCTGCTCGTGCGGCTGGCCGATGCCCTGCTCGCGCCGCTCGCCGGACTGCCGCCGCTCGCGGTGGTGGCCGGCTGCGCGCTCGGTTCGGCGCTGGCGGTGCTGGGTGTCATGCGGTTCACCTCGAACCAGGTCGCACTTGGCCTGGTGAAGCGGCGCATCCACGCCGCCCTGCTCGAGATGCGCCTCTACAACGACGATCTGCGGGCACTGCTGCGGGCGCAGGGCGAGGTGCTGCGGCACAACCTTTCGTACGTGGGTCTGTCACTCGTGCCGCTGGTCATCACGGCCGTGCCACTGACGCTGGCCATCGCACAGCTCCAGGCGTGGTACGGCTACACGGGGCTCACGCCCGGCACGCCGGTCGTGGTGACGGCCGCGCTCGAGCGCGGCGCCGCGGCGACAATGCCGCGCCTCGAGGGCGCCGGCGTCGAGGTGACGGGACCACCGCGCTACTTCCCGACGCTCGGCGAGATGACGTGGCGGATCGTGCCCCGCGCGCCCGGCCCCACCACACTTCGGCTCGTGACCGCCGGCGGGACCGTGATCGAGAAGCAGCTTCACGTGGCCACGGGGGACGACATCGCCCGTCGCTCCCCGCTGCGCGAGCAGCCGTCTTTCGTGGGCCAGCTTCTTTATCCCTCCGAGCCGCCGCTCGACGCCAGCGCCGGCGTGACGGCCATCCGCCTCCCCTACCCCGAGCGCCTGCTGCCAGTGGCGGGCCAGGCCGTGCACTGGCTCTACGTCTACCTGGCGCTCACGTTTGCCTTCGTGCTGCTGCTGCGAAAGCCGCTCGGCGTCGTGATCTGACCTGTCGTCCAGTCGTCAACGGGAGCGGCGGATACGCCGGTGCACGGGCGCTTGGTACAATGCCCGCATGCTCTTGCGACGCGAGCGGCGATGGGACTGGCCCGCGCTGGCTCTCCTGACCGGCCTGGCCGCCATCGGCGCCTGCGGCCGGACGGCCAGCACGCCGGCCAACGTCCTGGTCATCAGCCTCGACACGCTGCGGGCCGACCGTGTCGGGGCGTACGGACACGCTGCGGCGCAGACGCCGGCGCTCGACGCGCTGGCGGCGCGCGGCGCCCGCTTCGCGAACGCCACCACCACGACGCCGCTCACGCTGTCGGCCCACGCGAGTCTCTTCACGGGCACGTGGCCCATGGCGCACGGCGTGCGCGACAACACCGGCTTCTACGTGGACGAGGCCGCCATCACGCTGGCCGAGGTGCTCAAGGGCCGCGGCTTCCGCACGGGCGGATTCGTCGGGGCGTTCGTGCTCGACAGGCGGTGGGGCATCGCGCAGGGGTTCGATCACTTCTTCGACAACTTCGACCTGTCGGAGGACGTCGGCCCCGGCCTCGATGCGATTCAGCGGCGTGGCGCCGAGGTCGTGGACCAGGCCACGGCGTGGCTCGGACAGGCCTCGACCGAGCCCTTCTTCGCCTGGGTGCACCTCTACGACCCGCACACGCCGTACGACGCGCCGGCGGAGTTCGCCTCGCGCTTCCCCGCCACGCGCGACGGCGCCTATGACGCGGAAGTCGCCTACACCGACGCGCAGGTCGGCCGGCTGCTGGCTTCGCTCGAGGCCGGCGGACGCCTCGACAACACGCTGGTAGTGGTGCTGGCCGACCACGGGGAGCAACTGGGTGAACATCAGGAGCAGTCGCATGGCTTCTTCGTCTACGACGCTTCGGTGCAGGTACCGCTGATCGTCGCCGGGCCCGGCATCGCCGCCCGCGTCGTCCCCGATCAGGTGCGCATCGTCGACGTCATGCCGACCGTGCTCGACCTGCTCGGTGTGACCGCCCCGGCAGCCGTACAGGGCACGTCGCTGCGTCCGGCGCTCGAGGGCGAGCGCCAGTCGTTGCTCGCCTTCTCGGAGTCCTGGTATCCACGTTTCCACTACGGCTGGAGTGAACTGAAGGCGGTGCGCGACGGACGCTACAAGTTCATCCTGGCGCCCACGCGCGAGCTCTACGACGTGAGCGCGGACCCCGGAGAAACGAAGAACCTGGCCGCCGCCGACAGCGCCCGCGCCGACACGCTCGAACGGGCCCTGCGGGCGCTCGTCGCCCAGACCTCTCGCAACGCCGCGCCGAAGGCACCGCAGGCCGTGGACGAGGCAACCGAACAGCGGCTGCGCGCCCTGGGCTATGTGGGCGGCAGCAGCGCGCGCAACCTTGAGGAACGCCCGCGCCGGGATCCCAAAGACACGATCTCGCTCTACAACCTTCTGCTCCAGGCGGGCACCGACTCGGAGGCCGGCCGCTACGACGCGGCCATCAGCAAGGTGCGCGAAGCGCTCGCGGTCGACCCGGAGATCATCGAGGGCTACTCGCGCCTCGGCAACATCGAGACGAAGGCCGGGCGGCACACCAACGCGATTGCCGCCTACCAGCGGGCCCTGGCGCTGGATCCGGAGCACCGGCTCTCCGCCTTCAACCTCGCACTCGCCTACCGCGCCGCCGGCAAGGTCGACGACGCCATCGTCGGCTTCGAGCGCACCCAGCAGCTCGATCCGCGCAGCGGACGTGCACACTTCCAGCTGGGCGACATCTACCTGCAGCGGGGGGAACCGGCCAGAGCCGTCGAGGTGCTGACCAGCGGCCTGAACCTGGAGGTCGATCGGCCGCCGTTTCTGGTGAAGCTCGGCGAAGCGCATCTCGAACTCAAGCAGTTCGACGCGGCCGAGAAGGTGCTGCGGGAGGCGGTGGCCCTCCGAGCCGACGTGCCACGCGGCCACTACAACCTCGCACTGGTGGCCGAGCAACACGGCAACGCCGGCGCCGCACGCGCGGCGTACGAGGCCGAGGTCGCCGCCAACCCGAAGAACTACGGGGCGCAGTTCAACCTCGGCAAGCTCTTGCAGAAGGCAGGCCGGCTGGCCGACGCCACGAGCCGATTCCGGGCCGCCGTCGACGCACGGCCGGAGTTTGCCGAAGGCTACTTGTATCTGGCCAAGGCCCTGCTCGACACCGGCAATCTGGCGGGCGCCGCGCAGGCAGCGCGCGACGGCCTCGACCGGCGGCCAGCGGCCAGCATCGCACCGCTCGGCCATTATGTGCTGGCGGATGTCTACTCCCGGCTGGGCCGGGAGAACGAGGCCGCGCGGCAGGTAGCCCTGGCTCGCCGTCTGGAGCAGCGCCGATGATGGCGGGCGCGGTCAGGGGCGTCGTCGCCCCACTTGCCCTCTTGGCACTCGCCGGCTGCGGACGCGAATCCACGGCGCCTGCGGTCACGGCCACCACCGCGCGGCATTTCGTGATTGTCACGCTCGATACGCTGCGGGCCGACCGCCTCGGCGCCTACGGCAGCACCAGCGTGCCCACGCCGAACTTCGACCGGCTGGCCCGTGAAGGTGTGCGGGCCCTCGATGCCACGACCCATGTGCCGATCACGCGGCCATCTCACGCGACGATGTTCACGGCACGATACCCGGCCGAACACGGCGTTCGCGATAACATCTCGCTGCCACTCGCAAGTGACGTGCCCACCCTCGCCGCGTCGCTCAAGGCGGCGGGCTTCACCACCGCCGCATTCGTGTCGAGCTTCGTGCTGGCCTCGTCATCGGGCCTCGATCGCGGCTTCGACCACTACGACGATGATGTGGACGCGGCAGGCGCAGCCGGCCCGCCCTCGATCGCCCAGGCGCAGCGACGCGGCGACATCACCCTGCAGCGGCTCGAGCAGTGGCTCGATGCACACGCGCCGGCTAAGCAGACGTCGCGCACGGCCCTGTGGGTGCATCTCTACGACCCGCACGATCCGTACGAGCCGCCGGAGCCGTTCGCATCGCAGTACGCAGGCCGTCCCTACGACGGTGAGGTGGCGTGGACCGATACCCTGCTCGGGCGCCTGCGCAGCAGCCTGGAAGCCCGCGGACTCTGGAACGATACCCTCGTGCTCATTACGGCTGATCACGGTGAATCGCTTGGCGAGCACGGGGAAACGGGCCACGGCTTCTTTGCGTACGAAACCACGCTGCGCGTGCCGCTCGTGGTGCGAGGCCCGGGCATTGGTGCCGGTCAGACACTGGCGCCCACCTTCCGACTCGTCGACGTCACGCCCACGGTGCTGGAGCTTCTGGGAGTGCCGGGTATTGCCGGCGTCACCGGCCGCAGCCTGGCCTCGGCCCTGACACAGGGAGCCGCGCCCGAACCTGTCACGACTTACGCCGAGTCGCTCACCCCGCTCGTGCATTACCAGTGGAGCGACCTGCGTGTCCTGCGCGATGGCCCGTGGAAGTACATCCTGGCGCCGCGGCCCGAACTCTACGACCTCGGCGCCGACCCTGGTGAGACCCGGGATCTCTCCACCAGCAACACCGCCACCGCCCGACGCCTCAGGGCCGCGCTCGAGGGCCTCCTGAAGGCCGAGCGGGCGCGCGCGCTCGATCCCGCCAGCCGGCCGGCGGTGTCGGCCGAGACGTTGCAGAAGCTCGGGGCACTCGGCTACGTCAGCCCCGGCGCACCGAAGGACTCCGTCGCGCAGGGGGCCGATCCGAAGGACAAGATCGCCGAGTTCAGCCTGCTGAGCGGTCTGATGCGCGAAGGCCTCGCGCTGCTGAAGGAGAAGCGATACGCCGAGAGCGTGTCGCGATTCGGCCGGCTGCGTGAAGAAGGTGCCGACTCCTTCCAGCTCCACTTCTATCTCGGCGAGGCCCTCGCTGGCCTCGGCCGGCATCGGGATGCCGAAGCCAGCTTCAGCCGCAGCCTGGCGATCATGCCGGCCTTCACTGCCGCCCACGTGAGCCTCGCCAACGCGCGTATCGCGCGTACAGACCTTACCGGGGCGATCGCGGCGCTCCAGCAGGGACAGAAGGACGCCCCCAACGAGCCGCTGCTCTACGACCGCGAAGGGCAGGTGTGGCAGACCCTCGGGGATCGTACACGCGCGATGGCGGCATTCGAACGTGTCGCGGCGCTCGCGCCCACCGACGCGCTCGTGCGCTGGCGGATGGGCGAGTTGCTGCTCTCGACCGGCCAGCCCGATGCCGCGCTGGGCCGCTTCCGCGAGGCGACCACCCTCGACCCGACCGTAGCAGACTTCTGGAACTCACTCGGCATGGTGCTCGGCGGCGGCGGGCAGCACGGCGAAGCCGCACAGGCCTTTCGTGAGGCGGTGACACGGGACTCGGCCAACGCCCGCTATACCTATAACCTCGGGCTCGTGCTGCAGCGCAGCGGACAGCCGGAGGCAGCCGAGTGGTTCCGCCGCACACTCACGCTCGATCCCACCTTCCGGCCAGCCCGCGACAGGCTCGCCGAACTCGCCCGATGACGCGAGCGCTGGTGCTCGTCGTCGTGGTCGCGGCCACCGTTGTCACGTTCCAGTCAGTGACGGGTTTCGGTTTCCTCAATTGGGACGACCACGACGCACTCGTCAACAATCAGGCGCTGGTGGCGTCATGGCCCGAGGTGGTGCGCTGGGCGTTCACGACCACGCACATGGACCACTACCAGCCACTGTCGTGGCTGGCCTACAGGGCCACCGGTGTGCCGCTGTCGGCCGCGCGCATCCACACGCTGGCGCTCGTCCTGCACGCCCTGAACGCGGGGTGCCTGTTGTGGCTGACAGCCCGGCTGATCCATGCCGACCGCGACCGCTGGTGGCTCGCGGCAGCCACCACGCTGCTCTTCGCCGTCCATCCCCTGCGGGTCGAAACCGTGGCCTGGACCAGCGCGCTTCCTTACCTGCTCTCGTACGGGCCGCTGCTCGTCGCCATGGGCTGCTGGCTGCGGTGGGTGCACGAGGGCGACGAACAACAACGCTGGCTCGCCGTCGGGTTGTATGCCGTCTCACAGCTGGCCCGCGTGACCGCGCCGCTCTTCCCACTTGTGCTTGGTGTCGTGGCGCTCGCCTCCCGCATGGCCCCGCCGCGCCGCCCGGCGGAGGTCTGGCGGGCCACGTGGCCGTTTGCCGTCATCGCGCTGCCGCTGGCCGCGATGGAAGCCGCGGCACGCCAGGCCGAGACACTCGCCGATATCGGCTTTGCGCCAAGACTGGCCTGGGCCCTCACGCACCCGGCGCTCTACGTCTGGCGCTCGATCGCGCCAGGTATGGCGTCCCCACTCGACGTGCTGCCGCGCGTGCCCGTGTCCAACTGGGGCGTGGCGCTCGTGGCCACGGTCGCCACGGCCGTTGTCGTCACCGCTACCAGCTCCCTCCGGTCGCGGCGAGTGTCAGTGGCCATGTGGGGGAGCTATCTCGCCCTGCTGGTGCCGGTCGTGGGCCTGCTGCCGTCGGGCCTGCAAGTCACGGCCGACCGCTATACCTACGGTCCGGCCATGGTGCTGTCGCTGGGCCTGGCCGCCGCCCTCGCCCCCTCCGGACCGCTCGTGCGGCGGTGGGTGATTGTGGCCGCCGGCGGCGCGACCATATTCTTCGCCCAGGCGAGCATGCTCCGAGCCGGCGACTGGCGCGATTCGCTGACGCTGTGGTCGACAGCGGTCAGGTTCGACGCCAATAACGACGTGGCGCTCTACAATCTCGCGCTGGCCCGGATCGAGGCCGGCCAGCCGGGGGCCGCCATTCCGGAGTTGGAACGCCTGCTCGTGCTCGTGCCGGATCACGGCCCCGGCCGAGCCCAGCTGAATACGCTCGTCGCCGATCGCGAAGAAGCCGCGGGCAACGCCGCCGCCGGCGAGCGGCGCTTCGTCGCGGCGGTGTCGGCCTACTCGCGCGCGCTGGCGTCCGATGCTGCCCGTGTGCGGGTCCGTCGAAAGCGCGGCATAGCGCTGATGGAGACCGGGCGGATGGATGAGGCCGCCGCGGACCTGGCCGCGGCCCGGGAGGCCGGTGATCGCGATCCGTCGGTGGCCGGCGCGCTGGCTTTCGCCTGGAGCAGCCAGGGCAAACACGCCGCCGCACTGGATCTCCTGCGCGACAGCCTGCGCCTCGCTCCCGGCGATCTCGCGCTCACGGGTAATCTGGCGCGGCTGCTCGTCACTGCCGAGCCTGCCACGCTCCGCAACCCCGAGGAGGCACTCGCCCTCGCCGCCCAATTGAACGACCGTACGGGCGGAAGTGATGTGCGGGTGCTCGACACGCTGGCGCTGGCTCTGGCCGCCACTGGACGCACGCGTGATGCGGCCGAGGCACTCGGCGTGGCCGCGACGCTCGCCCGCGACGCCGGGGATGCGGCGCTGGCCGCGGCCTTCGACCAACGCCGCGCCGCGCTGCCGCGCTAGTTACGCCTCTCTCCTTCCGCAGCACGCCGCGAGGCTCTCGCCGTACAGACGACGGGCGACCTTGAGAGGTCGCCCGTCGCTATGTCACTGTCTGGTTCTGGTGGGCCCTGGCCCCCAGCCCCTGATCCCCGGTCCCCGAATTTTCAGAACCGGAACTTCGCGCCAAGCATCAGGCGGCGCGGCAGCACGAACGCCGACTTGACGCCGAAGTTGCTACTGGTCGAACGGCGGTCCAGAACACTCTGCGCCGCGCCGTTGTTGAGCACGTTCAGCAGGTCACCAAAGACCGCGCCTTCGACCTTGCCGCCAGAGAAGCTGAGGGCCTTCTCGAGCCGCAGGTCCAATTGGTTGAGGGGATCGACCCGGCGGTCGCCACTAAGCGGCTCATACAGCACACGAGTGGAGCCAGGCACGAGGCCGGTGAACCGAACTTCGCGGCCCCAGGGCCGGCCCGACTGGAAGCCGTAGTTTCCGGCGATGGTCGTCCCCCACCCGAGCTCGTAGACACCGCTGGCCTTGAAAACGATCGGGCGGTCGCCGATCAACAGTCCGTCGGAGTTGATTAAGTCGTTCGGATTCTGACCGAACGAACCCGCCGTGCTGTTGGCATTGGTCGTCGCCGAGCTTCGCGCGTGGCTCGAACCGAGCCGACCTTCGCTGCGCGACAGCGTGACGCCGGCCGTGGCCAGCCAACGGTTCGACATGCGCTTGTTCACCTGGAAGTGCACGCCGCGATAGGTGCTCGACATGTTGCCCGGATTGGTGAGCTGGAAGATACGGCTGGCCCCTCCGCTCGTGAGCTCCTGGAGATCGAATGTCTTGCCTTCGGTCGTGCGCTGCACACGGCTGTAGGTACCGCCGATGTCAAGCCAAGCCGACTGGTTGTCGCCGTTCTTGTAGACGCCGCTCACGGCCACGCCCACCCGGCTGGTCAGCTGATGCTCGAAGCTGACGATGAACTGGTCGGTGTAGGGGTTCTCGAAGCCCGGGTCGATCCGGACGTTCGAGTTGTCGCTGACGAGGCTCAGACCGAGCGGCGCGCCCGCCGCCGAGTACAGGCCGCTGAACTCGTAGCGGGGTGCAATCGACGGGGTAGCGTTGTCGAACTCGCTCGTGACGACGCCGCGGTGGTAGCGCCCCACGCTGCCCTTGAGCAGCGTCGTGCCATCGTCGTTGAGCCTGATCGTCGCGCCCACACGCGGCGAGATCACGCTCCAGTCGAACAGCTTACCAACGGCCTGCGAACGGCCGATCTTGTTCGCGTTGCGATCGAGCAGGTCGAAGGCGTTGAAGTAGCCCTTGTTGTAGTCGTAGCGCACCCCGAGGTTCAGCGTCAGACGTCCCGCACGAACCGTGTCATCCACGTAGACGCCCAGCCCGCGTAAACGCCCGCCCTGCCAGTAGGGGTTCTGCGTGTATCCATAGGACGGCGTGCTCCCGTAGGTGTAGATGTAGTCGTTCGGGCCGTTGAGGTTTTCGCCACCGCCGCTGTTGTACTGCACGCCCACCTTGAAGTCGTGCTGGGCGCCCAGGAAGTTATCGGCGTACTTGGTGACCTTGCCGGTAAACGCCGTCTTGAAGCTGTTGCCTTCATACCAGTAGGAAATGCCGCCGGTGACGTTCCCGGTATCGAGGTCCTGGAAGCGCCGGGCAATCTTCGGCCCGCCGTTGAGAGGCAAGGTGTCGGCGGTGCCGTAGAAGCCCGAGTAGCGGGCTTCGAGCACGGTCGTGGGATTGATGACGGCGGTGTAGAACACACCGGGCGAGGGGTTGTGCCCGCTGTTGAGCGAGATCGTGCTCGGTGCGCTCCGCGCGGTGGCACGCTCCGGAATCTCATAGAAGTCGTCGTGCGTCTGCGCCTGCAGGCGGTGGTTCTGGTTGATGCCGTAGTTCAACTTCCAGAAGTAGCGCTTGGCGTTCGACTTGGCCGGGAACGCTTTGGGTGTTCCGGGCTGGGACTCCCAGTCTTCCTGGAACTGGAACGAGCCGAAGAACCACAGCTTGTCCCGCAGGATGGGGCCACCGAGCTGCGTCGTGGTATCGCGAAACCTCGCGCGGTTGTAGGGCGAGCCGTCGTCCTGCTTCTCAGTGGTGTTGCGGCCGGTCAGGCCCGAGGTTTGGAAGTAGAAATTCGTGTCGCCATGGAAGGTGTTGCCGCCCTGGCGGGTGACGATGTTGAAGACCGCACCGGCCACGTTGCCATACTCGGCATTGGCGCCAAGCGACAGCACCTGCACTTCTTCGATGGCATCGGTGTTGGGCCAGGGCCACGCGGCACCGGTGTACGGGGCGGTGAAGTCGGTACCGTCGAGCAGGTAGAGGTTCTCATTGGTCGCCGAGCCGAAGGCCTGCGAGCGCGAACTGGTCTGCGTGGACGGCGCGACGCCGGGCGAGGCGTTGATGAGGTCGAAGAAGGTGAAGCGTCGCACCGGGATGTTCTCGACCCACTCGCGCGTGTAGTTGGTCGCCACCTGCGTGGAGGCCGAGTCGACCACGGGCGCTTCCGCCGTGACCGTGACGGTCTCCTGCTGGGTGCTGACGTTCAACTGTACGGGCACTTCCTGGGTGGCCCCGAGCGCCACGGCAATACCCGTCTGCGTCTTGGTGGCGAAGCTGGCGAGCTCTGCCGTGATTTCGTAGGTCCCAGGCGCGAGGTTCGGGAAGCGGTACACACCCGACTCGTTCGTCACCGCGGTTGGAGTGCCCTGCACGGCAGAGCCGCGCAGCGTCACGGTGACGCCCGGCAAGACGGCGCCGGACTCGTCGGTGACGACACCACGAATGTCGCCGGTGGTTCTTTGCGCTAGAGCAGTCGGCGGCCCGACCAACAAGGCCGCGATCG
>Ga0194131_10005377_pt1 | contig 18514 bp, 14 predicted proteins | sample TA2KigO120mmetaG_FD_148631 | JGI IMG/M metagenome (GOLD analysis project Ga0194131, IMG submission 148631) | Freshwater microbial communities from Lake Tanganyika, Tanzania - TA2015053 Kigoma Offshore 120m | ecosystem: Environmental > Aquatic > Freshwater > Lake | place: Tanzania: Lake... | reverse complement strand
GCCCAAGGCGTCCCGGGTCGAGCGGTCGCGCGGGCCAATGCCGGCGGTCTCGAACCCGCGCAAGCTGTTGCCGCCAACGATGAAGCGATCGCCGATGGTGACGTTCTCGCCGATTCCGAAGATGACGCCCTGCTTGACGCCGAGCGAAGCGATGTACTCGGGCGCAAGCGGGAAGTAGTAAATGAAATCCGAGTTCGTTCGGACGTAGTGGTTATCGCCGCCTAAGCCGGCGAAGTCCTGGCCGAACTGCAAACGGTAGCCCTTGGTCGGCTCGATGCGATCGTCGCGCAGATCGTAGACCAGCGAGTACCCGACCGACGAGGTGACGCGGGCGCCCTGCTGCTCGCGGATGAAGCGCGAGGCACCGGCGCGGACGTCGTCGATCTCGCGCTCGCGCAGCGTGTAGCGCAGCGTCGATCGCAAGTTTTCGGAGACCGGGAAGCCGGTGCGGAGCGAGATACCGGTGTCCTCCTCGTCGTAAGAGCTTTGGCTCTGAAGATCGCGCCGAATCTTGAAGATATCGAATCCGGCCGAAAGGTTGCGCTCGAGGAAGTACGGTTCGGTGAACGAGAGGTCGATCTCCTGACGTCGGTTCGAGACCTGCAACCCGAGCCGAAGGTCCTGCCCCTTGCCGAGCAGGTTGCGTTCGCGAATGCCGATATCGCCGACGACGGCATCCTGGGTCGAGAACCCGAAGCCGACCGACAGTTCGCCGGTCGAACGCTCCTGAACGTTGACCAGGATATTGGTGCGGTCGGGAGTCGAGCCCGGTTCCTCGCGGACCTCGACCTTGTCGAAGTAACCGAGGCCGCGGACCTGACGGCGCGCCAATCGGATCTTGGCGGCGTTGAAGGCGTCGCCCTCGTTCAGCGCGATCTCGCGGCGGATGACGCGGTCGAGGGTGCGCACGTTGCCGGAAATTTCGATCCGCTCGACGTAAACCCGGCGTCCCTCTTCGATTTCGAAGGTGACGTCGATGATCCGCTGCTCGCGGTCGCGATTGATACGGGGCTTGATATCGATGAAGGCATAGCCGAGCTTGCCGACCTCGAAGGTGAGCGCCTGGATCGTGTCTTCGACCTGATCGGCATCGTAGGTCTCGCCGGTGCGCACCTTGGCGAACGCCCCCAGTTGATCGACCGTGAGGTCGCGCAGCTTCGAGACGATGTCGATCTTGCCAAACTTGTAGATTTCACCCTCCTCGATCGAGAAGGTGACGTAGAAACCGGTGCGGTCCTGCAAGAGCTCGGCAATCGCCGAGACGATGCGGAAGTCGGCAAAACCTTTCGACAGATAGAATTTCCGCAGCAGTTCGCGGTCCAAGCTCAAGCGGTCGGGGTCGTAGGTGTCGGACGACGACAGGAACCGGTACCAGCGGTCTTCCTTGGTCGCCAGGACCTCGCGCAACCGCGCGTCGGTGAAGCGCTTGTTGCCGACGATCGAGATGCGATCGACCTTGGTGATCGGCCCTTCGTTGATCTCGAATACGACGTCGACGCGATTCTGCGGCAGCTGAATGATCTTGGGCTCGATCGTGGCCGAGAAGCGGCCGACTCGGCGGTAGACCTGCAACAGGCGCTGCACGTCGCTTTGCACCCGGGCGCGCGTATAGACGACGCGCGGGCGCAGCTGCACTTCGGCCTGGAGCGCCTTGTCCTCGATGCGGCGGTTACCCTCGAACGCGACCTGGTTGACGATCGGATTCTCGACCACCGCCACCACCAAGGCGGTCCCGTCGCGCCGGATCGTGACATCGGCGAATAGGCCGGTCGCGAACAGCGACTTCAGCGACTGATTGATCCGTTCGGCGTCGAACGGTTCGCCGACGCCGATCTGCATATAGGATTGAACCGATGACGCCTCGATGCGCTGATTGCCATCGATGACGATGGCGCTGATGATCGCCGAAGGCTGCTGCGCCGCCACCGGCCCCGCGGCGAGGAACGACGCCGCCAGCGCGAGAACGAGAGCCGCGGCGCTCCGGACGGTGGCGCGAGCGAGGCGCATGCGGTCAGGAAAACAACGTGTTTACGAGATTGACGACGAACGGAATGCTCGAAAGGTCGTTCCAGGTCGCGTAGAGCATGAGCGATACCACGACCGCAAGTCCGATCCGGAAGCCGTATTCCTGCGAACGCTCGCCGAGCGGCTTTCCGCGTACCGCTTCGAACGCGTAGAACAACAGATGCCCGCCGTCGAGCAGCGGGATCGGAAACAGGTTGATCAAGCCGAGACTCACGGACAATACGGCGACGAACGATAGCGCGGCCGCGAAACTCACCTGCGCCGCTTCGCCCGACATGCGCGCGATGCCGATCGGCCCGCCGATATCCTCGCCCGAGCGCTCGCCGACGATGACTTCGCCGAGATAGCCCATCGTCAGCGCGACGATTCGCCACGATTCCAGGACCGCGAGCCCGACCGACGTCACCGGATCGTAGCGCACGTACTCGACTTGGCCGGCGCGGGTCACGCCGAGAATGCCGATGTCGCGGGTGCGGCCGAAATTGTCGGTCACCCGCGTCGACTTCGGCGTGATCGTGAGCGGCAGTTTTCGGCCGTCGCGCTCGATCGCCATCTTGAGCGGTCGTCCGGGGTTCATGCGAACGATCTGCTGCACTTCGGCGAAGCGCGACACCGAGCTGCCGTCGACCTCGACGAAGCGGTCGCCGGGTTTGAGCCCGGCCGCGCTGGCGGCGCTGTCGGGCATCACGGTATCGACCACCGGCGGCGAAAACGCCTGGCCGAAGGTCATGAACAACGCGGCGTAGACGACGATCGCGAACAGGAAGTTCGCGGCCGGGCCGGCCACGACTACCGCGGCGCGCTGGCCGAGCCGCTTGTGGTGGAACGACACCGCGCGCTCGGCTTCGTTCATGGCGCCGAGCCCGCGGCCGGGATCGCTCGCCGCCGACTCGTCGCCGAAAAACTTGACGTAGCCGCCGAGCGGGATCCAACCGATCTTCCAGCGCGTGCCCTTGGCGTCGGTCCAGCCGACGATTTCGTGACCGAACCCGATCGAAAAGACGTCGACCTTGACCCCGTTCCAGCGCGCGATCAGGTAATGGCCGAGCTCGTGGACGAAAATGACGATCGTCAAGATGACGACGAACGGGACCACATACGTCCACAGCGTGTCGAGAAACTCCATCGCGCGTTCAGCCTGCTTTGGTGGATCAAGGGGGACGCGGACCCATGGGGGCCGCGCCCCGGTCAGCGCGCCGCGACCATCGCCCGCGCCACCGCTCTCGCCGCGCCGTCGACCGCCCGGATATCGTCGATCGACGCCACCGGCGCAGGGGCGACCGACGCCAACGTGCGCTCGACGATGCGAGAAATATCGAGAAACCCAATGCGTCGTTCCAAAAACCCGCCGACGGCGACCTCGTTCGCGGCGTTGAGGATAGTAGGTGCCGCCCCCCCGCTTTGCAAGGCTTCGCGGGCCAAAGCCAGGGCAGGAAATCGTTGTACGTCAGGGGCTTCGAAGGTGAGCTGGGCAAGCTTGACGAGATCGAGGCGGGCCGTCGGAGTCGCCATGCGATCGGGCCAGCCGAGCGCGTAGGCGATCGGCGTGCGCATATCGGGAGTGCCGAGCTGAGCGAGGACGGTACCGTCGACGTAGGCGACGAGACTGTGCACGACCGACTGCGGATGGATCACGATGTCGATGCGCTCGGGCCCGATTGGGAACAGATGATGCGCCTCGATCAGTTCGAGGCCCTTGTTCATCATGGTCGCCGAATCGACCGAGATCTTGGCGCCCATGTCCCAATTGGGGTGCGCGATCGCCTGCTCGGGCGTCACCTGCGCCATCGCTTCGCGCTCGAGCGTGCGAAACGGCCCGCCCGAGGCGGTCAGGATGATCTTTTCGACCGCCTCCACGCGATCGGCCTCGAACACCTGGAAGATCGCATTGTGCTCGGAATCGACCGGCACCAAGGTGGCGCCGTGGCGCCGGACTTCGTGCATCACGAGCGCGCCCGCGCATACCAGGCACTCTTTGTTGGCGAGCGCGACGATCGCGCCGCGGCGGATCGCGGCGAGCGTCGGGTCGAGCCCAGCGGCGCCGACGATGCCGGCCATAACCCACTCGGCCGGACGACTCGCTGCTTCGACCAACGCCTCCGGCCCGGCCGCGACCGCGATACCGGTGCCGCCGAGCGCGGTCTTGAGTTCCTGGTAGCGACGAGCGTCGCCGACCACGGCGATCCGCGGCTTGAGCCGGCGCGCCTGCTCGGCGAGCGCCGCCACGTTGCGGTGGGCGGTGAGGGCTTCGATCTCGAACGCGCCCGGATTGCGCTCGATCAGATCGACGGTGCTGCCGCCCACCGATCCGGTCGAGCCCAGGATGGTGACGCGGCGCGGACGGGTGCCGGCCGCCGGTGCGGTCATCGCCATGCCATGCCGCTTCCGGGATGGATCAGGGCCATCAACGCCAGGGCCGGCGCCGCGGTCACCAGGCCATCGACCCGATCGAGAATACCGCCGTGTCCGGGAATGAGCGAGCCTGAGTCCTTCACCGCGCGGCGCCGCTTGATCCACGATTCGCCAATATCGCCAGCCTGGGCGATCAGGCCCAGCAGGGCGGCGAAAATCGCGAACCGGACCCACGGTCCCATCGCCAACGCCACCGCAATGGCGGCGCCGGCCGCGGCCGCGAACGCCACCGCGCCGGCGAGCCCGCTCCAGGTCTTGTTCGGGCTGATGTGCGTCAGTTTGGGGCCGCCGATCGCGCGGCCGACGAGGTAGCCGCCGATGTCGGTCGCCCATACGACTCCGAACAACCAGAGGACTACGGCGCGGCCGTCGACCGGATCGCCGCGCAACAACACCAGCGCCAGGATCGGCAGCGCCGCGTAGAGCACGCCGGCGCCTTGCCACAGCGCCGAGCGCGCCAGGCGATGCGCGACTACGGCCGCGGCCACCGTCCCGAGGCCGATCGCGGCGAGTGCGAGAACCGCATTGGCCTCGGTGGCCATCGCCGCTACCGCAACGACGACCGCGCCATGCACGATCGCCGGCGCACTGTACCCGGAACCGCCGCACAGCCGATCCCATTCGTAGGCCATCGCCAGTCCTGCTGCCGCCAACAGGGCGGCGAAGGCGGTGCCGCCGAGGTAGATCGCGCCGAGCACGATCGGCGCCAGCACCAGCGCCGAGATCGTCCGCACGAGCAGGTTCGAAGTCGCGTTAGCTGCCGGTGCCGCCATAGCGACGCTCGCGGCGATGGAACTCGCCGATCGCTTCCTCGAGCGTCGCGCGCGAGAAGTCCGGCCAGTTGGCGTTAACGAAAATCAACTCGGCGTAGGCCGACTGCCACAGCAGGAAGTTGCTGAGCCGCTGCTCGCCGCTGGTGCGAATGACGAGATCGGGGTCGGGCATGCCGACCGTCTCGAGGTAGCCCTCGAACCGCTGTTTGGTGATGGCGTCGGGCGCGAGCGTGTTATCCTTGACGTCGCGGGCGATCGCCCGCGCCGCGCGCAGAATCTCGTCCTGGCTGCCGTAATTGAGGGCGATCGTGAGCGTGAGCGCGCGGTTGGCGGCGGTCGTCGCCTCCGATTCCTCGATCAACTGGACGATGTCGTCGGCCAACTGCTCGCGGACGCCGATGAAACGGATGCGGACCCCGTTCCGGTGGAGGTTGGCGAGTTCGCGGCGGAGGTAGAGCCGGAGCAGACTCATCAGATCGTCGACCTCGGACGGCGGGCGCTTCCAGTTCTCGGACGAGAACGCGTAGAGCGTGAGGTAGGCGATGCCGAGCTCGCGGCAGCTCTCGACCGCGACGCGGACCGCGTCAGCGCCGCGCTGGTGTCCGGCGGCGCGCGGCATGCCGCGCGCCTTGGCCCACCGCCCGTTGCCGTCCATGATGATGGCGACGTGGGTCGGCGGCGAGGCGCCGGCGCGGCGTGAAGACGGCGCGGCTTCCATCGCTAGACCTGCGTGATCTCCTGTTCCTTGTGCGTCAGCATGTCATCGATCCGCTTGATCGACTTGTCGGTCAAATCCTGGATCTCGTCGGCCCACAGCTTGTGGTCGTCCTCGGAGAGATCGCCGTCCTTCTCCATTTTCTTGAGCCGCTCCATGCCGTCGCGGCGGACGTTGCGGACCGCGACCCGCGCCTGCTCGGCGTATTTGTGGGCGACCCGCGCCAGCTCCTTGCGGCGGTCGCCGGTCAATTCCGGGATCGGCACCCGCACCAGTTGGCCGTCGACCATCGGATTGACGCCCAGGTTGGCGGCCCGGATCGCCTTCTCGACCGCGGCGACGTTCGACTTGTCCCACACCTGGACCGTGAGCAGGCGCGCCTCGGGAACGCTGATGGTGCCGACTTCCTTCAGGCGCATTTCATTGCCGTAAGCGTTGACGACGATCGGATCGAGCATCGAGACCGACGCGCGTCCGGTGCGCAGCCCGCCGAGTTCGGTCTTGAGGACCTCGACCGCGCTGTGCATGCGCCGTTCGATATCGCTGATGTCCGGTTCGTCCGCCATCGTTCAAGCTCCGTCGTCGATGATCGTGAACACCCCGCGCCCGCTGACGACATCGGCCAGGGCCCCGCGCTTGTGGAGCGAAAACACCACGATCGGGATGCCGTTGTCCTTGGCCAGGCTGATCGCCGATGCGTCCATGACCTTCAAGTCCTTCGACAGTACGTCCAGGTAGCTCAGGCGCTCGAAGCGCCTGGCGTTCCGTACCTTGCGCGGATCGCGGTCGTAGACACCGTCGACCTGCGTACCCTTGAGCAGCACCTCACAGCCCATCTCGGCCGCGCGCAGCGCCGCCGTGGTATCGGTGGTAAAATAGGGGTTTCCGGTACCGGCCGCAAAGATCACCACCCGCCCCTTCTCGAGGTGGCGCTGGGCGCGGCGGCGGATATAGGGCTCGCACACGCTCGCCATCGGGATCGCCGACAGCACCCGGGTCGGAACGCCGGCGTGCTCGAGCGCGTCTTGGGTGGCGAGCGCATTGATCACGGTCGCGAGCATCCCCATATAGTCGGCGCTCGCCCGTTCCATGCCGCGGGTCGCGCCGGCGATGCCGCGAAAGATATTGCCGCCGCCGATCACGAGACAAATCTCGAGCCCGCGGCGATGGATGACTTTGATGTCGCTCGCGATCCGCTGAACGGTATCGGAGTCGATGCCATAGCCCGACGACCCCATCAACGCCTCGCCCGAGATCTTGATGAGGACGCGGCGATACTTGAGGGCTTGGCGCGGCATGGCAAATCCCGGTCGGCGGCCGGCAGCGCCGCCCGCCATAGATAACGACAAAACGGCCGCGCTGTCGCGGCCGATTACTTCAGGCCTGCGGTCGCCAGGACCTCGGCGGCGAAGTCGGTCGCCTGTTTCTCGATCCCCTCGCCGAGGGTGAAGCGGACGAAGCCGGCGATCTTGACCGGATGGCCCAATTCCTTCGCGGCCTTGGCGACAACGTCGCCGACCTTGCTCTCGCTGTCGATCACGAAAATCTGGCGGTCGAGCACGACCTCCTCGTAATACTTGCGTAAGCGCCCCTCGACCATCTTGGCGACGATGTCGGCGGGCTTGCCGCTCTGCGCGGCCTGCTCGCTCAAGACCTTGCGTTCGCGCTCGACCGCGGCCGGATCGAGCCCCTCGACCGTCGCCGCGAGCGGCTTGGCGGCGGCGACGTGCATGGCGATCTGCTTGCCGAGCTCGGCCAGCTTGGCGGGATCGGCCGGGGATTCGATTCCGACCAGGACGCCGATCTTGCCCAATCCGGGTGCGAGCGAATTGTGCAGATAGCTGGCGACGATCCCGCGCGCGACGCTGAGGCCTTCGACGCGCCGGATCTGGATGTTTTCGCCGATGGTCGCGACCAAGTTGACCGCTTCTTCCTCGACCGAGCGGCCGGTGCCCGGATAGGGGAGTTTCTTCAACGCCTCGAGACCGGCACCCTTGGCCCGCGCCAAGTCGGCGATCGCGCGAACGAACGCCTGGAACTTGTCGTTGCGCGAGACGAAGTCGGTCTCGGAATTGACCTCGACCACGACGCCGCTCGTCCCTTGCGCGCTCACGGCGACCAGCCCTTCGGCGGCGACGCGTCCGGCCTTCTTGGCGGCCGCGGCGAGGCCCTTGGCACGCAGCCAGTCGACTGCCTTGGCCATATCGCCGCCCGCTTCGGCCAGCGCCTTCTTGCAGTCCATCATGCCGGCGCCGGTCTGCTCGCGCAGTTCCTTGACCGCCACCGCCGATATTTCCGCCATCTTGAGTATCCTCTGAAAGTCGATCCGTAACTTATTGTTTATAAATAATTAAACAGACGGTTGTGCGGACGGTTCCGCGACCATTCCCTGCAAATCCGGCACCGCCACGTCCTCGGCCGCGCCGAGGTCGACGCCCGAGCTCGCCATTTCTTCCTGGAGCCCATCCAGAACCGCGCCACTCACGAGGTCGCAGTAGAGATTGATGGCGCGCGAAGCGTCGTCGTTTCCCGGGATCGGATAGGTGATGCCGTCGGGGTCGCAATTCGAATCGAGGATCGCCGCGATCGGGATCTTGAGCTTCTGCGCCTCGGAAATCGCGATGCGCTCGCGGTTGGTGTCGATCACGAACACGATGTCGGGAAGCCCACCCATCTCCTTGATGCCGCCGAGGCCGCGCTCGAGCTTGTCGCGCTCGCGGGTGAGCTGCAGGAGTTCTTTCTTGGTGAGCCCGACATTCTCTTCGGCCAGCCGCGCGTCGAGTTCCTTCAGGCGCTTGATCGAGTTCGAGATCGTGTTCCAGTTGGTGAGCGAGCCGCCGAGCCAGCGGTGATTGACGTAATACTGGCCACAGCGCTTGGCGGCCGCCGCGATCGGCTCCGAGGCTTGACGCTTGGTACCGACAAGAAGGACGCGGCCGCGGGCCGCAACGATATCGCGGATCGCCTGGAGCGCTCGATGCAAGAGCGGCACCGTCTGCTGCAGGTCGATGACGTGGATGTTGTTGCGGGCGCCGAACAGGTAGCTCGACATCCGCGGGTTCCAGCGGTGGGTTTGGTGGCCGAAATGCGCACCGGCTTCCAAGAGCTGACGCATCGTGAAGGCGGGAATCGCCATTGATCTTCCTCCGGTTGGACCGCTGCGGCGCTTGCGTCGGGCCTTAAGGCCCGACACCGGAGCAGAACCCCGAGGGGCCTGCGCACCGCATGTGGATTTCCCCCTCGGACATCCCGAGGGAGTTCGGCCGGGTTGATACCCTTCCTGGTCGCGGAAAGCAAGGGTCTGAGCGCAGGGGCTGCCGCTAAGCTCCTCTCCGGGCACGGTTTTCGCCGTGATCCGCGCGATCGGCGGACGCTGCTCGCGGCCGCTAAGCCCGACCGACGAAATCGCGATCGTCCCGGCTTTGTGCGGCGGCTGACCGCCGCCGCAAGCAACACCGCCCTGGCTAGATTTCCTGAATCTCGGCGATCCCGGGTACGGCGGCGATGCGCTCGCGGATGGCGGGCGTCACCGCGAACTTGCGCCCGAGGTCGATTTCGACCTCGGTCGCGCGATCGGCGAGCTTCAGCATCACCGCGACCGGCCCCCGGCCCTTGCCGGCTTCCTTGAGAAGCGCGGCGAGCGCGCCGACCGCGCCCGGGTCGGTCACCGTCACGGCGAGGCCGGCATCGGTGTCGGCCGCCATCTTCTCGAGCGACTGCACCGCTTGGGCGGTCAGGCGCTGGAAGTCGCCCTCGGTCGAGGCTTCGATCGTCATCACGATCGAGCGGCCGACCGTCAAGAGGTCGCCGGCCTGCGCCAGCAGCTCGGAGAACGCCGTCACCTCGAAGCTGCCGCTGGTATCGGAGAGCTGGATGCGGGCGAAGCGGTTGCCCTTGGCCGAGCGGCGTTCCTGAACGCCGAGCACGGTGCCGGCGACCATGTAGTTCCGTGCCTCGCCGTTGGCGCGCGCCGCGACGTCGGCGATCTTCAGGACGCCGAGGCGCCGGAGCTCGCGTTTGTAGGCATCGAGCGGATGGGCCGAGAGGAAGAGCCCCAGCGCCTCGAACTCGTGGGTGAGCTGCTCCATGGGCCGCCACGCCGCCGCGACCGGGAGCACGAAATGCGCCGCCGGGCTGCCGGCTTCACCGAACAGGCTCACCTGCTTGCTGATGCGATCCTCGGCCGCGGTTGCCGCTAGCTTCATGATGCTCTCGGCCCCGGCATGGACCCGCGCGCGGTCCTCGCCCAAGCCGTCGAACGCCCCGGCCGCGGCCAAATTCTCGATCTGGCGCTTGTTGAGCGAACGCGCTTCGGCGCGGTTGGCGAAGTCGGCGATCGACTTGAACGGCCCGTGCGCGTCCCGTTCGGCGATCACCGCCGCCATCGCCTGGGCGCCGACGTTCCGGACCGCGGCCAGCGCGTAACGGATCGCCGCGGCGCCGTCCGGATCGCGCTCGACGGTAAAGACGACGCCCGAGCGGTTGATGTTGGGCGGCCGGAGCTCGATCCCGACCTTGTCGAGTTCGCGCTTGAAGCCGGCGATCTTCTCGACATTGCTCAAGTCGAGGGTCATCATCGCGGCGAAGAATTCGACCGGATAATGCGCTTTCAGGTACGCGGTGTGGTAGGCGAGCAGCGCGTAGCCGGCCGAGTGCGCCTTGTTGAAGCCGTAGCCCGCGAACTTATCGACCAGATTGAAGACGTAGATCGCGCGGTCCTCGGGCACGCCCTTGGCCATCGCGCCTTTGACGAAGCGCTCGCGCTGCGCCTCCATCTCGGACTTGATCTTCTTGCCCATGGCACGGCGCAGGAGATCGGCTTCGCCCAAGGTGAACCCCGCGAACACCTGAGCGATCTGCATCACCTGCTCCTGGTAGATGATGACGCCGTAAGTGTCCTTGACCACCGGCTCGATCAGTTCGTGCAGGAACTCGGGCTTTTCGCGCCCGTGCTTGGAGGCGACGTATTTCGGGATGTTCTCCATCGGGCCGGGCCGGAACAGCGCGACCAGCGCGATCAGATCCTCGATGCCGGACGGCTTGGCTTCGCGGAGCAGGCTCTGCATGCCCGGGCTTTCGAACTGGAACACGCCGATGGTGTCGCCCGCGGTCATGAGGTCGTAGGTTTTCCTGTCGTCCAAGGTGAGCTTGGCGTAGTCGATCGCGTATTCGGGGCCCCGCCTCGCGATCAGCTTGGCGGCCTGGTCGAGGACGGTGAGCGTCTTCAAGCCCAGGAAGTCGAATTTCACGAGCCCGGCGGCTTCGGCGTACTTCATCGAGAACTGCGTGACCGGCATCTCCGAGCGCGGATCGCGGTACATCGGCACCAGCTCGTCCAACAGCCGGTCGCCGATCACGACGCCGGCGGCATGGGTCGAGGCGTGGCGGTAAAGGCCTTCGAGCTTGATCGCGATCTCGAGGAGCTTGGCGACCTTGGGGTCGGCGTCGCGCTCCTGCTGGAGCCGGGGCTCGACTTCAATCGCGTCCTTGAGCTTGATCGGGTTGGCCGCGTTGAACGGCACCATCTTCGACAAGCGGTCGACCTGGCCGTAAGGCATCTGCAGCACGCGGCCGACGTCGCGGACGGCGGCGCGCGCCTGGAGCTTGCCGAAGGTGATGATCTGGGCGACGCGGTCGCTGCCGTAGCGATCCTGAACGTACTCGATGACGCGGTCGCGCTTGTCTTGGCAGAAGTCGATGTCGAAGTCAGGCATCGACACACGTTCGGGGTTCAAGAACCGCTCGAACACGAGGCCGAATTGCAGGGGATCCAAGTCGGTGATGCGGAGCGACCACGCCACCACCGAGCCCGCGCCCGAGCCGCGCCCGGGACCGACCGGAATATCGTGGTCTTTCGCGTACTGGATGAAGTCGGCGACGATCAGGAAGTAGCCGGCGAACCCCATCTTGGCGATGACGTCGAGCTCGAACTCGAGCTTGTCGCGGTAGGGCTTGGCCAGCGCTTCCCGCGCCGGCGCATCGGCGCCCGGTTGATAGACGTGGGCCGCGAGCCGCGCCTCGAGCCCGGTGCGGGCGCGGATTGCCATCTCCTCGGCCTCGTCGCGGCCGTGGGCGCCGGAAAACTGCGGCAGGATCGGGGCTCGCTCCTCGGCGGCGTAGGCGCAGCGCTGGGCGATCGCCAGCGTGTTGGCGATCGCCTCCGGCAGGTCGGCGAACAGCGCCTGCATCTCGGCCGCGGTCTTGAAGCGGTGGTCGGGGGTCATGCGGCGGCGCTCGGCCTGGTCAACATAGGCGCCGTCGGCGATGCAGAGCAGCGCATCGTGCGCCTCGTACATCGAGCCGTCCGAAAAATAGACATCGTTGGTCGCGACCAGCGGCAGATCGAGCTTGTAGGCGAGATCGATCAGCGGGCCCTCGATCCGCGCTTCGCCGGTCGCGCCGTGCCGCTGCAGCTCGACATAGAGCCGGCCGGGGTAGAGCCGGGCGAACCGTCGCAGCGCCTCTTCGGCGACCCCGTCGCGGCCGTCGCGGATCGCGCGTCCGACCTCACCGCCCACGCCACCGGTGAGCGCGATCAGGCCATCGGCGTGGGCGGCGAGGTCGCGCCCCGCGACCTGCGGCGCCAACCCGCCGACCGCGTTCCGGAACGAGAGCGAGGAGAGCTTGATCAGGTTGCGATACCCGGTCTCGTTCTGGACCAGGAGCACGAGCTGGTCGGTGGCGCGGCCGCGGGTCGCATCGTTCCCGTCCTCGCGCGTCACGTTCAAGATGGTGCCGACGATCGGCTGGAGACCGGCTTTCTTGGCGGCCGCGGAGAATTCGAGCGCGCCGAACATGTTGGCGGTGTCGGTGACCGCGACCGCCGGCATCGCCTGGCTCTTGCAGAGCTTGACGATGTCGCTGAGTTGCAGCGCGCCCTCGGACAGCGAATAGGCCGAGTGGACGCGAAGGTGAACGAACGGCGCGTGGGGCATGACCGTTCATGCCACGGGCGAAGCACGGCGTCAGCCGAACAAGCGGCGAACGCGAAAACGAAGCTGTGGACTGTTCGGGCTCGACCGAACCCCCACCCTTCCCTCCCCCTCGTCGACGTTGACGGGAGGGGATAGGAAGGAGGTATCTACCCCTCGACCAGCACGCCGCGCTCCAGCACCACGCGCCGGTCCATACGGGCGGCGAGCGCGAGGTTGTGGGTAGCGATGAGCGCGGCCAAGCCGTCGCGCTTGGCGGCCGTCAAGAGCTCGCCGAAAACGATGTCGGCGGTCGCCTGATCCAAATTCCCGGTCGGTTCATCGGCCAGGAGCACGTGCGGGCCGTTGGCGAGCGCGCGCGCGATCGCGACCCGCTGCTGCTCGCCGCCGGAAAGCTTGGCCGGGCGATGGTTGAGCCGCGGCGCGAGCCCGAAGCGATCGAGCAGCGCTTCGGCGGCGCGGCGCGCGTCGGCTTTGGCCGCGCCCGCGATCAGCTGCGGGACCATCACGTTCTCGACCGCGGAAAACTCGGGCAACAGGTGGTGGTACTGGTAGACGAAGCCCAGGAGCCGCCCGCGCGCTTTGGTTCGCTCGCGATCGCCGAGCGCGCTCAAGTTCATGTCGCCGTAGCGGACGTCGCCCGCATCCGGCCGCTCCAGGAGCCCGGCGATGTGAAGGAGCGTCGACTTGCCGGCGCCCGAGGGGCCGACCAAGGCGACGCATTCGCCCGGGAGGACGGTAACGCTCGCGCCCTTCAGCACCTCGAGCCGGCGCTCGCCCTGGGCGAAGCTCCGGACGATGCCGGCCAACGTGAACGGAGCGCGCGCGTCGGCCGCCATCGCTATTCGTAGCGGAGCGCTTCGACCGGATCGAGCCGCGCCGCCCGCCACGACGGATAGAGCGTCGCCAGGAACGAAAGCGCGAGTCCGAGCACGACCACCAACACGACCTCGAAGGTCTCGACCTTGGCCGGAAGCCGCGACAGGAAGTAGATCTCAGCGGCGAACAGGTTGGTGTTGGTCAGGCCCTCGAGCCAGCGCCGGATCGATTCGATGTTGTCGCAAAAGGCGAGCCCGGCGGCAAACCCCAGGGCGGTGCCGACGACGCCGATCGAGGTGCCGGCGATGAAGAACACGCGCATGATCGCGCCCCGGGTCGCGCCCATGGTGCGGAGGATAGCGATCGCCCGCCCCTTCTCCTTCACCAGCATGGTCAGGCTCGAAACGATGTTGAAGGCGGCGACCAGGACGATCAGCGTCAAGATCAGGAACATGACGTTGCGCTCGACCTCGACCGCGTTGAAGAAATGTGAGTTGACCTGGCGCCAGTCGGTGATGCGGACCGGCGCGCCGGCGGCGGTGAACAGCTTGGGGCGGATGCCGTCGATCGCCTGCGGATCCCTGGTCAGCACCTCGATCGCGCTCACCGCTCGATCGAGGTTGAAGAATACCTGCGCCGCCTCGAGCGGCATGAAGACGAAGGTCGAGTCGTACTCGAACATGCCGGAATCGAACGTCGCCGCGACCGTATAGGTGCGCTGGCGCGGCAGCGTGCCGATCACGGTCGCCTGCACCTGCGGCGCGACCAGGCGGAGCTTGGCGCCGGGCGACAAGCCGAGCCGCTCGGCCAGCCGGATGCCGACGACGATGCCGTCGGGGGCGCTGAAATCGGCCAGGCTCCCGGTCCGGATGTTGCCAGCGATCAGCGGGTTCTTGGCGAGCTGCTCGGGCTCGATGCCGCGCACCAGCGCGCCGCGCGCGTTCTGGTTGGCGATCACCATGACCTGGCCCTCGACGATCGGCGAGGCCCGCACCACGCCCTCGACCGTCGCCAGCCGCTCGGCGAGGACGGCGTAGTTGGCGAGATCGCCCTGCGGCGCCTGGACGGTCGCGTGGCCGTTCAACCCCAGGATGCGGCCCAACAGCTCGGCCTTGAATCCGTTCATCACGGCCGGAACGATGATCAAGGTCGCGACCCCGATCATGATGCCCAAGAGCGAGAACAGCGCGATCACCGAGATCAGGCCCTCCTCGCGCCGAGCGCGAAGGTAGCGGATCGCGAGCATCCATTCGAAGGTCGACATCAGTGCAGGGCGTGGACGATCCCTCCCCCTCGCCGAGGGGGAAGGTAGGGAGGGGGATGCCGTCGGTAGACCGGGAAGCCGCCCCCCTCCCTACCCTCCCCCTGCGAGCAGGGGGAGGGAGTAATCCTCGGGATCGTCATGGCCCTCACGCCGCGACCCGGGCCAACGCCGATTCGAGCGAGAGCTCCTCGCGTTGGCCGGTGCGGCGCGCTTTCAGCTCGACCACGCCTTTCTTCAAGCCGCGCGGACCGACCACGATCTGCCACGGCAGCCCGATCAGATCCATGGTCGCGAACTTGGCGCCGGGGCTTTCATCGACGTCGTCCAAGAGCACCTCGGTGCCACCGGCCCGGAGCTTGCGGTAGATCTCGTTGCAGGTCGCCTCGCAGTCGCGCTCGCCCACTTTGAGGTTGACGATCCCGACCTTGAACGGCGCGACCGCGGCCGGCCACACGATGCCGTTGGGGTCGTGGTTGGCTTCGATGATGGCGCCGACCAGGCGCGAAACGCCGATCCCGTAGGAGCCCATCTCGACCGCGACCGCCTCGCCGTTGGCGCCGGCGACGGTCGCCTTCATCGCCTCCGAGTACTTCTTGCCGAAATAGAAGATGTGCCCGACCTCGATCCCGCGCGCGGTGACGCGGCGGTCGTCGGGGAGCCGCGCGAACGCGGCCGGATCGTGCTTCTCCGAGGTCGCCGCGTAGTGCTGGGTCCAGCGCTTGACGTAGGGTTCGAGGTCGGAATCGAAATCGATGGTATCGCGCAGGACGTCGAAGTCGACCAGCGCCTTGTCGCAGTAGACCTCGGTCTCGCCGGTCTCGGCCAGGATGATGAATTCGTGGCTCAAATCGCCGCCGATCGGCCCGGATTCGGCCTGCATCGGGATCGCCTTCAGGTCCATGCGCGCGAACGTGCGCAAGTAGGCGACGAACATCTTGTTGTAGGCGCGCTTGGCGCCGGCGTAGTCGAGATCGAACGAGTAGCTGTCCTTCATCAGGAACTCGCGTCCGCGCATGACGCCGAAGCGCGGCCGGATCTCGTCCCGGAACTTCCACTGGATGTGATAGAGCAGCTTAGGCAGGTCGCGGTAGCTCTTGATCGCGTCGCGGAAGATATCGGTGATCAGCTCCTCGTTGGTCGGGCCATAGAGCATCTCGCGCTCGTGGCGGTCTTTGATGCGGAGCATCTCCTTGCCGTAGACCTCGTAGCGGCCGCTTTCGCGCCAAAGCTCGGCTGGCTGAACCGTCGGCATCAGAAGCTCCTGGCAACCGGCGGCGTCCTGCTCTTCGCGAACGATCTGCTCGATCTTCTTCAAGACGCGATGGCCGAGCGGGAGCCACGTGTAGATGCCGGCCGCCGACTGCCGGACCATGCCGGCGCGCAGCATCAGCCGATGCGACACGATCTGCGATTCGGTCGGATTCTCCTTGAGGATCGGCAGAAAGTACCTGGATCGGCGCATCTCGAATTGTTCCGCGTGGAGCGGCCCGGCGCCGCTTGAAAACCGGGGCGACTTTAGGCAAACGCCCGCGGCAAGGCAAACGATGCGAAGCTCGCATCGCGACGAATGCGGACCGCGCGGCTACGCGCCGCGCCGCCAGCGTGCGAGTGCCAAGACGGCGCCGCCGGCGACCAGGCCCCAGAACGCGCCACCGATCCCGAAGAAGCTGACGCCCGAAGCGGCGACCACGAAGGTGACGACCGCCGCCTCGCGGTCCGCGGCCTCGGCGGTCGCGCCGGCGATCGCGCCGCCGAACGAACCCAAGAGCGCAAGCCCGGCGACCGCCTCGATCAGATAAGGCGGCGCTGCGCCGATAAAGGCGGCGGCGGCGCCAGCGCCCAAACCGACCACGACATAAGCGGCGCCGTTCACGACCGCAGCCCAATAGCGCCGCGTCGGGTCGGGATGGGCCTCGGGTCCGGCGCAGAGCGCGGCGGTGATTGCGGCCAAGTTCACCGCGTGCGACCCGAACGGCGCCGCGAGGCCCGTGAACAGGCCGGTGGTCGTGAACAGCGGACCCGGCGCCGGCTTGAAACCGTTGGCGCTCAGGACCGCGACGCCGGGGATGTTTTGCGACGCCATCGTCACCAGGAAGAGCGGCAGCGCGATGCCGACGATCGCCGGCAGCGTGAAGGTCGGCATGACCGCGACCGGCGCCGGTGCCACCGCCGCCGCGGTCGAAAAGCTCCCGGGTGCCATGACCGCGATGACGATCAGCGCCAGCACGACCACCGCCGGCACGGCATAGAGGCGTTTGAAGCGCGCGACCGCCGCCCATACCAGGATCAAGCTCAACCCGATCGCCGGCGATTCGGCGACCGCTTTGACCGGCGCCAGGCACAGGTTCAAGAGCACGCCGGCCAGCATCGCGTTCGCGAGCGAAGCCGGGATCGCCGCGACGGCGCGCCCGAGCGGCCGCCAAAGGCCGGCCGCGACGATCAGGACCCCGGTCACGATGAAGGCGCCGACGGCGGCGGCGAAGCCACCCTCGGGCACCGCCGAGGCGGCGAGCACGGCCGCACCCGGGGTCGACCAGGCGACGCTGATCGGCATCCGGGTCTTCAAGCTCAAAACGATTGCACCTACCCCCATCGCGATCGAGACCGCCATCAGGCCCGAGGCGGCCTCGGCCGGCGAGGCGCCGACCGCCGTCAGGCCTTGAATCACGACCGCGAAGGTCGAGGAAAAGCCGACCACGGCGGCAAGCACCCCGGCGCTCAAGGCTTGGATCGAAAAAGAGCGCATCGTTCGGGCGGGTCGCGCGGGCGGCTAGGGTTTCGCCGCCTTGAGCTTGGCGCGGCAGGCTTCGGCGATCGGACCGTTGGCGCCGTTGTCGATCGGCTGGTCGTTGAAGTAGACCCGGCCTTGCTTGAACGTGACGGCGCCGAGCGACGTCTTCGATTTCTCGAGCCCGCGCGGCGCGGTCCGCTGCAGGAACGTATAAATTTCGAGCGAGATGTCGATCGAGATTTCGTCCGGCAGCTTGATGGTGCTGTTCGACTCGAGATCGGCGGGTTTCACCGGCCGTCCATGCACGTCGACGCCGGGTTTGAAGTTGACGTCGTTGCGCGCGACATGGGCGACCAGCGCGCGGCAATCGGCATCCGAAATCACCAGCGTCTGCCCCTGCGCCGTGGCGGGCACCGTAATGTCCGCGAATGCCGCCGCCGTGAACGCTGCGAGCACCATTGTCCGGATCAATGCTTCGCGCGAGATCATCGGAATAAACCTATGAAAAATATGGCGATTATTCGTCATTTTTTTCGCGCCCAGGAACCGATTTTTAATGACGGGATCGAAGCCCGAGGGTACAGTCGCACCATTCGATTAAGAAAAACACCCAAGTTCAGGGACGGACAACAGCGAGGCCCCTCCGGGGCCTCGTTTTTTTGTTGCGATCGTTTCTAACGAATGTTCTTCTAAGTAATTGAATTATTTATATAAAAAATCCTCGATCCAGCCCGTTCGCGCGATCAGATAGCCGATCAGCCATATGACCGCCGATATCGCGGTGGTGACCGCCGCCTTGAGCAACAACCGCGGTCGCGCCGGCGCCCCCGGTTCATTGCTGGG
>Ga0194131_10005375_pt1 | contig 18517 bp, 19 predicted proteins | sample TA2KigO120mmetaG_FD_148631 | JGI IMG/M metagenome (GOLD analysis project Ga0194131, IMG submission 148631) | Freshwater microbial communities from Lake Tanganyika, Tanzania - TA2015053 Kigoma Offshore 120m | ecosystem: Environmental > Aquatic > Freshwater > Lake | place: Tanzania: Lake... | reverse complement strand
TTGGCTTCACGTTCAGCCTTGGCCGCCTCACGCTTGGCCTCGGCCTCCTTCAACTTGGCTTCACGCTCAGCCTTGGCCGCCTCACGCTTGGCCTCGGCCTCCTTCAACTTGGCTTCACGTTCAGCCTTGGCCGCCTCGCGCTTGGCCTCGGCCTCCTTCAACTTGGCTTCACGTTCAGCCTTGGCCGCCTCACGCTTGGCCTCGGCCTCCTTCAACTTGGCTTCACGTTCAGCCTTGGCCGCCTCGCGCTTGGCCTCGGCCTCCTTCAACTTGGCCTCACGCTCGGCCTTGGCGGCCTCACGCTTGGCTTTTTCGTCGTCTTCGTCGGCGGAGAGAACGACTGGTGACGCATGGTCCCGGGCGAAACTCGCGGAAGGTGCAAGGAATAAAGCGGACACAACTATTGAACAGACAAGAAACAGTTTTTTCGTCACGCTCCCCCATTGTCTCCGCTCAGAGGGCCCGCGCACGGAACTCTAAACCCTTAACGCCGGAGGTACCTGACGAAAACCCCGCACCCGTAACCATAAAACCGGTGACCACAAGCATACCATCGCACATCAAAACGACGCAAACCGTCAGTCAAGGGACGGATGAGGCGGTCGCGCATCTACGCGGAGCGCTCGTGGACGCGCCAGCCGGCGGACGCGGCGCCCTACTGGAAGCCCGGGCGTTCACCCTCAAGGGAAACGCCTCCGACGACGCATGTCGCCTGCTCGTCGAGATCACGAAAGGGATGGACGGCGTCAACGGATCCGCCATAGCGACCCTGGCATCGGTGCTCCACCCGAACGTGCTGGTGAAAGCGGTACGCGACCTCTCGCAAACCCGAACGTTCGCGACACGCTATATCTGCGAGCATCTACAATGGAGGGACGCCATGCCCCTGATCGCCGATCTGCGCGACGGACGCATGGTAAACGGACTCTACCTGGGCTTCAAAGACGACCTGATCTCCCTGGCGTTATTGTTGGCAACCCAAACCGAGCACGACGGACGGGACCTACCCTACGAACTGCACCGGCGCAGAAGCGAGGAAACCGTCCTACTCTTCGGAGCGGCGCGCGAACCGTACCACTTACTGCGGGAGATCCTGTCCCTAAAAGTCGTGACCGCCGGGGTAGCGGCTAACGACGACGAACATCTGCTCCAGTGGGCGATCGCCAATCCCGCACTCACCGGAGAAGCACGCGCATACTGCATACGACGCAACACGCCACGAGTCATCGCAGTTCTGCTCGACCAAGGCGTATTGAAACCGGAAGACGCACATATCTGGTTTGAGCCGGACGAAAGTTCCCCCAGATTCCGTGTCCTGTCCGCCCTGAACCTGCCGGCGGACGTGAGAGGATCGTCCTTTTTACGCAAGGCAGCCATAGCGTCCTGCGCGGACGTCTCCCGGATATGCAAGGAACTCTCAATACAGGCGCAACACAACCTTGCCGCAGATCTCGTCGGCGGGGACCCGTTACTGACGGAAACGGTGAGAGTCTTTTTCGAAAGTTGGCAAGGGGACATGGAAAGCCTACTGGACACCGCCCACCTCCTAGAGTACGACAGGTCAGGGGCACCTTCTACGTATGGTAGACGAAACATCAAACCGTAGCACAATAGGGACCATGAACGAAAGCCTCGTCAACGCGGGAAACGCCGCCGACCACCCTTCCACCACGGCCCAATCCTCGACCAGGCGGGTAGACGGTGCCGACACCAGAGAAACCACCAGCGCGAACGAGAGCACAAACAAACACAGCAAAAAACCGGCATACATGTGGAGAAAGTTACGCTACCTTAAAACAGCATGGGAAACCACCCCCCGACGCGTACGTCAAATCATCTGCACGGTGGTAGGAGCCGGTTTTATAGCGATCGGTATGCTGCTGGTAGTCCTACCCGGTCCTTTCACCCTACCGTTCGTGATCGGCGGTCTGGCCATCCTGGCCTCGGAATTCACCTGGGCCGGGCGCCTGCTGGACAAAGCCTTAGCGAAAGCCCGCGGAGTAACCAAACGGGTCCGTTCGATCGGCGACAACTAAACCCCGACGCGATCCAATCAAAAACAGAAATCTTGAACTACCGAAGAGAACTCCTACGCGGCGGTCGAAAAACCAATATGTGCGCACAACGAACAAACAGGAACCTTACTTAAGATATGTTTCCCGAAAAAAACTTCGTGTTCTGCGTCGACCTTGACGGGGTTGTGGGCGACTACAGCGCCGTTTTCAAAAAATTCGTCGCCGACGAGACCGGACGAAACCCGGACGACCTGGAGGAACAGCACACCTGGGAGTTCGCGGGTGTCTGGGGAATAAGAGACAGACAGCACTACAGCGAACTGCACACCAAGGCGGTACGTAAAGGCATGTTCGTCGACATGCCCCTGCTTGTCGGGGCCAGCGACGCCCTGTGGCGACTGAGCGACGAACACGACGTGCATATACGAATAGTTACCCACCGACTGGCCATAGCGGGCGTGCGCGACATGGTGGTGGCGGACACGGCGGCGTGGCTGCAGCGCAAACGCCCGGACGGACGGCCGCTGGTACCCTACCGGGACATCTGCTTTATCGCGGACAAGACCGTAGTGGGAGGTGACCTCTTCATAGACGACGCCCCTCACAACATCACAGCCCTGCAAAAAAGGGGATTCCCGACAATAATCATGGACCAACCGTACAATCGCCACCTAGACGGGTGGCGCGCGCGTAACTGGGAGGAAGTCCCGGACATGGTGTTCACCGTACTGGCCGCGGAACCCCGCCGGTGACGAGAATCGGCGCATAGTGTGACGCCCGGGCAGGCAAACGTACCGTACATCCCATGCCCGGACCTTTGACAAAGCCGCACGGAAAACGGATCAACAAACTTATCTACAAATGTGCGGTCGCGGCCGGACGCAAGGACGGCGCATGGGAGCACTATGCGGACAAAATCATCCGCTCTTTGCAAGTACGGATCGCCACCAGGTACGATCTACTGGTGGCTGTGGTAGGAAGAGGGGGCCACGACCTAGTCTACAAAAAGATAGGTAGAGCCATAATCGCCCGAAGGGTCGGGGTGCTGACCGCAACGGGCTATCTGGCGTACTCCTACCTCACCGCCAGCGGACACCAATTGTCCCACCTTCTGGCCTTGATCGTGTCGCTGTACGTGGCAGGTACCCTGGTGGTGCGCCGGAGGGTCAGGGAAATCGCGGAGTACCTTACGGCCAGCGACGAAGACCTGCTGGCATTCTTCGAAGAGAAAGAAGTAAAACGGGTCCTGCGCAGACACCGAAAACAACTCCCGGGCAGGGCCCTCGGCCCGCATTCGCGCAGACACCTGGTCGTGGAAGTCCTCGGGGAGGCGAACGAGGATGTTATGGAAATCGTAGAGCGCATGCACGAAGACTGGTGCGGGACGGCCTGGGAACTCGTAGAGGCGGCGCGTAAACTCAACTAGGAGCGGAAACAAAACACGCGGTTGCGCCCCGTACGCGGATACGCTAAGGCGGATACGAACAAAGACGCTACCGAGCGTCGATAATCCGTGACTTCCGCTCGTCCCCCCTGTACACCTTGGACAAGGATAGAGGGTACTCCTGGGAACCGTGAGTAACCACCGACAAATCCCTGAGATCCAGCAAACATACCCCTTCGGGCAGCGACTCAGGACCCACCCCCAGAGTTTTGAACCGAAAACCCTTCACATGGGAGCGCGAATAGTGGCGAAGATGCCAGTGACCATGACAGAGAAGTTTCGGTTTGGCGTGCCCGACGGCCTTGTCCAGAACGAGCCTCATGTCGTACGAGACCCTCAACAATCCCGGAGGATACGGCCCCGTAGAACGCATGGGTATACAGGCCGGGGCGTCGTGGGTCACCAGGACGTCCACCGGGCCTTTCACCGAGGCGTAGAACCTGTCGATTTGCTGCTTGGTCAAACCCTCCTGCGGCCACCATGACTTGCCTGTTTTACGGGCGAATCTGTCGACACTGATCGCACCCCCGAGAAAAGCAAAGGACCTGCCGCCTATGACGGTTGTGGAACCCCGGGGCCACCAGTGCACATGCGGACGCACAAGCACCGACCCGTCGGCGTCCCGGTCGCTTTCACGCTCGTAGACGTCAAGCTGATCGAAATCCTCGTGGTTGCCGTCTATGAAATCGAAACGTACACCGGTCGCCCTGCTGGTATCGTTGATGGCGTTAAGATAAAGCCTGCCTTCCTCACCCGGCCATACGCCCAGGTCCCCGAGTTGCAGAATCCTGGACACACCCAAATCCCTAGCCAGGGTCAAAGCGGCGCAAATGTACTTGGTGTTACCGTGGGAATCCCCTACGAGCATCAAAACGCCAGAGTTCGTCATCCATCACTATTGTTACGGATCCCCCGAGACGGCGCATTCGAGGTATTTCGGATTTCGAAACTCCACAAAAATCCCAACTTACGCCAGGCGGGCGGCGGACACCACGCCCAAGGGGCCGGCATATTGCCTACCGTACCTGCGTGGACACAGTACCGTCTGTGAATAAAGCCACCAAACTGAAGATATTTGCCGCGACAGTCGTCGGCCTACTCGGAGGCTTTTTCGCGGTGTCTACGAACATGTCCGCCCGCCAGGATGCCGCCGACATATCCGCCCGCATCATGGAATGCGCGGATATCCAAGGACAGGAAGTGGAGATAAACGAAGCGGCGGTAATCTGTGCCATGGACACGATGCGGGCATCCCTGATAGCCGGCACCTACACCCAGATATACGAGGTCGTACCCCAGATGCGACAGACCAACCTCCGCATAGCCTGTCACCAGGCGGCGCACCGACTGGGGGTCGAACTTTTGAAATCCGTGACGCCGCGGGACATGGTGGACATGATGTTCAAGTCCGCGCCCAGGCCCGTGGACGACGTTTGCACCCATTCCCTGGTACACGGACTCATCCAGGGGATGACGGAGGAGGAAAACTCCTACGAACTCCGGCAGATAGCCGACCAGTGCATGTACCTCAAAAGCGTACACGAATACTACTACATCGACGAATGCGCCCACTACTACGGGCATGCGGTGTGGAAAAAAGTAAAGAGTTTCAACGAAGATATCGGCCTGTACTGCAAGTACCTCTACGAGGACGGCGACCCGCGACACGTGATAGCGTGCATGGGAGGGGTCATAATGCAGAAGTACGACCTGCAGGTGTACACCCCGATGTCCGACAACTCGGGGGTGGGGCGAACTCCCCCGAGTTACGAGGAGATAGAGTCGATATGCGACGTCTATAGAAACTCGGACAAACTGATACAGGACGGCTGCATGTCCGGCATCGGCTGGTTGGCGCCGACGACCGCACTGAGCAGAATCCACGGTCTGGACGTCGGCGGCGGTCTGGACCTCGACGGGCAGGTCGCCGAATACAAACGGGCGCTGGCCACCTGCGATACCAACCCGGAATGCGAAAGGACCTTCATACTGCACTTCAGGGTGGACGCCTACAAGTCCGGGGTGGCGGCGAGAGTGTGCAACGAAACCAAAATGACCCTGCAGGACTGCCCCAGGGTGGTAGCAAAGTTCACGGAGGGCGCTTAAACCTTCCCCGCGGGGAGACCCGATGATGGGTGACGAACCCGAGAAGAGGGATACAGTGGCAGGATCATGAACATGTCATCCAGCCTGATAGGCGCCAGTGGAATATTCGAGAACCCCTATGCGATCACCGGGATAGTGCTGGCCGCGTTGATCGTCGCCAGCAGAACGCGCAACAACGCCCAAGAAACACGCACGAAAGACTCCGTGCACAAATCGTTTGGCGACATCGCGGGGTGCGACGAAGCCATCGAGGACCTGGACGACATCGTACGCTACCTGAAAAACCCCCACCACTACAACAAACTCGGGGCGGTAACACCCAAAGGAGCCCTGCTCAGCGGTCCACCGGGAACGGGCAAGACCCTACTTGCCCGCGCAGTCGCCACGGAAGCCGGGGTACCTTTCATCGCGTGCGCCGGCTCGGACTTCGTGCAGGAATTCGTGGGAGTGGGGGCAAAACGCGTAAGGGAACTTTTCGCCAAGGCCCGGGAGCATGACAAAGCCATCATATTCATCGACGAGGTGGACGCGGTGGCACGTAAACGCGGAGGACACGGGGGAGACGGAACCGGAACCCCGGGCGGCAGCATGGAGCACGACAACACCCTGATCGCCCTGCTCGCGGAAATAGACGGGTTTCACAGAAACAACATAGTGGTGCTCGCGGCGACGAACCGTCCGGAGATCCTGGATCCCGCACTGCTCCGGCCCGGGCGACTGGACCGGAAAATCGTCGTCGGGCTGCCTGATAAAAAAGGGCGGGAGAGCCTTCTGAGGGTGCACACCCGCGGGAAACCCGTGGCCAAAAACATAGACTACGCGGACCTGAGTTCGCGGACCGGAGGAATGTCCGGGGCGGACATCGCCCGGGTGGTAAACGAGGCCGCCCTCCTGGCGGCCCGGAACGAAGCCAAGGAGATAACCGCCGATCACCTGGACAAGGCGGTGGAGTACGTGGTGCTCGGACGGCCGCGAACATCCGCCGTGACCACGGACAGGGACAGACACATCGTGGCCTGGCACGAAGCCGGACATGCCCTCGCCGCGGCCCTGCTACCGGACGCGGACGTGCCGGTGCTGGTATCCATAGTGCCGCGCGGGCAAGCAGGAGGTGTCACCTGGATGGAACACCCGGCGGACGAACTGATGTCCGTCAAACAGGCGGAGGCGCGTCTCGTGGTCGCCCTGGCGGGAAGGGCGGCGGAGGAAATCCACCTGAACGGGGAGTTCACCCAGGGCGCCTCAGCCGACCTGAAGATGGCGACAGACATGGCTTCCCTGATGGTCAACAGGTACGGCATGTCGCTGCGCGGCCTGGCGGTAAGGGAGACCACCGTATTCTACGGAAACGACGAGGGGACGCAGGCGGCGTTGGAGAACATCATCGCTACGGCCTACCAAAACGCGGTAAACCTTCTCAGGAACAACACGGTGGGTCTGGAGAGACTGGTCAAAAAACTCCTGGAGAAAGGCACCTTGAGAGGCGGCGAGATCACCGAAGCCATCGGGAAACATGCGGTAAGACCGAAACTCATGAGGGCGGGAAAACAGAAACCGGTAGAGGACACAGACACCGCAAAACCGCAACAGGTGGTGGAGAGACAAGTAATAAAGTACATACCGCGCAAATCCCTGGTACGCGAAGCGGTTTCGCTCATGCGCGCCCTGGTCAGGTCCAGGGCACGGGAAAAAGCCTAGGGGGCGGCGCATGTACGCGACGCATTTGGCGCCGGCCAGCAACCAGGTGGACCTCATGGCGTGCCAACCGGGTCCGTACTCCCCGGGGCACCTAGCCCTCTCCTACGCCCAGTTCGCGGCGCTCAACGAACTCCACCGGTCGCTGCGCGGTGGGACGGACATCCTGGACGACGGCCTGGAATGCCCGGAGAACAAATGCGGAGAGTTCGCGAAAGCGGTAGAGGAGCGCGCAGAGGAGATGGTGTTCCTGTACACCCGCCGAGAGGACCGGAGACAGCGGGGGAGCGGACCCTTCTTCTTCGTGGTACCCGGACTCGTGGGGAGCGGCGCCACGGTTTTGGCGAAAGTACTGGGAGGAGACCAGGACGCCCTGTGGGGTTCGGTCAGAGTAAAACACGCGGCGGAGATCGAGCAGTGGCTGCTGGGGGCGACGAAATTTTTCGCAGAGTCGCGGGGAATATTCAAAATATAGTCTAAACGGATGGCGAACGATCATCCACGCAACCAAGCCCGTAAAAATGTCCACCCCCCTTCGCGCTTGCGCACGTCGGGGGGTGTTATTTCAGGCTTCGAGTTCGGCGTCGGTGTTGAAGCCGAGCCGGTGGAGAGTCTTTTGTGTGATCTCCTCTTCGAGTACGATGAAGTCGTACCTGTTCTCGTCGGGCTCACAGAGCTCGACGAGTTGGACCCCGGGGTTGTCGATTTCGGGGTCGAGATCCCAGATCTCGAGTTCTTCCTGGATTGCTGTTGCCATTTTGTTGTCCCCTTTCAAGGAAACTGCGTGGTTGATAGTACTCATACCTATTGCGGCGGGCGACCTTGAGACAAGGGAGGGCGGAAAGCGGGCAAATACGCCCCGATTTAGAGGTATAAACATACATCCGGCGGCCTTGTAGGGCGGGATCGTTCACCGGTTTGATCGCCGAACCTCAACCCGTCTACGGGGTGGACGGATCAACCGTTGGTCAGACCTACAACATCGACCGGGGTGGATTTGTCCTCGATGGTGCCGTCACCGAGTTGTCCGAACCTGCCGTCTCCCCAGCATTTGACGCCACCTACATACGGGCATACCTCACCGAGAGGTATGCGCATAAGTCCTGCGTCCATGTAGGGCGGGGGTTTGAGGGTGTTTGTTCACCGCCCTTTTCAGCGAAATTCGAGGAATTTTTCAACGTTGTAGCGGATCGCTGTCCTCTGCGATCAGATGGACTACGAACCGGAAGCGCTCCGGGGGTCGACCTGGCCTCGGTGCTTCTGCGCAGCGAGCTTTTTGCGGGAGACGACGTACCGGCCAACGGCAGCAATCGCACATGCCGCCAGAACCAGATCGCGCAGTGAGCCCGGCGCGGCGAAGACGAGGCCAACTCCAACCAGTATGAGCGCAGCCGTGGGTATCAGAGACCGGAGCACTTTGCGTCTTGGCGCATGACTTTCACGCAGGGCCCACATACGGCGGGCGCCTAGAAACGTCCCTGCGGCAACCACGAGACCAATCAACAACAGGGAGGCTAGGAAAGCCCCCGCGAAGCTACCCCAGACCAGGGCCGTTGTACACAGCACTGCGATGACGAGCAGACCCGATAGTGCATAAAGACCAATAGATGCCTGTTTAGCAAACGCGGTGCGATTTTTGCGAACCGGCTCACCTGTATCAGTGCGTTCCTGTCCAGTGTCCATGTAGGACCACTGTTGTTTGCTTGCCTATCTTGTCAAGGTACGTAGAACCGGCTACTTGGGGCTGAGGGAATCTACAAACGCCAGAACTCCCGGCTTTAGGACCACAAGGATCTTCGAACCGGGAGTTATGTGCATCGGTATCCACTACTTATGTGCATACCTCACCGAGCCCGATGTAGGAATCGAACCTACGACCACCCGCTTACAAGGCGGGAGCTCTACCCCTGAGCTAATCGGGCAAAAATTCGGCCCTACTATTTTCCGGCGGACACCACCGGGCAGGCATCGTCGCCCACCGGGCACTTGAGCGCGGAAGCCTTGACCAGGATGTAGCACCTGCCACAATGGACCTCGTCCTTGCGGCGAGGCCTGAGCGCACCCAGGGTGTCGTCCTCGTCATCATCCTCTACTTTCCTCCCACCCTTTACCTTGGCCGAAACCGGCGACGCGGCCGCCTCTTCGTCGCCGTCTGGCTGGGCGAGCGGCGCGAGAATGGTCTCAAGTTGGCTGAACAGATCCTCCTCCTTGTCATCGGTCACGCTGTGGTCGTTCGACTCCTCCACGTGCACCGGCGACACCAACACCACCTCCTGCGGATCGTCGACGGGTTCGATCTCCTCTACGGGTTCGCGGTCATCCTCGGCGTCCGCACCATCTTTGTCCTCCACGAGCACCAACCCGAGATCCTCCAGGTCCTCGCCGTCGATCTGCATTTTACCCATATTGCCTCCACGCGGCCCGCGGCCCGCGGCCCGCGGCCCGCCTAGTATTATTACGACCGCATGACGGAACGCATACAGGATGAGAGGATTATCGACGGGCGCGCCTAGGGCCCTTCACCCTAAAAATAGGAAACTTTCTCCAGCGCATCCCTCGCCTGCTCGATGCCCGCGGAGTAGATACCCGTAGACAGGTACTTGGAAGCCGAGTCGCAGACTATGAAAACTATGTGACCTGAGGCTATACTTTCCGCCACCTTTAGCGCACCCGCTAAAGCCGCACCCGCGGACGGGCCAGCATAAATCCCGCATTCGGCGACGAGACGACGGGCACACAGGATACTCTCCTCTGCCCGCACGATCCGGCGGCGACTGAGAACAGAAAACCCGTCCCAGTTCTCGAAGATGACGGGCACATACCCGCTATCCACGTTGCGCAACCCGTCGACCGTTTCCCCGGTGGGCGGCTCCACCGCCACCACCTGAACCCGCGGATCGTGCTCGAGCAGGTACCTGCCCACACCCATGAGGGTGCCGGAAGTACCGAGGCCGGCCACAAAATGGGTCACAAGCGGACAGTCCCTCAATATCTCCGGGCCGGTAGTCTGATAGTGGGCGGTAGGATTGGCGTCGTTGGCGTATTGAAACGGCATAAACCAGTCGGGATTACTCGCAGCCAACTCGCCAGCACGCACTATCGCCCCGTCCGAGCCTAGGTTCGCCGGGGTCTCCACCAGATGAGCGGAATACGACAGAAGAGTGTCTTTGCGTTCCTTGGTGACGTTCTCCGGAAGCACTATGGTTATGGTGTTACCCAAAACCTTGGACATACCCGCCAGGGCTATACCCGTGTTACCCGAGGAAGGCTCCACGATATGCTGACCTTTCCGCAACAGGCCGCGCGCATAAGCGTCAAGCAGCATCGCTTTCGCCGCCCGGTCCTTGACCGAACCGAAAGGGTTCATGCTCTCAAGTTTGGCGTATAGGCGAACCTCCCGATTGGGGCTAAGACGCGAAACGTCCACCATGGGGGTGTTGCCCACAAGGTCGAGAATGCCCGGATAAATAGCCACAAGAGTACGGTGACCAAGGACCGCCCAACGGCCATACATCCTTTGCGAAACTACCCGGGAAACCCGGACGAGTGCCGCCAAGGGGGCGGCGGATAACAGTTTTTCCCGGAAATAGCAGACTATACAACCCGGGCGCTTAGCTCAGCTGGTCAGAGCTTCTCGTTTACACCGAGGAGGTCGGGGGTTCGAATCCCTCAGCGCCCACCAGGAGGCCTGCACATAAGTAGCAGCCTCACATGCACATATGTCGATCCTTGCTGCATCGCTGACGCGCCGGACGGGTCCTGTATGTGAACCTTCCCCCACCTGAGAACGTCCCGCCAGGCTGGTATCAAGATCCCTATCAGCCCGGCCAGTTGCGCTGGTGGGATGGGGGAGCGTGGGGTGCTGACGTTCGCCCGCAGGTACCACCCAAAGATCCACGGCGAACTGGGCGTCGCCGGGTGCTGCTCGGCCTGGCACCGTTTGCCGTGTCGATCGTGAGTTGGATTTTCGGCGCCGTCACCACGTACGTCCCCCAACTCGGCTGCGAAAGTTGCCCCGATGGTTTCGGCTGGTTCGGTGTCATCGTTTTGATGGTATTCGGGATACCAGGCGTGGTGGTACTCCTGCAGGGGATCACGATGCTATTCATGGCCCGCGGGTTGGACGCATCCCGACCCGATGAATCTCGGGTGGGTTGGATTATTGGCGGGAGCATCGGCCTGCTGATAGTTATTTTTCTTTTCGGTACCGATCCGTGGACATCGCTTTTGTGGGGTCCATACATCTTCCCACCGGCGATCATCGGCTTAATTATCTGGTTGATAGTTAAGCCCAAAAGTCGCCGTTGAAGCATCCTGACGTTTTGAGTACCCCATGTGCGGCCTTCCACGACGCTGAAAATTTCCTCGATTTTCGCTGAAACCCGCGCTGAATAACACCCGCAAGCCCTTGCCCTGCGACGAAATGTCCTCGCCGCACCGAATGCAGTCGGGTCGTCAGCGCCCAGAAGCCGTCCCAGAAGCCGTCCCAGTCAAACGATACGTTAGACATATGTCGAGGGTTGCCGCATCTTCGGTATGCTGCACGGTTCAGGTTATGACAACAGCAGCAGACGGCTCAACGAGACTAACCGGATGGTACAGCGACCCACAACGACCCGGGGCTCTGCTCTGGTGGAACGGATCGGCGTTCGAACGTGACGGGAGCGCGATCCCCCTAAGCTTCAAGAAAGCGGTCCGAAAAGGTTTGACGGACTGGTCTTTCCGCGATCGTGCCAGCCGCAGCGCATACTGGTATTTCTACCTGTTTACGATACTGGTGGTGGCAACGCCCGTCGTGATGCTGCGTTTAGTCTACTCGCTCATCGGGAACGAAGGCCAGGCGTGGCTGGCGGGATCGGATGCAGCCCGGGTGGTTCTGGTGGTCGTCGGGCTGGCGCAGGCTGCAGTGCTCGTCCTATGCGGTGTCGTCCTGTTCAAGATCTGGGTCAAACGTATGCACGACCGCGGCATAGGCGGCCCCGTCCGCTTGGGCGGCCGTATGCTAGTTTTCGTCGCGGGTCTGGCGGCCCTCAATCTGGCGTTGGACTTCGACATCCCCAGGCAGTTCAAGCCATACCTACTGCTCCTACTGCTCGCCACGACACTTTGGACTGTCGTAGAACTGTCCCTCCCAGGTCACCGTCTCGTCAATAGATACAACGTCGAGGACCCCACCACGCCTCAATAAGGACAGCGACCCTCTACGAAGCTGAAAAATCCACGAGTTTCGCTGAAACTTGCGTCGACTAACACCCAGAAACCCCCGCCCTACAAGGCCACCGGACTTATGTGCATACCCCACCAGGAGGTATGCACATACGTTGCTATCTCACATGCACATAAGTGCCCAGCACGGTTGGCTCGTCGCGCCTGAATGAAAGTCGGAGCCCGAACTCGTCAAGAAAGGTGAGCGCTTTGAGGTGCCGCTCGAAGTGCACGTCGCCTGCGAACGCCACACGAAGCGGTCGTGTCTCACCTGTGGCGGTACTAGGTCGCCCTTCGGCGTCACCCGTCACGGGGAACGCGGCAAGGACACCCCCAAGTAGGACAAGGATGAGTCTCCGCTTCACAGAGGCGAGCGTACGTCTGTCAGACTTGCTGTCGCGCTACCGGGAGGCAGTGTGGTTGCGCTGTATCGCGACGCTGAAGCGAGGTCGCGCCGGGACCAAATAGGGTCCGCAAGACTGCGTGCATACCCGACCGGCGGTATCTCTGCTGCGCTTGGTGGGTCACCTAGGGTTCTCCCGTATACGAAAACGGCGGGGAGTTACCCCCGCCGTCCATACCGATCCCTAGCGCCTCAGCGCCGGGTGGTTGTAGCGTGCCTTGTTGGCGCGCATCCGGGACTCTTCTTCGAGTTCGTCGAAGAAGAGTCCCAGGTTGCCCAGGACCATTGCGAAAACGACCCAGAGGACCAGACCGACGGGGTTGTTCCCGATGGCCTTGATCGTGTTGTCGATTCCGCCGGCTACCGTCGAGACGCCGGCGGTTATGGTGATGAGGACCATCGTCAGGAAGATTGCCGCGGTGGACAACTTCATGACTCGGATCCCCGCCTTGCCGAGCGACATATCGCGTAGGGTATAACCTACAGTGGTTAACATAGCAGTGCCCCCTTTCAGAGGTGGTTGAGTTTCTTCCTTTCGACCGTCCGCGCCGGGGGCGTCCCCGCAAAAGGGTTACCGGGGTTGCCCGTCCTGTGACAGGCCGCACCCTGCCGGGACTGTCGGTGTCGTGGACGCCGCCGACGAGACCTTGATGGACCCGGTTCGCAGCACCGCCCGCGGCGTCTCCAACCGGACGCTCTGCGTCGACGTCGACGACACGGTATGTTTCACGCCGGGTTTCGACTACGCCGAGAGCGTACCCAACGAACCCGTGGTCGCCAAGCTCCGCGAGGCTAAGGCGGGCGGTTGACGGATCGTACTATACACCGCCCGCGGTCAGGGCCGTTCCGGCGGCAGGATCGAAACGGTTGCTCGAGAGGTGTTCGAGGAGATCCGCTCGTTCTGTGAGCGTTTCGACGTGCCCTTCGACGAGATCGTCGTCGGTAAACCCCTTGCTCGCTGGTACCAACCCGCGGCTTTAGTCAGAAGTTTTGCTCTACTCCTCGGGTGTTTGACTTTCCTCGTTGAGCATCTCAACCAATCCCCCTGGGGGGGCTGACGGCATTCCTTGGAACTTTCCGTTGTCGTAGACCGCAAGCGCACCGCCACCAAACTCTCCAGGTTTAGAACTGAAGGTTGCCAACCAACCAGTGTTGAAGCGGTAGAGTTTCATGATTTTAACAGATGACTTTCGTTTGTCCAAGAATGCTTGAATGACGATTCGTGCTTCTGCCTCAGTCACTGGAAGTGTCCTCCTTGTCGACAGCAGCGTTCTCGGATTCGGTTCGCCGGAGAAGGAAGAACAACACAAACCAAACTATAGCCGCAAGCGGATATGCGTGCCAAGACGGACCGCCCGTTGCAGAGCCGAAGAACAACACAAAACAAACTATAGCCGCAAGCAGGAAAGCACCTCCCAACACACCGAGGAAGACGGGCAAAGACTCCGCTTTCCTCTCTTTTCTGCGCACCAGCAGGCCGACCCCTACTAGCGGCACTATCACCGGCACAGTGCTCGTACCTGTACTCGCCGGGCTTCCACGACGAGTGCAACATGGTGCAGTGGTGGACGACCTCGTGCGGGCACTGGGATCTCGGGGATTGGGCTCCGCAGTTGGTCGGCTCATGTATCGCGGGTTACTGCCTCTGGTACGCCTTCAAAGAAAAGTCCTAGACAGGATTCAGGCGGTTTCGGCCGCTTAGAAATCGCCCGAATTTCGCTTAGGAGGATGGCGCGCGGTCACCGGGGAGCCGCGCCGGGCAGGGCTTGGTGGACCTACGTCGCCATTATCTTGCATGCTCCGTTTGCCATCGGCGGTCTTCTTGATGCGATCGTCTCTTGGTTCGAGCGAGAAGTCCTAACATGGTTTATCTAAACGATCAACAATCTTTGATCACTTCGTGCGCTTCGTCGACGTTTTGGCCTGCTTTATAAACGTGCCTGCGTCTACGTTCAACGTGCCGTTTCCCGTGTGCCATCCGTCACCGTTCCGGAGATCATCCACGCCCAGGAATCCCGCGGGCCTAGCATGCCCGACAGATCGCGAGCAGTTTAGAAGGCGAGCGGGGCGGGGTGCGTATGCGTCGGACAGTTGATGGTGCACCATTGTATGCGTGACAAACAACGGTCGCGTACTACTTTCGGCGGACAGACTTACCGATAACGTTCCCTCGCTGGTGACCGACTTTGAGCGCGTAAGCACAATAGTCGACAGGGAACTTCCCCGAGAGATTGACGGCAAAGCGGCTATCCTGGAGATGAAAGCCGCCGAAGGCCAGTGGAGACAAATGGAGTGGATCGGCTGGTATTTCGAGCATTTCGTCGCAAGCAAAGTACTGGATACCGTCGACGGGACGGCGGGACCGGCGTACGGTAGCACGACAATAGACCTGATGCTCACCGGTCCGTGGGACCTGAAAGCCCACCTGACGGACAAACCCGCCACGATCTTGAACGACGCCGAGGCCGTCCACGCCTGCATCGAGGAGCACGGATACATCAACTACTTCCTGCTAGAGGGGACCGCCACCTACGACGACGACATAAGGTCGTTCAAGCAGTGGCACGACAACCTGAAAGGGGATCCCTCCGACTACATGAAGAAGGGCTCCGCAACCGGCCGTAGGTCCAGATTGCGGAAAACCTCGTTCCGGCCCGCGAAGATGCTCGGCATCCACCTCGACGCCGCGGCCTTGAAACACGGGATCTCAACGGGTGCAATCAAGCCATTTCAGGAAGGCATGAAAAATTCCAACGGGAAGAAACGTCGAGGCAAGTACCAGATATACCCGAACAGGATCGACGGCCACATCATCAACGTATCGACCGACCGCAACTCTACCGCGCCCGGTCAATAAACCCCGAAACGTCCCAGGACGCGGATGTACGTAAGTTGGTTCTTCTTATTTCTTCCGTTTACCGGTTTGGGCAAACGGGAAGTTCTCGAGCGAATACTCGACCTTGTTTGCGACCGGTACCAGGTCGTCGGTCAAATCCAAGGTGACGTGCTTTTTGCGGCGCCTTGAACGACCCTTATGAACCAGCGCGATCTCGTCCGCCCACGTAGTTAAAGCCTGTAGGCGGGAGATTACGCGATCCATGCCGTTTCGGTGGTTGACGTGCCAGACGTTGTTGGCTACGTCACGTGTGAAAACTTTGTCGGATACGGGTATGGTGGAATCCGCGATCGTGGTTTTCTTAAGGGCGGCAGATTTGTTTCGCAGGTAGGCTTTTTCGCCTTTGCGACGGAAACCTACCCACAGCACCGAGCTCTTCGGACGTTTACCTTTTTTCGTGTACAGGCGCGCCGCGCCGCAGCCATAGAAGTCCCATGCGGAATCCTCGCGTCGGGACGGATCGCCGAGAACGGACGCAACGGCGGTCGACTCGACCGGAATGCCCGTAGACCACGAATCCGACTGGGTCCAGAGGACAAACAATATACGGCCGTAAGGTACGTCGAGGGCGGCGTGCTCGACGATGGACCTAACCTCGGTTGCCTTCTCGTCCCCGACGACCACGAACACCGCACCTGTGGCAATCCGCCGTTCAGCCATGTTTAGACCCCCGGCGGGTCGCCAACCCGGCGCCGTGACGGGTTTTCCCGCGCGATTTGCCTGGAACGAACAACGGTGCGGGTACCGGCTCTACGGACAGTTGCAGGCGGCGCACCGAGGATTCTTCGGATACGCGGACCTTGCTGATGTCCACGTACTTCTCTGAGATATCGAAACCCAGCGCCCTGCGTCCGAGATCTACCGCCGCTTTGGTGGTCGCTCCGGCGCCGTTGAACGGATCCATCACCCACTCGTCGGGCTGCGTAAGCATCCGGACGAACCGATGCGGCAGGTCTTCGGGATACGGCGCGGGGTGGTCCACCTGGCCGGGCGGCACGGGTGCAAGGTCCCACACAGACTCCCACCATTCGTTGGGAGTGTCGGCGCGATTAAGTTTCGGGCGCCCGGGTTTCCTGAGGACCTGGATGTGCTCGGTCATGATGTTGTACGACCAGTAGTCCGGCAAGGGGTGCTGGATAACGGAACCGGCCCTTTTGACGCCGGCGGTGACCTTGAACCAGACGATGGTCCGGATGAACCGCCAATTACGGCTACTTAGCGCCTGGTGCAGGAGATCCTGAGGCAGCGGGTAGTGAAATCCGTCGTCCAGCACCGTGCCGGCATTTATGACCAGGTGCCCGCCGGGCTTAAGCATGGTCCACACCTCGTCCCATACGCGGGTCATCAGGGGCAAGTAGTCCTTGGCGTAGTTTATATTGGTTCGTTGACGGTAGTTCTTGGTGGAATCCTCCGCATGCTGCTCGTAGTCTATGGCATTGTGATACGGCGGGGATGTGATCGCGAGGGAAACTTTCCCGTTCAAATCGGGGGCGGCGGTGGCGGCGTTCTCACTGCTCTGGAGAAGGACTCGGAATCGCGAAAAATCCCCGGCCCGGGAACCGGGATCAAGGTGGCTGGCCTTAGTCATGTACCTGACTGTTCCGTTCCGGTTGTACTTGACATTCATCCGTCAGTGGGGGCCGGGAGGCATACCGCTAGCCGACCGTCCCCGGGATTTCCGGGAGGTCGTCACGGCAACGAACCATGCAGGGCGGCTCAAGGCGACGATGGTGGTCACGTCTCGGAGGCGTCGCTCTCGGAAAACACCGCGAGCCAGAGTCTGGAAGCCTCGCTTCGCCCGGCTTTTTCCGCCAGCTGGGCAAAAAGTTCCCCCAGGGTTCCCTCCACGGAACGTGCATCGCGGACCGCGGCACGGAGTACCTCGAGATCCGTGATCGATACGTCCGGCCTGGAACCGGGGTCGGTCGAGGGATCTTCCGAGGACTTTTCAGGGTTCACCCTATCGACGGTCCTTCTCGCCGCATTAACGGCATGCCATATACCGCGGGTCCCTCCGCTTTCGCTGGGATTATCTTAAGCGTTTGGGGCCTGGGGCCTTACTGGGAGGTTGGTGGGACACCGACAATCGTCCCCGCGACGAGCGCAGACGTCCTCTTGCGCGGACCTGACGGACTGGAGTTCGAAACGTACGTGATCACGGCAATGCGGCGTGAGGGGCTCCGCATGGTGCGTCTCTCCGCGGCCTTCGGTAAACGCGTACACGGGGCATCCCACTGGAATCGGGGACTCGGTTCACAGATCAGTCTACTCAGACGTCTGATGCGCGAGATCTCACGAACCCTGGCAGAGTCTAAACTCTAGGCCGAGACTGCACCGGTGCCGGTGCGCGGGCCGCCAACCGGACATCGTCGGTATCCTGCCTGCGATTCTCCGCGCCAACACGATCGGCAGGCGCTCGAAGGTTACGCGGAGGCGACGACCGAGAAAAGCACGAAGCCCGGCGAATCGTCGCGCTCCAGTGTCACCTGCAGATACCGGCCCCCAAAGAGGCTCTCGCCAAACTGGCAAACGACGAGGACGAAAACGTGCGTAATGTCGCACGCCGGTAACGAGTAGACTCGTGCGAGGATTAGCGACCAACTCTACGCAACCGGCAAGACCCTAGCGATCCGGCCTGTGGGTCCGGAAAAGTACCCGACGTGCCGACCAGCTTGTGGTGTGCCGTCAGAACCGGGGCAGGAGGGCGGAACCAATCCACAGATGGCGGCCGGATGCGACCCCATGCGCCTCGG
>Ga0194131_10005366_pt1 | contig 18550 bp, 23 predicted proteins | sample TA2KigO120mmetaG_FD_148631 | JGI IMG/M metagenome (GOLD analysis project Ga0194131, IMG submission 148631) | Freshwater microbial communities from Lake Tanganyika, Tanzania - TA2015053 Kigoma Offshore 120m | ecosystem: Environmental > Aquatic > Freshwater > Lake | place: Tanzania: Lake... | reverse complement strand
TCGAACTCTGATTGGCTACACTCTGTCATAGGGGAAAGCCGCTCCTCTCTTCGCACAACTTTTACTAGAAAAATCAGTTATGCCAGAGAATGCGGCTTTCCGCTACACTTCCCGTGAGAAAAACGGGCTAGAGGAGCTTGCGGATGGCTGCTTCAAGGACCGGGATATCGGTCTCACCGATGAAGCCGCGGGACTTCTTCCCGGCGCGATCAAAGAGGAAGAGGGCGGGGAGGGCGCCGCTCCATTTCGGGTCAATGGCGTCGATGAACCTGTTGTCGTTGCGGGCGCGTTTGATGTAGTGGGGGGCGGGGATGGCTTGGGCGGTGAGGAAGCGTTTGGCATCGGCTTCCTGTTCGGGCTCGTCGGCGGAGATGGTGATGAGGGTGAAGCCCCTGGCGCGGAGATCGCGTTCGAGTTTGGCGAGGGCGGGCATCTCCTTGCGGCAGGGCTCGCACCAGGTGGCCCAGAAGTTGATTAGGAGGACCTTGCCTTTCGCCGCGGTGACGAGTTTGGTGAAAGCCGCCTCGTCCACAGGGATGAATGCCTGAGCGGCGGCCGGGTGGACGGAGGCGGCGAATGTGAGAGCGGCGAGCGCGGCGCGCATCACGAGGGGGATCAGGACGCCTTGCGGACCCGCTTGATGGTGCAGCCGAATGCCTTGGTTTCGGGGGCGGCGACGTTCTTGCCGGCTGTGACGGCATCCAGGGCGGCGCGGAGGCTTTGGGTGGTGATGCGGGCGGGGTTGCGGGAGTCATCAATGGAGCCGTGGTAGCGGATGACGCCGGCGGCATCCATGACGAAGGTCTCAGGAGTGACCTGGGCAGCGAAGCGGTCCGCGATGACGTTGTCCGCGTCCTTGTAAACGGGGAAGGTGAAGCCGACTTCCCTGGCATGGGTGACGACTTCCGAGGCGGGTTCGGAGCTGTTGGGGTTGATGAAGACGAAGTTGACGCCTTTCTTCGAGTACTCGTTGAAGACGGCGGTCATGCGGTCATTGTAGTCGTTGGAGACCGGGCACTTGGTGGCGATGAAGATGATCGCGGTGGTCTTGCCCTTGAGTGAGTTGTAGGAGACGGTGTTGCCCTTGACGTCCTGGAGCTGGAAATCGGGCAGTTTAGAACCAATTTTGAATTCCTGGGCGAAAGCAGCCGGGGCCAGTGTGAGGATACCGGCGAGAGCGAGGTGTTTCATGGGGACTCCTTTTCGGCGCGGAAAGTTACTGCTGGGGTTTGTTGGCGGCTTCCGCCTGGTTGTCTTCAGGCTTTGCGGCGGGGGCTTTTTTTTCCAGCTTGAGGTTGATGATACCCGCACGGCGCGAATCAAAGACGCTGAAGGTGCGAGTGGAACTGGCACGGTCCTGGAGGCCTGCGTTGACCTCGTAATCGATGTTGGGGTTGAGGCCATGGAAGCGGTAGACGCCGTCGGCCTTGGTGATGAACGACCGGATCTGGAGGCTTTTGGTGTCCTTGAGCTTGACGACGGCGCCTTCGACGGGGTTGTCGCGATCGTCCTTGATGACGCCCTGGAGGGCACGGAGATTGGCGTCTTCGCTCTTATCCTTCTTGTTGCCCTTGAAGAACGGGTCCGGGATTTTGTTCTGGGGATTGGGGGGCTGCGCGTTGCGGCTCTGGGCACAGAGGAGAGCCGCCGCGGCGAATCCGATCAGCAACCGGTGGATGGTCATTTGTTGAGCTCCATCAGGAATGAAAGGTCGACCCGCTCGTCGCCGTGGACTTCAACAGGCTTCCGCTGGTCCTGGTAACCGGGGGCCTGGACAACCACAGTATAGCGCATGGGTTCGGCGGGAACGCGGAGGGCGAACTCGCCACGACGGTCCGTGGCGGCGGTCTGGGACTTGAATTTCCTGTTCTTGCGGTCCTTTTCGTCCGCGGTTTCAAGGGTGATTTTGACGCCGGGCATGGCGGCTCCGGTTTCGCGGAAGACGGAGCCGAAGACCAGGGCGTAGGGCTGGCCGGTTTTGGAGGGCTTTTGGGCGGCGAGAGCCGGGACGAGGAGCAAGGCGGCGAGGGCGACAGCGAGGCGGCTAGCGCCAGTCATCGTCTTCTTCGCCGGACTCATCTTCCTCATCGTACTCGTCGTCCTCATCCTCTTCATCGTCATCCTCCTCGTCTTCGTCCTCCCCGGGTTCGTCGGCGGCTTCGAGGTCGAGCGGGTTGGTGCCTACGACGCGGAGCGTCTCGGCGCATTCGTCGCAGGTGAGTTCATCGCCTTCGTCAAGTTCGTCCTCGTCGTAATCGAGGACGGCGTCACAGAGAGGGCAGGTTACCATCAGACAATTCCTCCAGAAAAATGCATGAACTTATCTTCTACAAGAAACGGGTGGGGGAATGCAACGGCAATCGAAGGGGTGGGAAGAAGGGGCCGCCGGGTGTTACAACGGAGCCCGGGCGGTCCGCCGGTTTGCGCGCGGGCGGGCGGCGGGCTAATATGACGTTGTGAGACAGGTCGTGACACAACATGTCGAGCCGCTGACAGAGCCGGTGTTCTTCGTCCTGCTGGGGCTGGAGGCAGGGCCACTGCACGGCTATGGGCTGGCGAAGGAAGCGGCCCGGCTGAGCGAAGGCCGGGTGCGGCTGACGACGGGGACGCTCTATGGGGCGATCCGGCGGCTGGTGGACGCCGGATGGATCGCCGAGGTGGAGGCGGAAGACACGGCGCGGGGGAAACGGGCGTACAAAATCACGCGCGAAGGCCGGGCGCGGCTGCGTGGAGAAGTGGCCCGGCTGCGGCAGTTGATTGCCGCGGCGCCGGTGCGGCTGGGGGGTGTGGGATGAAGTTGTTGACGATGCTGACGCGCCTCTATCCGGCGGGGTTCCGCGCCCGGTATGGCGCGGAGATCGAAGCCGTGCTGAGAGAGGCTGGCGGCGGTGTGGGATGGCGGTGGGTGGTGCGCGAGGCGGGCGGGCTGATGGCTGGCGCGCTACGGGAGTGGGTGGCTCAGCCGGAGGCCTGGGAGAGCGCGGGGCGCCGGGTTGGCGCGGTGGCGGCGGCTCTGCTGATGCAGGGGATCGCTTACGTGGTGCTGACTCCGGTGGGTGCCATTCCCGTGGGAGCGGGCACCTACTATGTGGTGGGGGCGGCGGTGGCGGGTGTGGCTGCCGGGGGTTGGATGGTGTCGCATGGCAGGCGCAAGGGGGTTGCCGTATGAGGCTGCTGATGTGGATGGCGCTGGCGATGCCGGCGGGCATGATGTGGGGGCAGGAGGGAGGCCGTGAGCAGATTCTGGCGGTCTACCAGGCGACTCTGGCGGCGATCCGGACGGTGAATTCAGAGGCCGGGCTGTTGCGGATGGTGGATGCGATGGATGCGCCGGAGTGGGTGGGGGTGCTGCCCGGTGGACGGACGTTGACGCGGGTGGAGGCGATCGGCCAGTTGAAGGGCTTGTTGGGTGTGCCGGCGGAGCGGCGCCCCGGGATGGGGATCGAGATGATTCACGTGGCGGAATCGGGGGATACCGCGGAGGTGGTGTGTTGGGTGTTTGTGGAGTTGCCCGGCGGGGAACTGCGGGGTACGATCGCCAGGGACAAGTGGGCGCGGGTGGAGGCCGGGTGGCGGCGGGTGCGGCACGAGAAGATCTTTCCCGAGCGGCCGCTGGTGCGGACCGGGAAGGGGTTTGGGTTGATGGGCGAGGTCCCGTAAAGCGCCTTCGCGACGCGCTCGGTCAACAGCTCCTTGTCGAGGCTGACGATCTGAGCCGGATTCGCCGCGGAATCTTTGGGTAAGCTTGCAGCCCTGCGCTGAGCAAGACGTTACCCGGCTTGGGCAAAGGTCAGGTTGCTTGTCAGTGGAACGCATTCGGTACCCGGTCCGAAACCGGTCGGTGAGGGGAGATCAGCCCACGTCGTCCTGCCCGACTACTATTCAACGCGCGCCAAGACGCGTTGGGATGCAGCGGAGTTGAAAGGGCCGGCGGCATTGCACGTGGCATCGATGACACGATTCATCGATTCGGTGATTTCGTCTCCAGAATGGTGGGCGAGGTACTCGGCACGGGCATCGCTAACAAGCTGGCTGCGGGATCGTTTGGCACGACGCGCAAACCGTTCGGCCTCTTCAAAGATGGCGTCAGGAATGGTTACGTCGCGGGCGAGGTTTTGGGCGCCCTATCCCCTGATTCGAAAGGGCCCAAGTCGGGCGAAAGGGTATGGGCGAACGTCAGGCTCAGTCCGGCTGGCAACACCCTGACGCAATGCTGACTGGCAACGGTCGGGAAGGGCTTAGGCGACTGTTGCCGTTGCCGGTCCCGCCCGCAGGTCCCTGGGGCTTCGGGATTTCGTGGCATAATGCCGCTGTGAAATCGACCAGACGGCGGATGTTGGCGGGGGCGGCTTTGGCTCCCTTGGCGGGTGGCTCGGCGGCGGGCAAGGGGGTGGAGGTTTATGCCTCGCTGGGGATTACGCCGGTGATCAACTTCCGGGGGACGCATACGGTGATCGGGGCGTCGAAGGTGTGGCCGGAGGTGCATGCGGCGATGGCAGGGGCCGCCGGCCACTATGTTCCCCTGGAGGAGTTGCAGGACAAGGTGGGGGAGCGGCTGGCGGCGCTGATTGGGACGGAGTGGGCGATGGTGACGGCGGGGTGCGCGGCGGCGATCGCGCTGGGGACTTATGCCTGCCTGACGGGGACGGACACGAAGCGGGTGCGGCAGTTGCCGGATTTGACGGGTATGAAGTCCGAGGTGATTATTCAGAAAGTGCACCGGAATGGGTATGACCATGCGGTGCGGTCGGCGGGGGTGAAGATTGTGGAGGTGGGGTCGGCGGCGGAGTTGCGGGCGGCGATTTCACCGCGGACAGCGGCGATGTATTTTCTGGGCGGGACGTCGGGGGATTGGAACGTGGAGACGCCGGTGGGGCTGGAGGAGTGTCTGGCGATTCTGCGCGCGGCGGGTGTGCCGGTGATGGTGGATGCGGCGAACATGCTGCCGCCGTTTGGGAATCTGAAGAAGCTGGCGGCGCTGGGGGTGGATTTGATTTGCTGCTCCGGCGGGAAGCACATGCGGGGTCCGCAGTGTTCGGGGCTTCTGGCGGGGCGGCGGAGCCTGATTGAAGCGGCGCGGCTGAACTCGAATCCTCATTCGGATTCGCAGGGGCGGGGGATGAAGGTGGGGCGGGAAGAGATGGTGGGGTTGTGGCTGGCGGCGGAGAAGTATTCGAAGCTGGATTTCGCGGCGATGGACAGGGAGTGCGAGGCGCAGGCGAAGTTCCTGGCGGCTGAGTTTTCAAAGCTCAAGGGGGTGAGGGTTTCGTTCGCGCCGCATGACCGGACCCGGCGCGTGCACAGGGTGCGGGTGGAGTGGGACGAGGCCGCGGTTGGCTTTGGAGCGGCCGCGTGCGAGAAGATGCTGATGGAGGGTGAGCCCCGGATCGCGGTATTGCGCGACGGTGCGAAGGGGCTGACCTTCACGGTATTCATGAATGAGGCCGGGGACGTGAAGCCAGCGGTCCGGCGGATGAAGGAGATTTTCGCGAAACATGCCTGAGACGACGGCGCCGCAAATTACGGCAATGGATACGAACGCGATGCCCTGGGAGGCGCGGTTCAACGAGAAACTGGGGCTGAACCTGTTCCGGAAGAATCTGTTCGAGGACCCGGATACGGGGATGGAGGTGCGGCTGGTGCGGTATCCGGCGGGGGTGATCAACCCCTTGCACACGCATCCCTGCGCGCACGGAATGTATGTTCTGGAAGGGACGCTCAAGACGCATGCGGGCGAGTACGGACCGGGGAGCTTTGTGTGGTTTCCGGAAGGGTGCGTGATGGAGCACGGGGCCACGGCCGCGGGCGATGTGACGGTGGTGTTTATCACGAACAAGCGGTTCGAGATCCACTACCGGTAGCGCTTATTCGATTTCGCCCGAGGCGCGGAGCAGGGTTTCCTGCAGCAGCAGTTCGTGATCGTAGCTGTACTTGAGGGGCGTGCCGGTCTGGATGGCGCGGGCGAGTTCGGCCATGTCGGCGCCGTAGCGGGGTTGGGGCTGGAGTTTTTGTTCCTGCCAGCCTTTGCGATAGGGTCCACGGTCGGACTTGACGTAGATGCGGACGGTGGGGGAGGGCTCCATGGGCTGGATGAGGATGCTGCCTTCGGTGCCGAGAATTTCGAGCGACCGGTGCTGAGAGCTGGCGGCGTCCTTGGCTGAACTGACGACGATGGCGAGCGCCTTGGGGTATTCGAGCACGGCAAGCGTGTTGTCATTCAACTTGTCGTTGACGCTTGAGTGGTGGCGGAGCCAGTGGCGGACGGAGGTGGGGCGGCCGAGGAAGGCGATGACGCGGTCAATCATGTGGCCGCCGAGTTCGAACATGCTGCCGCCGGGGTAGCGCGCTTCGACATCGCGCTGGGACTGGCCGCGATCGGAATTGATGGTGGCGCGGATCATGAAGACATCGCCGAGCCAGCCGTTGCGGTGGGCTTCGAGGGCGAGATCGACGCCGGCGTGGAACCTCCAGATATAGCCGAGTTGGAGTTTGAGGCCGCGGGCGCGGGCGAGATCGACAAGTTCCTTCATGGGCTGGAGCTTATTTGACGGCGGCTTTTCAAGGTGCAGGTGTTTGCCGGCGGTGAGGACGCGTTTGCCGAAGGGGACGGCGTCCTTGACCTCGCCCTCAAAGACGATGAGGTTGAGGGACGGGTCGGCGAGCATCTCGTCCATGGAGACCCATTTGAGCCTGGCGAAGAGGGGATGGCCGCCGGTGGCGGAGCGGGTGGCGGGGTCCGGCTCACAGATGGAGATCACTTCGTAGGCGGGGTTGGCGTACATGGCCTGAAGCTTGCCGATGAGGTGGCCGTGCTGGATGCCGAGAATGCCGGTGCGGACGGGCGGATGGGCGGCGCGGACCAGGGCCGGGACGGCGGAGGCGAGGAGGGTACGTCGCGAGAGGGGCATGTTTATTGTCCTTGGAGAGAGAATGCGATGAGTGCCGAGCCGGCGGCGATGGCAATGTACTGGCGGCCCTCGAATTCATAGCTGATGGGGTTGCTCCACACCTCGCCGCCGGCCTGGAACTTCCAGAGGAGTTTGCCGGTGGCGTCGTCGAGCGCGAAAAAGTCGCCTTCCATGGTGCTGGAGAAGACGAGGCCGCCGGCGGTGGTGAGGATGCCGGCCCAGGGCGGTGTGTGGAGGCGGAACTCCCAGCGCCGGATGCCGGTGAGGGCGTTCCAGGCGCGGAGGGCGCCATAGCCGTCTTCCTCGCCGGGGATGCGGCGGCGGCCGGCGCCGAGATAGAACTGGCCGGGCTGGAAAATGGCTTCGGTGCGGAAGTAGATGGCGCCGAGTTCACGCACGTTCTGATAGAAGAGCCCGGTGCGGGGGCTGTAGGAGGGGCTGAACCAGTTGGACGCGCCGTCGTCGTCAGGGTAGACGAGGGCCCCTTCGAGGCTGGGGACGGCCTTGGGATTGGGGGTGGGGCGGCCTTTGGGGTCGAGGCCGAGCGTCCAGTTCTGGCGTGCGAACTGGGTGGCTTGAAGGAACTCGCCGGTGAGGCGATCGAGGATGTAGTAGAAGGCGTTGCGGTTGGCAAACAGCATGAGTTTGCGAGGCCGGCCTTTGAAGGTGGCGTCGAGGAGCAGGGGGATCTGGTTGGAATCCATGTCGTTGACGTCATGCGGGGTGAACTGGAAGTGCCAGCGCAGTTGACCGGTTGAGGCATCGAGGGCGATGACGGAATCGGAGTAGAGGTTGTCGCCCAGGCGGACATCGCCGATGTAGTCGGGGCCGGGGTTGCCGGTGCCCCAGTAGACGAGGTTGGCCTGGGGGTCATAGGATCCGGTGACCCAGGTGGTGGCGCCGCCGCGTTGCCAACTGTCGCCGGACCAGGTGTTGTTGCCGGGTTCGCCGGGGCCGGGGACGGTCCAGAAGCGCCATACGCGGCGTCCGGTGGCGGCATCGTAGGCGTCGAGGAAGCCGCGGACGCCGTATTCGGCTCCGGCCATGCCGATGATGACTTTGTCGCGGACGATGAGCGGGGCGGGGGTAATGGTGACGGCGGAACGGTAGTCGCCGACGGTGACGTCCCAGCGGACGCGGCCGGTGCGGCGGTCCAGGGCGACGAGGTGGGCATCGAGGGTGCCTATGTAGACGAGATCGCCGAGGAGGGCGACGCCACGGTTGACCTGGCCGCAGCAGACGGCGATGTTTTCGGGGATGGGGCGATGGTAGGTCCAGAGGGGGCGGCGCGTGTGGAGATCGATGGCGGTGACGCTGCTGGGCGGTTCGGAGAGGTAGAGGACGCCATCGGCAACGATGGGGGTGGCCTGGAAGCGGTGGCGGGCACGGGTCTGGTAGATCCAGGCGGGGCGGAGAGTGGCGGCGTTGGCGGTGTTGATGCGGGCGAGGGTGGAGTGGCGGTGGGCGTTGTAGGCGCCGTGGTAGGAGAGCCACTCGGCCGGCGTGGCGGCGGCATCACGGATGCGCTCGTAGGTGACCTGGGCGGGGGCCGAAGCGGCGAGGAGCAGGACTGCGAGGGCGCGGGGCATACGGGTCATTGGGCGGCGAGGAAGGCAGTGAGGTTGTCGATATCGCCCGGGGCGAGGGGAAGCGCGGGCATGAGGGAGCGGCGGTCGGCTTCGATGCGGGCTTCGGATTTCCAGAAGGATTTTAGCGAGCCGTCGAGGGTGTAGAGACGGATGGAGAAGGTGTCTTCGCCGAGGAGGACGCCTTGGACGGGGGCGCCGGTTTGCGGGGTAGCGCGGATGCGGGCGTAGGAGCGCGGGGTGGCGGCATCGGGGGCGGTGATGGAGGTACGGATGAAGCCGGGGGAGCTGCGGCCGCCGAGGCCGGAAAGGTCTGGCCCGACGGGTCCGCCCTGGCCGTTGAGGGTGTGGCAGCGGCGGCAGTGCTGGTGGAAGAGGCGCTCGCCGGCGGCGGCGTCGCCGGGAGGGGTGTGGCGAGGGGTCTGGCCGAGGGTCTTGACGAAGGCGGCTACTTCGGCGACCTGGGTGGCGGTGAGAGCGGACCGGGGCATTTCAGTGCCGGGAATGCCACGGGCGATGACGTTGAGCAGGTCCTGGTGGGAGGCGGCGTGGCGGAGGTTCGGGGTGGCGAGGTTGGCGCCGCGCCCGCCGTCTCCGTTGACGCCGTGACAGTTGGCGCATTGGGTCATGTACCAGCGGCGGCCTGCCTGCACTGCCGCCGTCTGATCCTGCGCCAGAAACGCCACCAGCCCGATCAGCCAAGTCATAGGAGTGAATCCTATTCTGGCAGATCGGGGCCCGGCAAAGCGGGTGACTTGGTTTTGTTTGCGCCGTGAGGTGGTAACCTGAAACTGGGCCCCCACAATGCCGCCCGGAGCGGTGCGGGATGTGCGGGGGCACGACCGATACACTGTCATGGATCAGGACACACGACCGGCCGCCGGCGACGCCGAATCGAAGACGCCGGGGATGGGTTCAGGGGCGCCGGGCGATCCGGTGGATCAGATAAACCTGGACGATTTGTTGACGCAGCTTGCCAATCTGGCGGAGGAACGGGACCGGCTGGCGGTGGAGAAGGCCGAGGCGCAGGACCGGTTTTTGCGGCGGTCGGCTGAGTTCGACAATTTCCGGCGGCGGGCGGAGAAGGAGAAGCTCGATCTGAGCGAGTACGCCGGGATGGAGACGATTCGCGCTCTGCTGGCGGTGCTGGACGACTTTGAACGGGCGTTGAAGGTGGAGTGCGCGGACCGGGACTTTCACAAGGGCATCGAGTTGATCCACCAGCGGCTGGCGGATACGTTGAAGCGGCAGGGGCTGGAGCCGATTGAGACGGAGGGGAAGAGCTTCGATCCGAATCTGCATCACGCCATTGAAATGGCGAAGACGGAGGATGCGGAGGACCAGGCGATTCTGGCGGAGTTTCAGCGCGGCTACAACTTCAAGGGGCGGTTGTTGCGGCCGGCGATGGTGAAAGTGGCGGTGCGGCCGTAAGCGGGAGCGACGTTGTCAAAGCCTGATTACTACGAACTTCTTGGCGTGGGGCGCGATGCCGACGAGCCGGCGCTGAAGAGCGCCTACCGGAAGATGGCGCTGAAGTATCACCCGGACCGGAATCAGGGGGACGCGGCGGCGGAGGAGAAGTTCAAGCAGGCGGCCGAGGCGTACGGCGTTCTGAGCGATCCACAGAAGCGGGCGGCGTATGACCGGTATGGCCATGCGGGCCTGCAGGCGGGCGGCGGCGGCGCCGGCGGCGCGGGATGGCCGGGCGGATTCGATGCGGGCCAGTTTGTGGACTTCCAGGATATCTTCGGCGACATGCTGGGGGATCTGTTCGGGGGCGGCGGCGGCCGGGGCCAGCGGCGGAGCCGGGCGCATCGCGGGGAGGATCTGCGGTACGACCTGCAGGTGGACTTCGAGACCGTGATGAGGGGCCGGCAGGCGGAGATTCTGGTGCCGCGGATGGAGGCGTGCAAGCGGTGCGCAGGGTCGGGCGCGGAGAAGGAAGACGGGTTGACGGAGTGCCCGACGTGCCGGGGGCGGGGCGAGGTTGTTTATCAACAGTCGTTCATTCAGGTGCGGCGAACGTGCGGGACTTGCGGGGGGCGGGGGAAGATGATCCGGCGCCCGTGCAAGGAGTGCAAGGGCGAGGCCTTTGTGCGGGCGGAGCGGAAGTTGAAGGTGTCGATTCCGGCGGGGATCGACAATGGGACGCAGCTTCGTGTGAGCCACGAGGGGCAGCCGGGGGTGAATGGGGGTCCTCCAGGGGACCTGTACGTGGTTCTGCGGGTGGCGGAGCACGACTTTTTCGAACGCAGCGAGAACGATCTGCACTGCACGCTGACGGTGAACGTGGCGCAGGCGGCGCTGGGGGATGAGCTTCGGCTGAAGACGTTCGACGGCGAGGAGACGCTGAAGCTGCCGGAGGGGACGCAGCCGGGGACGCGGTTCCGGATTCGCAGCCGCGGCGTGCCGAGCGTGAATGGGCACGGGCGGGGCGATCTTTACGTCCATATCGATGTCCGGATTCCGCCGCGGCTGTCGCGCGATCAGCGGAAGCTGTTCGAGCAGTTGCGGGAGACGCTGCCGTCGACGGGCGCCGAAGACGACAAGGGTCTGCTGGACAAGGTGAAAGAGTATTTCCTCTAGGCTGCCGCCATGTGCCGGAGCATCAAGGTACTTCGGAAGCAGACGCCGCCGGCCACGCCGGTGGACATGCAGGCGGCGGCGCTTCAATTTGTGCGCAAGGTGAGCGGGTTTCGCAAGCCGTCGAAGGCGAACCAGCCGAGTTTCGACGCGGCGGTGGCGGAGATCACGCAGGCGACCGAGCGGCTGCTGCGCCGGCTTGAGCCGGAGGACCGCGCACCATAGCCGCGGCGGCGCGTGTAGTCTGGATACATGTTGTCCGCGCGCGGGGCTCGTTACCGGATCGCTTTGGGCGCGGGGTTCCTGCTGTTGCTGGCGGGCTGGGGGTATGGGCAGGCGGGGGGGCGGGTGTGGGCCCGCTATGAGCACGAGATGCAGGATGCGGTGGACGATCCGCCGGATGTGGACCGGAAGGGTGAGTTCGCGTTGGGGCGGCTGCGATACCGGTCGCCGATGGACCGGGGCCGGTTTTATTCACGCTGGGGGATCGACTGCAACAAGGGCGACCGCCTGTTCATTGGCATTCTGCACCGGTTGACGCGTGTGGACACGGCTCCGATTGAGACGATTGTGGATGTGAGCAGCGATGCGATGTTCGACCATCCGTTTCTGTTCGCGGTGTCGGTGGGGGACTGGCGGCTGGCGCCCGCGGAGGCGGCGCGGCTGCGGCGGTATTTCGACCGGGGCGGGTTCCTGTTTGTCGACGATTTTCACAACGACCGGGAGTGGTCGATTTTCATGGACGGGATGCGGATGATCGATCCGGAATCGCATGCGGTGGAGTTGGAGGACACGGATCAGGCGTTCAGCGTGGTGTTTCCGTTGAAGGAGCGGTTCCGGGTGCCGGGGGCGAACGTGGTGCACGGATCGGGGATTGAGCGGGGCGGCATAGAGCCACACTGGCGGGCGATTCTGGATGGCAAGGGGCGCATCATGGTGGCGATCTCATTCAACCAGGACATTGGCGACGGCTGGGAGTTCGCCGATGAGCCGCAGTATCCGGAGAAGTACTCGTCGATGGCGATGCGGCTGGGCGTGAATTACGTGATGTATGCCATGACGCACTGAGCGTCAGCGGGGCTGGATGCGGACGACGCCTTCTTCAATGCGGGCGTCGCGCACGCCCGGAAAGCCGGGTTCGATGGCACGAAGGAAGATGACGTAATCGTTGCGCAGGCGCTGGCGGGCGCCGATGATGCCATAGGCCGGGGTATCGAAGAGTTGGCCGCGGGTGATGGCGTTGCGGAGCCCTTCGGCGTGGGGCGAGTTGCCGAATTCGATGCCGCGGGCGATGGCCTGGCCGTTCCAGGGGGCGAAGGTGTTGCCGCGGTTCTCCTGCCAGTCGGCGAGCCAGGGGTTGGTGGCCGCGGGCATGAGATAGCCGATGAGCAGACGGTGGCCGGTGTGGTGGAGGGTGAAGAACTGCTGGTCGCGCGCGGGGTCCAGGCGGAGGGCGTAGTAGGTTCCGCTGGCGGGTTCGGTGAGCATGGGGCGGAGATCGACCGGCTCGCCGTCGCGGGCGAGCGCCGTGGGCCAGGTGAACTCCTGATCGGGCTGCAGGGCGCGTCCGCCGCCGGAGCCGCGGGTTGCGGAGACGTCGAGCATGGTCTTGCCGGGTTCGGTGAAGGGCGGGCCAAAGGTGGCGTGCTGCATCCACTGGAAGGGGCGGTCGAAGTCCGCGAGGTTTTCGATGGTCTCCTCGACGTGGATCTGGGGAAGGCCGCGCGGAAGGAAGACCCGGCGGGAGACGCGATAGAGGGTCTTGGGGAGATCGGCGCCGTAGATGAGGGTGATGCCGGCGGCGTTGGCGAGTGACGTGATTTTCTTCCATTCGACCACGGGGGCTTCGCCGTGATTGCCCAGACCGGCGGCGAACTCTTCAGGCGATGAGGGACCGTAGTGCGGGAAGCAGAGCAGGTGGCCCATGTAGCCGCTGGCGAGCCATTTGTGGGAGGCGGCGCCGTAGAGGGCGTCGTCGGTGGCGGGGTTGTAGAGAAAGGGCTCCTTGGTTGGGTAATGCGGGACGCGGAAGGGGTTGAGGGTGAGGAGATCGCCGCCTTCCAGGAAGCGGGCCTCGGCGATGTGGCCGCCGCCGCGGAGGAACGCGGCCCGGATGATGCCATTGGCGAGAACCCAGGCGTCGCGGCCGTGGAATTTCTCTTCGTGAAGCGTGGCGGCGGGGACGATGGCGGCGCTCAGAAATTCGATGCGGGGGGCGCCCGGGAGTTGGACGGACCAGTGATGGTCCGCGTTGATGCGGGGGCGTTCAGGGCCGCGATAGCCGCGGGTGCGGAGGCGGTGGTGAGTCTCGTGGACATCGGCGACGGCGAGCGCGATGCGCTGGAGTCCGGCGGATTCGGCGACGGCGAGTTCGAGAAGGTGGGCGTGGGGGCCGGGGATGCGGAGGCGGATGGCGCGAAGATCGCCGGGCTTGGGTTCGACGCGGGAGTGTTCGGGAAGGCCGAGCTGATCGCGGTAGAAGTGGAGTGCTTCACCGAGGCGCGCCCGGGGGATGGCGAGAGCGATGTGGTGGAGGCGGGGTGCGGCACCGGAGGCGGGGGGCTGGGAGGCTGGAACGAAACGGATGAGGACGCCTTCGGGGTCGCGGAGGGGTTCGGCGGTGAGGCCGCGGGCGTTGAGGTAGCGGCGGAGGGCTTGGGGGTCCTGGGTGTGGAACGCGATTGCCGGGGGTCCGGGGGCGGTGATCTGAACGGTTTGGCCGGCCAGGAGGAAGAGGCCGGGTTGTTGTTCCTGGAGGCCGAGGAGACCGGTGTAGAAGGCTCGGGTTTTGACGAGGTCCAGTGAGCCGTGTTCGACTTGCGCGATGCCTTCGAGGGGCGGGGCTTGGGCGGTGAGGGGGGCCGCGGCGAGGGTGAGCCAGAGGCAGTGTACGGCGAGCGGGGGCACGCATGTTACGCTACCAATTTATGAAAGCCGCTTGCATCCATGAATTTGGAGCTCCCGATGTTCTGCGTTACCAGGACGTTCCCGATCCGGTGATGCGGGCCAACCAGGTGTTGGTCCGCGTGAGGGCGTGTGCCCTGAATCATCTCGACTTGTGGGTGCGCGCCGGCATCCCGGGATTGAAGCCGGCGATGCCGCACATTCTGGGCGCCGACATCGCGGGTGAAGTGGTGGCGGTGGGCGATCTATGCCAGCGTGTGCGCGTGGGCCAGCGGGTAATTGTAGCTCCGGGCACCAGTTGCCGGCAGTGCCTGAAATGTTTCGAGGGCCGCGACAACGAGTGCGCGAAGTACCGTGTGCTGGGAACGGCCATACCGGGCGGCAACGCGGAGCTGATTGCGGCGGAGGAGTACGGGATCATTCCGATTCCCGACGATTTGCCGTTCGAGGCGGCGGCGGCTTCGCCCCTGGTGTTTCTGACGGCGTGGCACATGCTGTTCGACCGGGCCCGCCTGCAGCCGGGCGAGGATGTGCTGGTGCTTTCGGCGTCGAGCGGCGTGGGCATGGCGGCGATTCAGATCGCGAAGCTCCTCCACTGCCGGGTGATTGCGACGGCGGGGGGCGATGAGAAGATGGCGAAGGCGCGGGCGCTGGGGGCCGATGAGGTGATCGATCACTACGCGCAGGATATCAGCGCCGAGGTGCGGCGGATGACCGGCAAGCGGGGCGTGGATGTGGTGTTCGAGCATGTGGGGCAGGCGACGTGGAACGCGAGCATGGCGTCGCTGGCATCGACCGGCCGGCTGATTACCTGCGGCGCGACGACGGGCCCCGATTGCCGGGTGGATCTGCGGTTCCTGTTCAGCAAGCACCAGACGGTGGGCGGCTGCTACATGGGCTCCATGGCGGAACTGCACAAGGTGCTGGGCTACATCTTTCGGGGCAAGATGAAGCCGGTGGTGGATAGTGTTTTCCCGCTGGCTGAGGTCCGCGCGGCGCACGAAAGGATCGAGGCCAAGCAGCAGTTCGGCAAGGTGGTGGTGTTACCGTAGCCGGGCTTCGATCTGGCCGACGGCGCCGCGTGCAACCCGGGCCAGGTTGATGGCCGGCAGGAAGCCGAAGCCGCGCGCGCCGGCGCTGATCTCTTCGTCGGTGGCGGCGATGGCCCGGAGCGGGTCGAGGTCGGCGGCGGAGCCGAGTTCGGCGAGGATGCGGATGGCCATGAGACGGCTGGCGACATCGGGTTGCTGGAGCAGGCGGCGCGCGATGGGGGCGAGCTCCGGGGTCCTGTTGCGCAGGGCGATTTCGATGGCGAGGAAGCCGGCGCTGGTGCGGGTTTTCGCCAGATCGAGCAGGTGGGGCGTGGCGGCGCTGCCGGGATACTGACCCAGGGCCTGCACGGCGCCGGTGGCGACCACGAGATTGGTGTCGCGGGCGGCTTCGGCGAGCCGGGGCAGGGACTCGGGTGCGGCAAGGAAGCCAAGCATGTCGGCGGCAACGGCGCGGACATCGGGGTTTTCGTCCTGAAGCGCGTCGTGGAAGTGTCCGATGGCCCGGGCGTCGCGCAGATTGCGGGCGGCGCAGGCGCGCACCTTTTCGTGAGCCAAGAGGCGGCGCATGGACTGCAGCGTCTGGGCGTCGTGGGCGCCGTTCAGGGCAAAACAGGCGTCGTTGCGCTGGGTGGCGTTGAGCTTCTCATCGAAGAGACGTTCCAGGTTGCCGGGGGTCTGGAGCGCGGAAGCTAGGAGCAGCAGGGGGATCATGATCCGGGCTCCAGTCCGGCCAGTGTCTGGCGCGCGATGGCCGGTTGGTTGAGTTCCGTGCCAAGGTTGAGTTCGAGAGCGCGGCGCAGGTGGCGGACGGCGTCCGCGTTCTTGCCGAGCGCCTTGGCGATGAGGCCGGCGTGGTAGTGGAATGACGCTTCGGGGGTCTCCATCTTAAGCGCCTTGGCCATGGCTTCCGCGGCTTCCTCGAAGCGGCCGTTTCGATAGAGGACCCAGGCGAGCACGTCGTAAGTGAAGACATCCTGGCGGAACTCGAGTTCGGCTTTGGCGAGTTCGAGCGCGCGGGCTGGTTTGTGATTGCGATCGGCGTAGATGAGGGCGAGGGAGCGGTTGGCTTTTTCCCCGTTGGCCTGGCCCAGCTTGTCGATGGTATCGAGCAGCGCCAACTGGCTGGCGGCTTCCTTCTGCTGGCCGGCCTCGCGGTAGAGATCGTGCAGGGCGGCGGCGTATTCCGGCAGCGGGGTGGCGGCCTGGGCGCGTTTGTAGAGAGCGATGGCTTCGGCGGAGCGGCCGGCGCGGGCGGCAAGGCGGCCTTGGGCGGCGAGCGCGGGGTGATAGTTGGGGAAAACCTTGGCGGCCGCGGTGAAGGAGTTTTGCGCGTCATCCAGACGGGCGGCGCGGATCTGGAGATTGCCGAGTTCGACGAGAACCCAGGCGAGGTTTTCACCGGCGCTGCCTGAGTTTGCCGCGGTGCGCATGAGGTCGAGGGCGCCGTTCAGGTCGCCGGCTACGAAGCGGTACCAGGCGGCACGGTTGTAGCTGGCGAGATCGGGCCGGAGGTCGGCCATCTTCTGGTAGGCTTCGGCGGCGCCGTCGTAGTCACCCCACTCGATGAGGGCGTCGCCGAGGGTGCCCCAGTTCCAGGGGTCGCCGGGGGCGACGCGGGTGAGGGTGCGGGATGATTCGATGGCTTTCTTGAACTCGTGGCGTTCGAGATAGATTTCGGTGCGGAGACGGCGGGCTTCGTAGTTGGAGCCATCGGCGCCAAGAACCTGATCGAGGAGTTTCGAGGCGCGTTCGGAGTACGCGGAATCCGTGGTTTCGCGCGTCTTCTGCAGGTATGTGGCGGCGAGTAGGTTGCGGTAATGGAGATTGGCGGGCTGGGTTTCGGCGAGGCTCTGATAGAAAGCGATGCGCTCATCGGTCTTCATGCGCGCCACCTGATCGGCCATGGCGCGTTCCTTCATGGCGGCGATGACCCGATCGGGCTCCGGTTTCTGGGCCAGCGCGGCAAGGGCGGTGAGGGTGAGGAACAAGGGGGTCTTCATGAAAATCTCTCCAAAAAACGAGGGGTGGGAAGGCCCACCCCTCACAGCAAGGTGACACTACAACTTCATTTATTGGTGTCCATGCCGCGGCCGTTGGTGCCTTCCTGCTGGCTGTGGCGATAGCCGGCGTGGGGAGCGGCGTGGAACGGGAAGCGGTCAAGGTAAGGGACGTCGTTGGAGTTGACGCCATCGCCGAGCGGCGGGGCGTTTTCGAAGCCGCGCACGAGAACGCCGGCCAGGGCGCGGAGGCCGATATCGACGACGTCATCGCCGATGCGGCGGCCGCCGAAGGGCCAGCCGGCGAGATCGCCACCCAGCGGTCCCAGGCGGTGTTGGCCGGCGGCGGGCGTGGGCGGGATGGTGAGGTCGATGCGGGTGATGTCGGGGACGTAGACGCCGAGCAGATCCATGCGCGGGGTGGGCGGGACGTTGAGGTTGAAGACGCCCTTCAGGACGCCGCTGACGAAGAAGGGGTCGCCGATGAACTGGGCGAACTGCCGGTCATTGGCGGGTTCGCTGCGGTTCCAGCGGTCCTTCATGGGGAGGGGGATGAGGGCTTCGACGGTGAGGGGATTGCCCACGCGGTCGATCTGGACCCATTCGCCGAAGTGCATGGGGTCGGCGGGGCTGGGGCGGACGGTGACGAGGCGGCGGTGGGTGGTGGCCCAGCCGGCGATGCGTTTGGCGGCATCGGGGCTTGAGGCCGTGGGGACGGTGCCATCCGCGGTGAACATGGAGATGGGGGCTTCAATGGCGATGACGCTGATGTTGTATCCGGCGAAGCCATCGACCGCGCGGGGGAACTCGCCACCCTGGCCCTGGTCGGCGGGGCCGGCGAGAACGGGTGCCGGGGCACGGAAGTTGAGGGTGTCGAAGGTGGCGCCGCTATCGAAATAGAAGGCGTCATCCCGGGGGCCGGCGAAGATGCGCATGCCGTTGGCGAGTTCGAAGACGGCGGCCTTACCGAGTTTCTCCTCATAGTTCGGCGTGGACTTAGGACCCATGTTGGGCGGGGCGACAACGAGCATGCGGCCGTTGCGGTCCGTTTCAAACGAGGTCTGCTGGCCGGTGCGGAGGTTGCGGAGGACCACGACGTAGCTTTGCAGAAGGAGCACTTCCGGGCCGTCGGGGGCGCTCACCGCGCCGAAGTATGAAACGAAGGTGGGGTTTTCGCGCAAGGTGGTGCGGAAGACGATGTCCACCTGCATGTCGGGCACGCCATCGAGGCCGCGCGAGTTATTGATGTTGAAACGGTAGATGCAGCTATCGGAGAACTTGTAATAGCTGGGCCCGTTTTGGGGATTCTGGAAACCCTGGGCGGAGAGGGACATGACAATGCGGTCCGAACGGCCCGCCTCCCAGCTCCGGAACAGGTAAAAGTCATTGAGATTAGCCCGCTTTTCTCACGGCATCTGATCGCAGCCCAAACTGACGCCGCGGACAAGCTCGAAATGACTCGTGCGGATCCTCCGCGGGTGTCTCGGTCAGAAATTTGCGGCAAAATGGCTGCCGCATAC
>Ga0194131_10005364_pt1 | contig 18551 bp, 23 predicted proteins | sample TA2KigO120mmetaG_FD_148631 | JGI IMG/M metagenome (GOLD analysis project Ga0194131, IMG submission 148631) | Freshwater microbial communities from Lake Tanganyika, Tanzania - TA2015053 Kigoma Offshore 120m | ecosystem: Environmental > Aquatic > Freshwater > Lake | place: Tanzania: Lake... | reverse complement strand
ATGGATTTTTTAAAGTTTATAAACACCATTTAGATAAAAATTATGGCGAACATAAAAATTATGGAAAATCTTTGTGCAAAGGAAAATGGGTATTTCAAATTGATGCCGATGAAATTCCCTCGAAAATTTTAATGGAAAACTTAAAAGATATTTTGAAAGAAAACGAAGATGTTGAATTGTTTTGGGTTCCAAGAATTAACGATTTTGTTGGTGTTACCCAACAACATGCAAATAAGTGGGGATGGAGACTGACGGAATATAAAGATAGAAAGATTGTTAATTGGCCGGATTATCAAAGTAGAATTTTTCAAAATAAAGAATATATAAAATGGGAAAGAAAATTACATGAACGAATTGAACATACAAAGACATATTCTAGATTTCCAGAGGATATTGATTTTGCATTAATTCATAATAAAACAATTGAGAAACAAGAAAACACAAATTTAAGATATAATAGAGACTTTACAGAGGAAGAAAATAGAGGTATATTGCAGAGATGAATGTCATAATACCATTGGGAGGAATAGGAATCGCATTTTTTAAATGTAAATCAAAAAAAGATTTAAAAGAAATGTATGAAACAACCTTGAACAGAAAGTTATATCATCCTAAAACAATAAATAAACAAGAAAAACAAAACAATTATTATAATACATTATGATTAAATTAATTATATTTGATTTAGATGGTGTTTTGGTAGAAGCTAAAAATATTCATTTTGATGCTTTAAATGAAGCTTTAGGTCTTAAATATTCTATAGAATGGAATGAACATTTAAGTAAATATGATGGTTTAAAAACCAATCAAAAACTTGAAATGTTAACTAAAGAAAAAGGATTACCAACAGAACTATATAAACAAGTTTGGGATGAAAAACAACGTTTAACTCTGCAAAAATTATCCAATTTACAACCTTCAAATCAACTACAAATATGTATGTCATCTTTAGTAAATGAGGGTTATAAAATTGCTTGTTGTAGTAATAGTATTCGTAAAACTGTTTTAACAGTATTATATAAATTGGGAATATTTAGAGGAAGATGATAAAGTAATTATAGATGTTACTTTAAATTTAAATCTAGTTGATTGTAGTAAGTCACAATTTCCAAAACAATTTTTTATTAATAAATTTAAACAAATAGAAAAATTATGTGATTGGAGTGAAAATCAATTTATAATTGATGAAGAAAATAAATGTTTAGGATGTGATGATAAGCGAAGAGATTCCATTAGATCCACCACATCAGATAATATTTTATATTTGGATAGTGATGTAATTTTCAAACCCGAACTACTTAAATATATGATAGACTCAGCTAAAGCTATTCCAAATGAATATTATATTATTTCCCCCCAGATAATGAAATTATGGGATAGTAGTTGGGATTATTTAGTTAACTCAAATTATATTAATTTACCCCCATCACAAGAATATAAAAACGCTGATCCGTACTTAGTAATTTTAACCCAATCACCCGAAATTTCAATTAAACCAATAAATCAATTTAAATTTGGAGGGGGTTGGTTTAATTTACTTTCAACTAAATTACTTAAATTAACGGATATGCCTGATTCATTTGGGCCCTATGGAGTAGATGACACATATGTTATGATTTGTTGTGACATAATGAAACAAAAAGGGTATAATGTGCAACAATATATTTTAGAAGGAATGATAATTGCTGAAAATATAAAATATCGTTGGAATCCTTACAATAGTTTATTATCTTTAATAAACAAACAAGATGAATTTAGAAAACAAGCTGAAACTAATTTAAATATAGAAATTAATAATTTTATTACAAGATCGAATGGCTAACGGGATTTACAAAATAAATAGAGATTTTCATTATGTTTGGTTTGGAAATGAAACTAAAGAAATGAATATTATATGGTATTTAAGTATATTAAGTATCCTTAAATACTGCACCCCAGATTCAATAAATATATTTAGTGACATAGAAATCCCTTTTAAAGGAAAATATTATGAAAAATTAAAACCATATGTAAATATTATTCCTATAGAAAGACCTTTAAAAATTTATGAAAATGATTTAACCAATACTCCATTAAATTGTCTTTCAGATGTATTAAGAGCTCAGATATTACATGAATATGGAGGAATATATTGTGACTTTGATATTATTTGGTGTAAAGAAATAGACAGTTTACTTGAAGAAATATATTACAGATGTCAACCTTTTGAAATATTTGCTATAGGAGAACAGGGAAAAAATGGTTGTGAAGGTGCTAACCTAGGCATAATGATTGGAGAAAAAAATAATAGGTTTTGTGAAGAATATTTAAAGCTTTATGAAAATTACACATCTGAGATCCAAAAAAACCACATACAATACATGAGTACTAGGTACCCTTCTCAGTTATTAAAATCTAATCCATTTTTAGGGACTATTTTACCATATTATTATTTTCATTGGCCATTATATCATAATGCTGAATATTTTGCATTTGATGAAATTGAAAGCAACATAGATGAAAAAGTGATAGGCCAATATGGTTTATTAGGATCTAAGGATAATTTTATAAACAATTATGCCCATCATTGTTTTTTTCTAGATAAATTAGATATAACCGAAAATCATATTGTAAACAATATAACCCATTTCACATTAAAAGCTAAACCCTTAATAGAATTTGCCAAAACAATTTAAATGAAAATCCATATATTCCAACGACACTGTAATTTTTCATCTAATTCTCACCATAAACCTCGTCCTGAATGGTTTGATAGAGAAAAAATATTTGATTTTCTAATTCCAACTCTAGATGATAGAGTAGAATTTATAGCCTTCCATGACTCAGGAAATGGTAGTATAGAAGATCATTTTTTAAATAACAAGAATGTAAATAAAATATCCCAAAAAGGAGGAAATGATGCTCAATCATTTTTAAATCTTTTAAACTATATTATAGAACAAAACTATAACGATGAAGATATTATTTATTTTCTAGAAGATGATTACTATCATAAACCAGGTTGGATAGATATTTTACTTGAAGGATTTGAATATATCGGAGCAGATTATTATACTCTATATGACCACCCAGATAAATATTTTTCCCCAATGTATGAAGATTTACAATCAAAAATTATAGCTACTCCTTCAGTTCATTGGAGAACAACTCCTTCTACAACAAATACTTATGCTTGTAAATTTAAAACATTAAAACAACATTTTGATATTCATATTCAATATTGTGATTTAGTAGAAAAGTGGACTAAAGATCATGCTAAATTTGTTCATCTTTGGAATATAGGTTCAAATCTAATATCTTGCATACCTGGATACTCAACTCATTGTGAGCTTACTTATTTATCACCTTGTATAGACTGGAGTAAAATATGAAAAAAATTAATTATAACCCAAACCACTTTCCTTTTAAACAAAAATTAGAGGAATTATTCCAAATAAATGAATTATCTAGTTTAAATGATAATATAGAAGTGTTTACTAGAGAAAAAGATCAAAGTACTAATTGGCATAAAATATTTTATGAATATGCTCGTACTAAGGATTTTATCCAAATGTATGATAAATTTATTTTAGAAGTTATAAAACCACTTTATAATGAACAAATAGTATATCAAGCTATTCCTACTTTTAGAGTATGTTATCCTAATAATATAGCTGTAGGTGAATTTCATAAAGACAAACATTACAGAAATGGAGAGTGGGCGGCTAAAGTGAAAGAAGATAATTTTTTCTTACCATTCACAGATGCTTTTGATACAAACACCATTTGGGTTGAATCAGAAGAAGATAAAGGTGATTTTTCACCTATGAATTGCAATTATGGAGAATTCATTCAGTGGGATGGATGCAATTTAACGCACGGTAATAAAATTAATTCAACTGGTAAGGCTAGAATAAGTGTTGATTTTAGGGTGATTAAATACTCAAACTACATTCCTAGTGAATACAGTTCAATTAATACAAAAATTAAATTCCAAATTGGAGGTTATTATAAAACAATATGATAAGTGTAATTATACCTACATATAAAGCTCCTGAAGCTTTAGATCTCTGCCTCAAATCAGCTATTGAAGGTCAACAAAGTAAAAACCAAATTATAGTTGTAATAGATGGTTTTTATGATTTAAATAAAGAAATATTAGAAAAATATTTCGAACATATTGATATTTTAAATTTAGAAGAAAATGTTGGAACTTGTAAAGCTACAAACTTAGGAGTATACAACGCTCAATATGATAAAATATTAATAGTAAACGACGACAATGTATTCCCTCATTTGTGGGATACCAAATTAATAAACTTATATCAACCAAACTCAGTCATTTCTCCTAATCAAGTAGAACCATATCCAAGTATGTTTCCTCAATTTATAATTAAAGATTATGGACGAGATCCTAAAACATTTAATTTAAATAAATTTTGGGAAGATTTTGCTAATTTAAATCCTAAAATAGATAAAACAGGCTCTACTTTTCCATTTTTTATGTCTAAATTAGATTATATGAAAATAGGAGGATTTGCTGAAGATTATCCCTCACCAAGTGGGTTTGTAGCAGATTGGGAATTTTTTATGAAATGCCAGATGAATGGAATGGAAATGTTAAGAATATATGATTGTCCATTCTACCATTTTGTATCCGTGAGTGCTAAATCTCCTGAGCAAATAGCAAAATCTAAACAATATGAGGCAAATTGTCATGAATATGCTAAATATAAATGGGGAACCTATATTAAACACGATCCTCAAACTAATTTAAAATTTCTTTAGATTTGTCTACTGTTTTATTTTAATTCCGATAGAGAATAACTTTGAACAGTTTTTTTTAAACTATCATTAAAATCACTAAGCCTAAAGTTTGGAAATTTTATTTTAAAGTCTTTAACATCGATTGAATATCTGAAATCATGACCTTTGCGGTCTGTCACATATTCAAACCATTTCCAATCAACTTTATTATTCGTTACGGATTCATATATATCAACAATTAAATGTATTAATTCTATATTGGATATTTCATTATCACCTCCAATCAAATATTGATTTCCAACAACGCCATCTAATAGCACATTAATTAATGCATTCACATGGTCTTTGACATAGATCCAATCTCTAACATTATTTCCATTTCCATATAATGGAATTGGTTCTTTATTAATTAATTTGTTTATACACACAGGAATTAGTTTTTCTGGAAATTGTCTTGGACCAAAGTTATTACTACAATTAGTGATAATACCAGGAAATTGATACGTTTTTACATAACTTCTTACTAACAAATCACTAGCAGCTTTACTTGCTGCATATGGGCTATTTGGTTTGTAAGGACTATCAACATTAAAACCTGCCTCTTTGTGATTTAGTGTACCAAATACTTCATCGGTTGATATGTGAATAAACTTTTTTATCTTTGATTCTTTGAAGTTTTCTAGTAGATTAAAAGTGCCCACGATATTTGTATCAATAAACTTTCGTGGACCTACAATAGAATTATCTACGTGAGACTCCGCTGCAAAATGAATCACATAATCCAAATTCAACGAATCCAGAAAGTTTTTTTGACTTGGGAAGGAGGCAGCAGATATATCCATCGTTAACTTTTGATATCTACTATCATTATTAAACGGTAGGCTTTTGTTAGCCGCATACGTATTTGCGTCTAGATTATAAACTTTGGTTACGTCACTGCGTTTTAGTATTTCTTCAATAAAGTGACTTCCGATAAATCCACTTCCACCTGTTATTAATATATTCATAATTTCCAATTATTTAAACATTCATTTAAAGCATCTTCTACATTTTTCATTTTAATTCCTGTAGACAATAACTTTGTATTGTCTATAACGCAATTAGATCTTTTCGCGTTTGCAAAACCGGCGTATAGTTCCCCTTCCCCAATCAAAGTAAAGTTTTTATCTTTAGCAATAGTATTTTTTAACTTTGTGACAATATTATCAGTAGTAATATATCCTGTATTAGTCACATTATAAATACCATATGGTATTTTTTTAGTAAAACTTTGTATACAAGCACTTACAAATTCTTGTTTGTTACTTATAGAATTTTCTGCTTGTAACAGTTTTTCGTATTTTAGTAATTTACTTATATAATTTCTAGAGTTGTTATTTTCTTCAAATGGGATTCTTAATCTCCATATATAACTTTTTTCCCATTTTTTAACTACAGTCTCCCCTATAGCTTTAGTTCCACTATAAAAACTTCCATTGTTTTTAGACCAAGTAAAATTGGGGTCATCCTTTTCAGTAAATGGTTTACCATCATCTCTTCTTCCTTGGTAAATACATCCACTTGATACATGTCCAAGTGGTATATCATGTAATATACACCAATCGGTTAATATTTGGGGCCACAATACATTACCATTTAAAGTATCTTCTTTGTTAAGTTCACATGCATCTACATTAGGTTTACCAGTATATCCCGCCGCATTAATTGCCATGTCGATAATTGGATCAGACTTATTGTACCATTTCTCTAAGTCAGCAAATGTAGTTTTGCTACTATTTGACCAACAAAAAAATGGTAGTTTAAGTTCTTCAAGTTGACGTTTAAATTCACTTCCGATATATCCAGACGATCCAAATAATATAATCATAATATATTGCTTAGATAAGTTTTATACTCACTATTAGGCATTTTGTCAACAATAGTTGACAATTGTTGTTTGTTAATAAATTTTTTTCTATAACATTCTTCTTCAACACAACCAACTTTTATTCCTTGACGTTCTTGTATTGTTTGAATGTAAGCACTGCTTTGATACAAAGATTCGGGTGTGCCAGCATCTAACCAAACGGAACCTCTTGGAAACTGTATAACTGATAATTTTTGGTTTTCTAAATAAACTCGGTTCAAATCAGTTATTTCTAATTCTCCTCTTGAGGAGGGTTTTAAATTTTTAGCATATTCAACAACTTTATTGTCATAAAAATACAAACCAGGAATTGAAAAATTACTCTTTGGTATTTTTGGCTTTTCTTCAATTGAAACTACTTTATTATCACCATCAAACTCTACTACACCATAATCACTTGGATTATTAACTTGATATGCAAATATTACCGCGCCTTCTAAAGGCGGTTTAATTCTTGACATGCCGTGAAAAATGTTATCGCCTAAAATCAATCCAACTACATCATTGCCTATAAAATCTTCGGCAATAATAAATGACTCTGCAATTCCTCTTGGCTTATATTGAACTTTATAACAAATTTCCAATCCCAAATTTTTACCATTATCAAACAGTCTTTCATACAAAGGTAAATATTCGGGCGTACTTATAATGCATAACTCCCGTATTCCACAACTAATCATGGTACTAAGGGGATAATAAATCATAGGTTTATCATATACAGGAAGTAACTGTTTGTTGATTGTAGTTGTAAGTGGATATAATCTGCTTCCTGTTCCACCAGATAAAATAATTCCTTTCATAACAAATTAATATTTACACATATATATATACGACATTTATATCATTAAATATTATGAAATACAATTATATATTTATTTTTGTGCTATTATTAATAGTGTGGTTCAAAACTGATGCATTTTTGGAATATGTAAAATTATTTCGTTTGTCTAAATTATTTAAGGTAGATAAATTTGAAAAAGAAAAACTTCAAGATTTTGAATTAAACTATCATTTATATTTAAGAAAATATCACAATAATTTTTTTACACGACTAATTACTTGCCCAATATGCTTGTCAGTATGGTTGTGTTTGCCGATTCTGTTTTATACTTTTAGTTTAGGAATATATTGTTTTCACGTTTTAATTATTTTGACGAGTTACTATTTATTATCAAAATTAATTAATATACAGTGAACATAAACAATTTTACACAATTATATAATTTAATAAAAGAATCAGGATTACAAAATAATTCTCCATTTGATAATTTTGTAAAAACTGTAGATCAATATATTGCTTTATGCAACTGTGCACAACCCCGAGAAAAGGAAATAAAGCTAAAAGAATGTAAACAAATGTATGAATACATAGCTGTGACATATATAAGTTCATATGCATATACTATAAAAATAAAACACTCTGTTTCTTTTTTGAAATTTTATAATGACGGCAATTTAATAGCAACATATTAATCTTCCTTTGCATCACAATTTACTTTTTTATGATTGCAGTATTTGCAATTTTTCTTTCCTTTTCCAGGGACTTTTAAATATTTTCCATCGACCTTATAAGTTCCATCAGAATTAAAACATTCATTTATAAATAAAGTAAATCCGTTCAAAGATTGTGCAATCGCGGGAGAATGATTTGTTGGAACAAATTTTTGAATACGACTTTGTGGAAAGTTTACACTCTCATATAATTTTCTCTTTAGAATTAAAAATTCCACTTCTATCTCACTCAGAGACACATTAAATTTCTTACTATAAAAAGCCTTATATAGAAGCAATTGACTATATTTACTTTCATCTTCTTTCATATAACTGTTCCAACCACTTGAAGAAGTTTTAAAATCAATTATTTTATATTTTCCTGTTTCTTTATCTCTTAATACCAAGTCTATAAATGCTACAAATACCACATTGTTTTTTATATCAACTTCCAAGGGCAATTCTGCGCCTATAAATTCATATTTTTTACTGGGAAAATGTTTAAGTCGATTCGCCGTAGATAAAAAGGTGGTCAAAATATCTTCGCCGTCAAAACAAAATTCAACAAATTCTTCTTCAGTATATTTGACTGCATTTTTTTCGTTCTTCAATTCTTTCTCGAATACCTCTTTAAAATGTGCATTTACATTTAATTTCTCGGCTTCTTCATGTCCTTTTGTATATAAAGTTTCTACATAAGTTTGTATAACTTCGTGTATAGCGGTGCCAAAGCATGTATTTATCGAACCCTCAAATGTTCTGAGATTTTTTACGTAGTCTAAATACCATCTATGAGGACATTTAAACCAGTTAGAATATTGAGAGTAACTTACTTTTTTCTTATTATTTTCATCCATACTTTATGAATATCATCTTTTATCTTAGATGTCTACTACTTATATTTGATTATGAAAAACATAATTTATACTCTTTTATTACTAACGGTGTCAGTTTTTTCACAAGACACCGTGTCTTACTATCCTTTAAAACAAGTAGGTACGATAAACAATCTGATTTTTCAAGACGATGGTAAAATTATAACCAACAATATAATTTTAGGAAATACGTATAAACACGAAAATTGTCAGATTGATTTTGAAACAACTACCAATTCCACATTTAAATTTCAATTTTCAGATCGAACATTAGTTTCTTTGAATGAAAATTCACAGCTAAAATTGCATACTTTTTCATCAACCATTAAAAATAATACGACAGTACCTTCGATACTCGTGTGCGATAACCAAAATTATGTATTCAGTTTAATGTCAGGAGTATTAGATGTGGTTAATACATCCACAAACGGAATATTTATGTTGCAAACTCCTAGAGTATCGATGACTTTAAAAGTCGGAAAGTTTCGTATAGTAGTTCAAGATAAAACGACGGTGATCGCGGTTCTTGAAGGATCTGCTACAATTCATAAGGTTATTGAGAGTAAAGAATTAAAAATCGCAGAAGGAAATTTTGCACACGTATCTACATATTATAGTCTTTCTCTAAAAGGAATGGATACCATGAATAACGGCAGACCAACGGCTGTTATTAAACCAATACAACCGGATGACGTTAAAACTATTACACAGAGTTGCAATGATTTGGTTTCACTTTCAAACGAAACAATGTTTGTTTTGATCGATAAAAAAGTTATTGGGATAAAAATTCGTTGACATGTTTTTTTTAGGTGGTAAAATTTAATCGTGAAATTAGAACGATTGAATTCCTTAAATGAAGACGAGTTAAATATGTTGTTGTATATCCTAAATACAACTCAGCCTAGAATTTTACCTTATGAATTCACAAAATCTATAATTCCATTTTTAAAAACTAAATATTTAGAATTTATAATTAAAAACGCTGAACCACAGATTGCAGAGGCCGGAAGACATATATTTAGTTGTCTCAAAGAAAAATTTCAAATACAATAAAGAATAATGTATCAAAATATTTTTCATAGTAAAAAAGAAGGAATAATTTACGTTTGGGATGACCAACGGGGGAAAATGACGATTCCTGAATCAGACGTAACTTATGCTTACAGAAGAAAATCCGGAGGAAGATATAAATCTTTATATGGTGATGAGCTTGAAAAAATCACAAAGTTTTCTCCTAGAGATCCAAGTTTGTTTGAAAGCGATGTGCCTATAACCACCAAAGTTTTAATAGATGCTTACGAAAATTCCGACGAACCCTCAACCGGACATAGAATTGTATTTTTAGATATTGAGGTCGACACTGAAGATGGATTTCCTAACATAGACGAAGGAGACAAAAAAATTACTGCAATTGCATTGTATGACGATATTACAAACAAATATCTTGCATTAATTTTAGATAAAGATGCGCAAATTAAAGACTCCACAAATGACAGTGTAGAGATTCGATCATTTAATAATGAAGAATCGTTGATTTCAGCATTTCTGACAAAAATTGAAGAAATTCAACCGACTATTCTTACTGGATGGAATGTTGCTCAGTTTGATATGCCTTATTTATATAATCGAATTGTAAGAGTAATGGGAAAAACTGAAATTCAAAGATTGTCGACGATAAAATGTGTTTATATAAACAAATTCTCTCGTGAGTTGGTAATAGCAGGAGTATCAGTTTTGGATTATATGGAACTCTACAAGAAGTTTATTCAGAGGAATGAACCCAGTTATGCTTTGTCGGCGGTGGGTAAAAGAGTAGTAGGCATGGATAAAATTACTTATACAGGTAGTTTGAATGATTTGTATAAAAACGATATAAACAAATATATTGAATACAACTTAAACGACGTTAAAATTGTGGTAGCGATTGATAAAAAATTAAAATTTATAGATTTGGCTAGAAACATTTGCCATACCGGCCACGTTCCGTATGAGTGTTTCGGTAGAAGTAGTAGATATATTGAAGGTGCGATGCTAATTTATCTTCGTCGTAATGGATTAGTGGCACCAAATAAACCTTTGATTGAAACCGACGAATTAACTGACGTCGAAAATGGTGAACAAGAGGGATTTGAAGGAGCTTACGTAAAAGACCCTATTCCAGGAAGATATGATTGGGTATTTGATTTGGATTTGACATCTATGTATCCAAATATAATGATTAGTCTAAATATTAGTCCTGAAACAGTTATTTCAAAAGTGGATAACTGGGATATAGAAAAATATTTGAAAGGAGAACTGAAAGATATAAGTATATCAGGAACAAAATACGAATCTGAAGAATTTAAAGAATTTTTGTCAAAAAATAAATTATCAATCGCATCAAATGGGGTGATGTATAATACAGAAAAAGTCGGCTTGATTCCTTCGATTTTAATTAAGTGGTTCGATGAGAGAAAAAATTTAAGAAAATTAGCGAAAAATCACGCGGATAAAAAAGAGTGGGATAAGTATGAATTTTTTGATGGTCGACAAAGAGTTCAAAAAATTCTACTAAATAGTGCTTATGGAGTATTGGGATTGCCTGTATTTAGATTTTATAACAGAAACAATGCGGAAGCAGTAACACTAACAGGTCAGGATATTATTAAAACCACAAATAAAGCTATAAATCTTTATTATAAAAAAGTTTTAAACGAAGATGGTGATTACGTGATATATGTTGATACCGATTCGTGTTTTTCTAGTGCTGTGCCTATTATAGAAAAAACCATGCCTGATATTGATAGAAATGACGAATCTCAAATGACTTGTGCTATTTTAAAAGTCACATCCGAAGTTCAACAATTTGTAAATGATTTTTATAATGTGATGGCTAAACGATTTTTTAATATTGACAAACATCGATTTGATGCTAAACAAGAAGTGATTTCCAAGAGTAGTTTTTGGTTGGCGAAAAAACGATATTGTCAATTCATCATAAATAAAGGTGGTATTGAATGTGATGAACTTGAAGTTAAGGGAATCGACGTGGTTAGAACAAGTTTTCCTATCAAGTTTAGGAAATTCATGAATGAATTTTTAATAAATATTCTTAAGAAGGTTGACGCTAGACAAATAGATAATTCTATAATTAATTTTGTTGAGGAATTAAAAAATGTGCCGGTTATTGATTTAGCAAAAAACACATCCGTAAAATTTGTTAGTCAGGATAAAATTAAAACTTATAATCCAAAAACTAGAAAACCATTTCAAACGATAAAAGGAACGCCGGCTCAAGTAAAATCTGCACTAATGTATAACGATTTGATAGGCTATTGGAAATTAAATAAATTCATTCCTCCAATTTTTGATGGTCAAAAAATTAAATGGGTATATATAAAACAAAATGAATTTGGTATAGACGCGTTGGCGATGAAAGCCGACGGTACAGATCCAAAACAAATAATAGAGTTCATTGAACAATACGTAGACAGAAATGCGATGTATGAACAAGAGTTAAAAACCAAATTGGCCGACTTTTATTCGATTTTAAAATGGGATTATCCAAGCGTTGAAAGTCGTAAGGCAGAAGAGTTCTTTAATTTTTAAAGATGAATATAACCTTCAATTTTAATTTTAGTGAATCTGATGACGATTGGTGGTCTAAAAAGATAACGGTCTACAAACGAGACGGTCATCTTTCAAAGATATGGTTATTTTCTGATATACTGTTTCTATCAGTGTCAGCTTTTGCTAATGATCAGTCGTTGAGTCAAAAGTCGGTTAAATTATATTCAAAAATTGTAATAAACAAACTCAGTTCTATATTTGCCGAAGACGACTGTAGATTTTGGTTATTTTTGTTGACTCACACTATTCAAATACTTGAATTTTTGGAGAAGCATAAAGACCTTAATGAGAAGTATTTGATAGATCGTGTATATGATTATACCGATACTAATCAATATTTCTATTTAACCACATTTGACGAATTGATAAACTGGAAACCATGTTTGATAGAAAATAATGTAGATGAAATACGGAAGTGGTGTTTGGAAGCGGTTGCTGCTAATCCAAAAGCGGTGAATGATTATAAGTCTGGTAAAATTGCTGCATTAAACTCCATTAAAGGATTTGTCATGAAACGTAGTGCTGGAAAAGCCGACATCGGTTCGGTTATAAAAATACTTGAGGAAACATTAAAATGAAATATAAAAACCTGTTACCGTTCCATGATGATGTGAAAGTCATGACTCAATTTGGAATGCTCCCACTATCTGTCATGGAGTTTGTTAATGACTATAAATGGGATATTGCATACTTTGAACAAGATGAGTCTGAGAAACGTAGGTCGGATGACTGTGAATATCTCTCTGGGCTTGGTATGAGTGAGTTCAGCAGCGCGGTTTGTGAATTTATTGTAAAATACTGGAGTATGGAGAATGCCAATATCGTTGATCCGTTTGCAGGTAGAGCTACACGGGCTATAATTTCATCCAAGTTGAATCGGAACTATTTTGGTTACGAAATTTCACCAAAAACATATACTCGGAGTAAACAACAGTATTTAAAGGCAAATGTGTCTCCTAATTTATATTTGTCCGATGGGTGTCTCATGAAAGAAACTCCGAAGGAGTTTGCTCACTTAGTTATGACGTGTCCTCCCTATGGATCGATTGAAAAATACGAGAGTGTCGCTGGTCAACTAAGTGATATTAAGAAGTATGACGACTTTATGACTTCCATTAATACGTGTATATCAAATATATACCGTGTTTTAAAACCAGGAGGGTTTTGTTGTTGGGTGGTAGGGGATTGGAGAGATGGGTCGGGGTATCATCAGTTTGGTAACGACAGTATTCAACTGTTTAAAAAGAACGGATTGATTCCCCACGACACCATTATTATAAAGAATAACTCTCCGTTCGCTGCGTTGCAAGCGGGCAAAGCTGCATCAAAAAGAATTTCAAGTAAGATTCATGAATATCTTTTAGTTTTTAGAAAGTCAGGAGACTTGGATTTGACTGATCTAAAAATGACAGAAATAAATAAATCCGCCGACGAGTTTTTTGAAATATAAAACAAGTTTACAATTCAACTTACCATGTTAATCTAAATACGGTATAAAAAATATAAAAAATATGAAAAAACAAACACTCGAAAAATTTATCAAAAAATATTCTTTGAACGGCGTAATCGACTCGGTAAAATGGATGGTGGATTCAGATAAGAAAATTCTTAACACTAAGAGTATTACCGAAGAAAAAAATGTGTTATTGGATGTAACACAAAAGAACTTTGAAGCAATAGAAGAAAATTCCGAAATCGGTGTGTATGATACAGGTAAATTGGTAAAGATGTTATCTGTAATGGATAATGATGTTACTTTAAATCTTAATAAAAAAGATAACAAAATTACTTCATTGAGTATTATGGATACAAATGCAGAAGCCCAATTTATAACGGCCGATTTAAATATAATTCCTACCGCTCCAAATTTGAAAAAACTTCCTGAGTTTAACGCAGAAATTGAAATTAATTCGGAGTTTGTAACAAGATTTTGTAAAGCTAAATCTGCTCTTCCTGAAGTTGACACTTTTACTTTATTAATGAATAAGAAAAAGAAATTAGAAATGGTAATGGGATATTCTAAATTAAATAGCAATCGTATCACACTTGCGGTAAACTGTTTAAATGACAAAAAAACCGTTGATAAAAATTTAAGTTTCAACGCAACGTATTTTAAAGAAATATTGGCGGTTAATAATGACTGTGAATCAGCCGTACTAAAAGTCAGCAACAGTGGGTTAGCTACCATTACGTTTACAAACGACGAATTTGAATCTACATATTATATGGTTGAAATTAAAAGTCTAGACTAATGTATATTAGACAATAACACATATGTAAAAAAAATTTACATATGTGTATTTTTATGTGATCATATCAATATGAGCTTTATATTTGAAGAAGAAATAAAAAAACAAGATGTGCACTATCTTTGGGTTGAAAAATATCGACCTGATACGTTGAATGGTTATATTGGAAGTGAACATCTTAAAGAAACAGTAAAATCTTTTATAGATAAAAAAGATATTCCCCATTTAATGTTTTACGGAACCGCAGGAGTAGGAAAGACCACTCTGGCCAAATTAATTACAAAAAACATACCGTGTGATGTAATGTACATAAACGCAAGCGATGAAAATAGTGTAGAAAGTGTAAGAACAAAAATAAAGGGATTCGCATCAACAACAGGATTTAATAATTTAAAAGTAATTATTCTAGATGAATGTGACTTTTTAAGTGCCGAAGCAATGGGAGCATTGAGAAACTTGATGGAAACCTTTAGTCTGACTACAAGATTTATATTAACTTGTAATTATCAAGAGAAAATTATCGCGCCAATTATTTCACGATGTCAAACTTATCAAATAAACCCTATCAGTAAAAAAGAAATTGCCATACACTTAAAGAAAATTTTAGATATGGAAAAAGTAGAATATACATTAGACGATATTGGAAGTATAATAAACAATTATTATCCTGATATTCGTAAGATACTTAATTTTGCTCAACAAAACACTTTAGATTCAAAGTTGAAGGTAAACTCGTATAACGCAGTAGGCGTCGACGTTAAAAACAAATTAATAGATTTATTAAAAACGTCAAATAACACATTAAGTTCGTTCAATACTATTAGACAATTAGTGGCCGACAATGATATAAAGATATTTGAAGAATATTATTCTGTTATGTATGATAAAGTATCGGAATATGCTCGGGGAAAAGACATAAGTGTAATAATTACAATTGCTGAGTATATTCATCAGAGCAGTTTGGTTGTAGACAAAGAAATCACTTTTATGGCATGTATAGCTTCAATATTGAAAACCGTCGCAAAATGAAAAACATATTAAAAAATACAAAGGTGTATTTGGCCGGAAACATGGAGTATACCAATGACGCAACAAATTGGAGAAGTCATGTGGCTAAAGAATTAGAAAAACTAGAAATTAAAGTATTGTCTCCACTAGATACAATGTTTATGTTTCAGAATAACGAGGCGGATGAAGATAGAAAAAAATTAAAATTGGCAAGAGAAAATGAAGACTACGAATATGTTCATAATTATATGAGGGGGGTAGTTCAAAAAGATTTAAGACTTATAGACTTATCGGATTATATTATTGTCAATCTTGAAATACAAAAACCCACTTTTGGAACAATGCATGAAATAGTGATAGCCGATCAACAAAAAAAACCGATTTTTTTGGTAGTAAATAACAAAAAACAGACTCCTCTTTGGTTAATGGGATTACTTCCACCGCATTATATCTATAATACCATAGACGAAGCATTGGAAATGATAAAAAAGATAGATTCAGGAATAAAACCTATAGATTTAAGAAGATGGCGACTATTATTACCTGAATATAGATGAGGCATAGCTAGATCAACCCAAGTTATAGTTTTGTTGGTTTTCTTGTAATTTTTACTGCTAGAAAATGGTTATAGATAAAATAATTAAGTTGTCACTGTAAAAGATGGTTTTTAGTTTGTATAAATACATTTTTATTTGATATTTATGCATTATGAATCAAAGTGTAAACGAAACCGATCTTGGGGATAGAATGGCCACGGGAATATCATACGGCACTTCAGGAATTGTAAATCCTGGAGTTTCTACTTATACCTCGCCGGATGTCTCTCAACATCCAATTAATTTTTATCCTACCGGTCAAAATAAAATAGATTCTTATACTTCTACACGAGTTACCGGACCCGATCAAAAGGATATAGATTTCATTAAAGATAAAGTTACTCCTGATGAAATTTTGTGCGGATTAAATTATGAATTAAAACGTATGTTTTATAAAAATAAATCATACGCAAAACAAATGGTGATTGATAATCTAAAAAAAGACCCTACGTATTATTCAAAATTAAATATGTTAAATATAGACGATAATTTTATGAAAGAATCGTCAATGGTTGTCATCAATGAAACCGAAGGAAAATCCAATAACGTTTATATTTCAAGGACTCCTTTCGCATCCAGATCGTTGGGTAACGGCAAACGTAACTACTTCGGTTCATTTGTTGATTTCGACGAAATAATTAAGGTTTCAGTTCCCGGTCATGTAGTTGAATACATTCTGTATGTCGATGGCCGCAAAATGGTTTTGCAGAATGTGTCTCCTGATGGAATTTATTGGTTCAAATCGGAAGAAGGTGACACATTTACAGGAGAAAAACTTTCCTCAGAAGAAGTAAAGTCAAAAATCAACAAGGCAGTATCAGATGTCAAGGAATCTAAAGAGGTTGGTATTGATAAAAAACAAATTTTTAAACAAATTTTTGACGGTATAATTGAAAAAAATTCCAAATTGAAAAACAGAAACGTGGATAAAAGAGTTGTTGATGCGTATAGACAAACTGAAGAAAAAATAAAGTCTAAAATAAATTATGGCAAATAATTATAAAACTTTAGGTAAAGAACAATTAAATGACCCGATAATTGGACATCCTGCTATGAAAGGTAGACGATGGATGATTGATTATGGATATGATACCGGAAAAACTTTTGAAAAATTAAAGGATGAATCTATGAAATATAAAGATTTTTTTAGTGAATTTGAAAACAAACCATCTGAACAAAATAATAAATTAAAAGGTGGCAGTGGCGATACCACAGCTACTGAGGATGTAGATACCTCGGAATTATCTACAGGTGTTCAAGTTGAGATGGAACATACTAACGATATAAACGTGGCTACCGAAATAGCCTTAGATCATTTGGCAAAAGATCCTAAATATTATACTAAATTGGTAAAGGCAGGACTAGCAAAAGAATTTATTTCATCAACAAATTCAGGACTGGGAGACGCCGATCATCCTATAAATGATATACCTAGAATAGGAAACTCAAACAATATGATAAAAAACGTAATCGGAACCATTGGAGATACATCTGATGGAGAAGTTTTGGGTCGTAGAAGTGAACCGATAATAAAAAAAGATCACAGTTCTGATAATACAAAAGGATGTGATTGTAATTTAAATGAAAAGAAATCTAAGAAAAAGTCTAAGAAACCAAAGCCAACTAATCCTGCGCTTTGGGCCAGAGCTAAATCTGCCGCTAGATCTAAATTTGACGTCTATCCCTCAGCTTATGCCAACGGATGGGCCGCCAAGTGGTATAAATCAAAAGGTGGAGGCTGGAGAATGTGAATATGTTAAATGAATCTCCAGATAGATTAATTTTGCCTGATGAGACGATTGAGTGGCAACGAGGAGTAACTTTTTTTGCATTCAAAACTCCTGCTGGAAAATCATATATCGCACAAACCGCTAATTCTGGCGCTGATTTTTTCTTAAAAATAGGAGACGTCGACATTTCAGAGCCGGTAAAAGTAAAATATCGAGAGTATATTAAAATTGCGCTTGATCATGAAAGTTTAGCAAATTTAATTCATTTAATAAAGCCAGATTTAATAAAAAATAACACGGCTCGAGATGAATTTATTTTTAGTGGCCGGCTGTGGAAACAT
>Ga0194131_10005362_pt1 | contig 18553 bp, 19 predicted proteins | sample TA2KigO120mmetaG_FD_148631 | JGI IMG/M metagenome (GOLD analysis project Ga0194131, IMG submission 148631) | Freshwater microbial communities from Lake Tanganyika, Tanzania - TA2015053 Kigoma Offshore 120m | ecosystem: Environmental > Aquatic > Freshwater > Lake | place: Tanzania: Lake... | reverse complement strand
GTTCGGGTTGATTCCGTCGCCGAGGTCCGGCACCGCGCGGGCCTCGGACGGGTACATGTCCCACCGGGTTCGCCCCACGACTCGCGCGCCGACGCCCGCGGCAAAGAGAAGCTCGGTTGCCACCGGGTTAAGCGAAACGATCCGCTGGGCTGCGGTGGCGGCACCTGCCGCGACCACGCGTATCGTGTCGCCGTAGTCGTCCGTGATCGCCGCCGCCGATCCGGACGCCCCCGCCCCGCCTGCGCGCGGCGCCTCGCCGCAAGCGAACGTGAACGCCACCAGGCACGCCCCCGCGACCTGGCCCGCGCGACGCGACGCATCGCGCGCTGCCGCGCGAGCGCCCGGACTCCGGCCGAGCAGCACGGCGATCGCGACTCCGACAACAAGGATCAACGCGACGCCGATCACGCCGACGTCAAATGCGAGCGTTGATGCCCTCGTCGCGGCGAATCGCACCACGATCGCCGAGGGGTCCGGCACCTCGTCGGCGAAGAACCGAAGCGCCGGCTCGCCGCCAATCACGGTTGCGGAACCCTGATGCATGTCGCCGCCGGTCACCGTCGCGCCGGAGTCGGCGACAACGAGGTCCAGCGACGCCGTGGGCTGCGCGCCGGCAATCCGGAACTCGGAGTGACCCGGCGGCAGCCGGTACTCCCAGACGATCCGCTTGGCGCCGGGCGGGATGGCGGCGTGCAGCGCGATCGTTGGGCCGGTCAACCGCGCGGCGGGAACGTCCACTTCGCTTCCGGCCCCAATCGCCAACTGCTCTGCGACTTCGGGTACCTGGATCACGAACAGCGGCAGCGAATCGCGCGGGATCCGGGTCACGGTGCTGTCGTTCGCAAGGGCGAGCGCCTCAACGACATGGCGCGAGCCATCCGCCGCCGGCCCGGCGATCGCGATCTGGCGACCCGCCACGCGGAGCGGAATAGCCCGCGACGTAGTGTCGAACACGCTCAGCGTCACGGGTTGGTTCGCAGCGGACAGTGTCGTGAAGTACGCCACCCCGCCGCGCTCGGCCGACGCCATCCACGCAGCCGCCGAGTCCCCGCGAGGAATGGAAACGCTGAAGGCGCCGCGCACCGAGGTACGTACGGAATCCACCGGCCCTGCGCGGTCGCGTGCGATGCGGTGCAGGACCACCCACTGCCCGGCAAGCGCAGTGGCGTTCGGCCCGCTGCCGAGCACGAGTGTGCCGTTCACGACGGCGGTCGCCTGCGCGCCCAACGGGACGACCAGTGGCGCAACAAGCGCGGCGGCGGCGCTGACGGCCGCCGCCGCTACGGCTCTCAGCGCCAGCGGACCGTGAGGCGAGCTTCCATTCACATGCGAAACTTGCCGAAGTCTTCGGGACGCAGGCGTTCGAGATACTTACGCAACCGCTCCGCATCGCTGGGACCGGAGTCACCCGCCAACGGGTCGCCACCACCCGTTGGTGCCGCGTCGGTCGCGTCCGGAGCCGCCGACGCCGCCCCCTCGCCCGCATCGCCGGGCTCATACACCTCGAGCAACTCGGGGTTGGCGAAGATCGGCGCCTCGCAACGGAGCGCGAGCGCAATCGCGTCGGACGGTCGCGCGTCCACGACGACGGGCTCGCCCGCGCATCGCAGGTGGAGCTCCGCATAGAAGGTGTGCTCCACGACCCGACTGATGCAGACGCGCTCAAGCGTGGCCTGCGTGGCAGCGACAACGGACCGGAGCAGGTCGTGCGTCATCGGCCGTTCGCGCGGGACCGAATAGATCTGAGCCGCAATGGCATCGGCCTCCGGCCGTCCGATCCAGATCGGCAGGATGCGCTCGCCGCCCTGTTCCGCCAGGATCACGACGAACATCTTCTCGGCGCCGTCGTGACCAAGCCGTGAGACCGTCACCTCGACCATAGGCCCTCCCCTCCGTCCATCGTGCGCCGCCGTATCGAGCGGCGCCACCCGTCGGTTCACCGGCCGACGGCCTTCTTCAGCGCCGCGACCCGATCGGTCCGCTCCCACGGGAACAAGGTGACCTGCTTGCCGTGCCGGCGCGCCTTGACGCTGGCGCGTCCGAAATGCCCATACGCCGCGGTGTCGCTGTAGATCGGCTGCCGCAAATCGAGCGCCTTTGCGATGCCGATCGGCGTGAGGTCGAACACCGCGTCGACCGCGCGCATGATCCGGCGCTCATCCACGCGCGCCGTGCCGAACGTGTCCACCATGACCGAGACCGGCTTGGCCACGCCGATCGCATAGGCGACCTGCACTTCGCAGCGACGCGCGAGGCCCGCGGCCACGATGTTCTTCGCGACCCAGCGGGCCGCGTAGCAGCCGGAGCGATCCACCTTCGACGGGTCCTTGCCGCTGAACGCGCCGCCACCGTGACGGCCCATTCCGCCGTACGTGTCCACGATGATCTTGCGCCCCGTCAGGCCGGCGTCGCCTTGCGGGCCGCCCACGACAAACCGGCCGGTGGGATTGATGTGGCAGTGCATCCCCTTGGCCTGCAGCTCGCGCGGAATCACCGCGTCAATGACGTCGCGGCGGATTGCCGCGCGCAGCTTGGCGTTGGTGATGCTGTCCGCGTGTTGCGTGGACACCACGACGGTCTCGACCGCCACCGGCTCGCCCCCTTCGTACAGCACGGTGACCTGCGACTTGCCGTCCGGACGCAGCCACGGGAGCGTCCCGTCCTTGCGTCGCGCCGCCAGTGCCAGCGCCAGCTTGTGGGCAAGCATGATCGGCATCGGCATCAGCTCGGGGGTTTCGTCGCACGCAAACCCGAACATCATGCCCTGGTCGCCGGCCCCGCCGGTGTTCACGCCCATCGCGATATCCGGCGACTGCTGGTCGATCGTGGACATGACCGCGCAGGTGTGGGCATCGAAGCCATAGCCCGCTTCCGTGTACCCGATGCGGCCGATCGTGTCGCGGACCAGCGCCGGCAGGTGCACGTAGGCCTTGGTCGTGATCTCGCCGAAAATCGTCGCCAGGCCGGTCGTGACCATTGTTTCGCAGGCGACGCGGGACGTCGGATCCTCCGCCAGCAGCGCGTCGAGCACGGCATCCGAAATTTGGTCGGCGACCTTGTCCGGGTGCCCTTCGGTAACGGATTCAGACGTAAACAGATGCGGATGTTTCACGAGTGACCAGGGCGTCAGGGTTTGATGATACCGAATCTTAATCGGGCGGCCGCCCGCGGGCGGCGCACGAACCGTTCAGGCATGCAGCAGTTCGCTGTCCACCTCGGCCACCAGGCGCGCGCGCAGGATTCGCTCGGCCTCCGCCGCGGTTTCCGCACGCATGGCCTCCTGCACGGCGGCCGCGGCCACCGACGTGCGCACGCCCCGCACGATCAGCTTGACGCGCCCAACGGCGAGCGGGCTCACGCTCAGCTGGCGAATCCCGAGGCCGATCAACGCAAACGCCATGATCGGCTCGGACGCCATTTCGCCGCACACGCCCACGCCGATCCCACGGGCGGCGGCGACGGACTGCGTCATCTCGATAAGCCGAAGCACGGCCGGGTGCAGCGGCGTGTACCGTGACGCCAGCGTCGCGTTCCCGCGGTCAACGGCCAGCGTGTATTGCACCAGGTCGTTCGTCCCGATCGAAAAGAACGCCACGTGCCCGGCCAATGAATCCGCGAGCACCGCAGCCGCGGGCGTCTCGACCATGATGCCGATCGGCACGTCCGCGCGATGCGGCACCCCGCGGGCGGCCAACTCGCTCGCACTCTCCGCGATCAATGCCTTGGCCTGGCGCACCTCGTCGAGTGTCACAACCAGCGGAAGGTTGATGCGAACGTCGCCGAGCGCCGCGGCGCGAAGCAGTGCCCGCAGCTGGGTCTTGAACAACTCCGGTTGGTCGAGGCACATCCGGATCGCGCGCCAACCGAGGAACGGATTCGGTTCCTGCGGCCAGCCGCCGACCGGAAGTTTGTCGCCGCCGACGTCGAACGTCCGGATGACCACCGGCTTGCCCGCAAATGCGCGCACCACGTTCGCATACGCCTCATACTGCTCGTCCTCGTCCGGCATGGCCGTGCGCCCCACCACCAGGAACTCCGTCCGCATCAGGCCTACGCCCTCGGCCCCGCTCTCCGATGCCAGCGCGGCTTCGTCCGGAAGGTCCACGTTGGCCAGGATTTCGACGCGGGCGCCGTCCCGGCTGACGGCGTCGGTCGTGGCGACGCGGCGGAGCTGCTCGCCCTCCAGCGCCTCGCGCTGTCCGCGAAGCCGTGCGTCCGCCAGTTCAGCTTCGGTCGGCCGCGTCAGGATCGTCCCGGCCGTCCCGTCGAGGATCACCTGCTGACCGGCCTTGAGGCGCGTGGTGGCATCGAGGAGGCCCACGACCGCGGGCAGCCCGAGGGAGCGCGCGAGGATCGCAACGTGCGACGTGCGGGTGCCGGCGTCGGTCGCGATCGCCGCGATCGCCGACCGATCGAGCTGCAGGGTCAGGCTCGGCGTCAGGTCATGCGTGACCAGGATCGCGTTCGTGCCGCGCGGCAGGTCAACCGGGTCGTGATCCTCAAGCCCGAGGAGGAGCGAGAGGACGCGGATGTGCACGTCCACGAGGTCGCTCACGCGCTCACGCAGCATGGCGTGCGGAGACCGCGCAAAATGCTCGCGCCACTCCAGCATCACCACGTCGAAGGCGCGCTCGGCGCTGAAATGCTGCTCGATCACCGACGTCACACGACCGATCAGTTCGGGATCCTCGAGGATGTCCACCTGGACCTCGAAGATCCGGGCCTCGGCTTCGCCGGCATTGCGCACCGCCCGCTCCCGCACGGCACGCAGCCGTTCGGCGGCCCGGGCGAATGCAATGCGCAGTCGCTCGAGTTCGCGGTCCACGTCCGCAGGGTCGATCGCCGTGGCGGGTACTTCCGGGACTTCCCATCGCAGCAGGTGCACCGGTCCAACCACGATCCCCGGTGACGCGGAAATGCCTTTCAGGATCGCCGGCATGTCAGTCCTCCGCGAAACGAGACGCGAACAACGCGGCCAGCGCGTCAACGGCCGCCTCGGCATCGCCGCCGTCGGCCTTCACGCGCACCGTGGACCCGCAGGGCGCGGCAAGCATCATCACGCCCATGATGCTCTTCGCGTTTGCATCCAGCCCCTCGTGGGAGATCGTGATCGCGGACGTGAACTTCGCCGCCGTCTTGACGATCTCCGACGACGGACGCGCGTGGATCCCCGCGCGGTTGACCACCGGGATGTCGCGTTCGACGATCATCCGAGCAACACTCCCGCGAGCATGAAGGCGCCCAGCAGCCACATCGCGGCGCGCCAGCCCGCGAGCCGGCCGTGCAGTTCGTGCAGCGCGACACCGCCCGCGAGCGCGAGCGCCGCGATAACCGCGACGCCGACGGGCGCCGCACCGGTCGCGCGCGCCATGACGAGCGGCAGCGCAAAGCCCGCGACACCGACCGACGCCAGCGCGATGCGATCCGGCCAGGTCCGGAACAACGGAAGCCCGATCACGGCGGCCACGCCGAGCCCGGCACGCCAGCCGGCGATGAGCCCCCAGAACCGCAGGGCCAGATGGCCCGCGTTGTACAGGCCGAGAAACGTGAGCACGGCGATGGCCGGGGACGCGCCCAGGCCGAAGGCCGCGAGCGCCACCAGGGCGCAACACGGCAGCCAGGACACCCAGACCAACCGATCCCCGCTTGCGCCGAGTGGGCCACAGCATGCCGTGCGGAATCGCTCGATCTGCTCCGGCGGCACGCCATCGGCCTCGGCCCGGGCAAGCGCGCCAACCGCAATGGACGTGAGGTATGGATGTGCGTTGAAATAGCGTGACTGCCGTGCGAGCGCTGCACGGTACGCCTCGCCACCGCGGCCACCCGGAAGTCGCCGCAGCGCCGGCTCGATCGCAAACGCGATGCCGTTGCCGATCATGGACTCGTAGTTGTATGACGCCTGCACGGTCAGGAGTCGGAGCAGCATCCGCGCGCGCGTCGCGAACGGCAGCGTCGCAGGTCCGGCATCGAGCGTCGGCGCGGTCATCCGGTCACCACGAGCAGCGCGCCCGCGAGGGCCGCGCCGGCGGTTGCGATGGCGATCGCGCGGGTCGTCCCACCGGACATCCGAAGCAGCGCGGCGACGCCAACGGCCGCCGCCACGCACACCGGCACGGCGACGGAAGGCCCGTATGGCATCCGCCAGTCCCGCAGGATCGGGATCGCGATCACGCCGACCCCGGCCATCGCGAGGACCATCACGCCGATCCCGCGCGCGACATCGGACGCAATCCCGAACGCGTGCACGCGCGACACGGCCCTCGCCGAGCCCGCAGCAACATGGTCGCGCAGCGACGCCGCCGCCGCCGCGACCACGCGGCGATGCAGCACCATGGAAGCGGATCCCAACGCGGCGGTCAACAAGCCGGCGAAGAGCGCGACCGCCAGCGCACCGGGACGCTCGGCGCCGCCCAACGCGACGACGGTCCCCGCCGTGACGCCGGCACTCCCCCACTCCGGATAGCGACTGGCACCGAACGGCATCGTCTCGAGGGCGATGAGTTCGAGCACCGCGCCGGCAACGAGGCCATCGAGCGGACGCCCCAACAGCGCGCCGGCGAACGTGGCGGAGCAAAGGGGGCGCGCGATCATCACTTGACCCACGCTCACCGTGTCGAGCGCGCAAAACGCACCGAGCAGCACGATCAGGGCGATCTCGACGGGCGACATGCCGCTCACACCCCGCCGGCCGCGACCAGGTCTCCCAACGGCACGGGTGTACTGCCGGGCAGGTCCTGGGCGATGACGGCGACTCCACTCGCGGCGAGCGCCCCGAGGTTCGCGATGTCCTCGGTGGAGAGAAACACGTACGGCAAGGACGGCGCGCGGCCGGGCTGGTGGTGCAGCCCGCCGATCGTCACGGTCCGGATCCCGGGCACCGCCTCAACGAGGCGGCGCATGGTGTCCACGTTTGTCGTCAGCACCATGCCTGCGCCCAGGTGCCGGTCCAGCGGCTGCGGATGGGCCGCAAACGACGCGACGGACTCGACATCGAGCGTCATGCCGGGCGGCGTGGCCATCCGGTACAGGTCCGCCTCCCACGCATTCTCGACCATCGCATCGTCAACGATCACCAGGTGGGTCAGGCCCAGCGGCTGCCCCCAGCCGATCACCACCTGGCCGTGGACGAGCCTATCGTCAATGCGGAACTGCTCAATCGCCACGCGCGGGTCCCGTCGCCTCGAAGACCGTCAGCGACTCACGGCCGCGGCCGGCGGCTCGTACCGCGTCCGCGTTCGCGCCGGCTTCCCCCATGACAAAGTCGAGGACGGCCGCCGCCGACGCGCCGACGACAACGGTGACACCCCCGCGGGCGCGCGCCAACCGTCGGGCGGCCATCGTGCAGCTGCCCGCCGGAAGGTCGGTAAACACCACATGCGCGCCCAGCTCGTCCAGGGCCCGCCCGATCGCGGCCTCGATCCCGGCGGCGTCGCACCCTTCGTTCGTCACCGCGCGCAGCGCGCCCGAGCGTCCGGAGATGTGACCCACCGCGCTGACGATGCCGTCGGCGAACGAGCCATGCCCCGCCACCACGGCACGGGCGGCCGGCGCGTCACTCATCGTCATCCTGCAGGTAGCGGCCAAGATTCGCCGATGCCTGGCGCATGCGCGCCTTGAGGCGTTCGTTGAACGCCTCCGCCACGTTCACGCCACTGTACTTCAGCAGGTGATTCATCGCGATCACCTCGGAAATGACCGTGATGTTCTTCCCGGGATTGAGCGGGACGGTGACCAGCGGCAGTTCCACGTCGAGGATCGTCGTGACCTGGCCGTCGAGCCCCGTCCGGTCCAGGTCCTTCATCACGTCCCAGGGCTCGAGGTTGACGACCACCTCGATCCGCTTCTGCTGGCGCACCGCGCGGATGCCGAAGATCCGCGAGACGTCAATGATGCCGACGCCCCGAATCTCCATGTGGTGGTGCGCGTGGTCGTGCGCGCGCCCGATCACCACGTCGGTCCCGCGCCGGCGGCAGATCACCAGGTCGTCCGCCACCAGCCGGTGCCCGCGCTCGACGAGGTCGAGCACGCACTCCGATTTCCCGATCCCGCTCGAGCCGGTGAACAGCAACCCGACGCCGAACACGTCGGCAAGCGAGCCGTGCAGCGTCGCCGTGGGCGCGAAGGCCGCCTCGAGGAACGGGATGATGACGCGGTAGAACTCCTGCGTCTTGAGCTTCGAGCGGAGGATCGCGACCCCCGCGGACTTCGCCTCGTCCTCGAGCCCCGGCGGAAGCGTCAGCCCCTTGGTGATCATGATGCACGGGAACGGATACGCGAGGAACTGCCGCATGTTGCGGATGCGGGTCTCTTCCGGCAGCGAGTTCAGGTAGCTGATTTCCGTCTCGCCCAGCACCTGGATTCGCGCGTGCACGAACCGGCCGACATACCCGGAGAGCACGAGCCCCGGTCCGGACGCATCCACGGACGTGATTTCGCGCTCGAGTCCGGCCGGGTTGCCCAGGAGCTCGAGCTTGAGCGCATCCTTGGCGCGTTCGTACAACTGAGCGACGAGAAGCTTGGTCACCGGGGGCTCCGCAGGGGCGTCATCGCCGCAATTTCGCTTCTCGAACCACTTCTTGCAGGTGCGCCTCGGTCTGCGCCGCAGCGCTATCCCACGAAAAGCCCTCGGCAAAGCGCCGAGCCGCGGCGCCCATGGTCGCCACGCGCGCGGGGTCGGAGGCGAGGGTCGTCATGGCCGATGCGAGTTGCGGGACATCGCCGTGCGGCACGACGAAGCCCGTCTCGCCGTGGCGTGCCGACTCACGCAGTCCTGGGGAGTCGGAGACGATCACCGGGGTGCCGCACGCTGCCGCCTCGACGTTGGTGAGGCCCCACCCTTCCTTTGGCGACGCCAGCAAGATGGCCCAAGCGCGCCGAAGCAGCTGGAACTTGTCCGACTCCGGGACGAACCCGAGAAACCGGACATGGTCCGCGACCCCAAGCGCCTTGGCCAAGCGCTCCAGCGCCGGACGAAAGTCACCCGCTCCTGCGATCTCGAGGCGCGCGTCCGGGAGCCGCGCGTGCGCGAACGCCCGGATGACGAGATCCACGCCCTTGTACTTCTTGAGCCGCCCGATGTACGCGAAGGTCGGCGACGCCGCGCGCGCGGCCGGGTCCGGCGTGAAGCGGTCGGCGCGCACACCGGGAAAGATCACGCGGACGTGGTCGCGCGCGATCCCGCGCGCGGCGAGGTCATCGGCGGTGCTCGCCGAGATCGCCTGAAACGGCACGTCGCGGTACGCAAACGGGAGGGGGCGTTCCGAAGCCCACACGGCCATCGCCAACGGCCAGGGGAGTTCCTGGAACACCGTCCCGCCGAACAAGTGCGGGACGCAGGCCACCAGCGGGGCGCGCAGGCCCCACGCCGGCAGGTACAGCGGCGCCTTGTTGATGTCCTCCACGACCACGTCGAACGGCGCATCGCGAAACTCGCGGCGCCAGACGCCGAAGACCTTGAGCGCGAACGTGTGGCGCGTCCCGACGCGGCGCACGTTCACGCCGTTGAGCACGGCGTGGCTCGCTGCCCCTGGCCAGCCGCCGCAGAGCAGCGTGACGTCGTGTCCCCGGGCGGCGAGTCGCTCGAAGATCTCGTGCAGGTGAATCTCGGCGCCGCCAGCCTGGGGGTTTTCGCGATCCTGCCAGTTGACGACGAGGACCCTCACGCGAGCGCCCCAACGCGCCGCGCATGCGCGTCGAGCACACCGTTCACGAACGTCGCGGCGCGCGCCGTGCCGTAGCGTTCGGCGAGCCGCACGTATTCCTGGATCACGACCTTGGGCGGTGTCGTCGCCTGGGCGAACTCCGCCGCCGCGAGGCGGAGCACACAGCGCTCGATCGCGCCGAGGCGCTCGAGCCGCCAGTGGTTCGTCACCTCCGAGAGCCCCTGGTCCACCTCGGCAAGCGACGCCGCAAGCCAGAGCAGCAGGCGATCGGCAAACTCCCGTTCGCCGACCGGCACCGTGAGGTCATCCCACACCTGCCGCGCCATCGGCATGAGCGCGCCGTCGCCGCCGCGGACATCCCACGCGTACAGCGCCTGCAGCGCGCGCGACCGGCCGCGCGACTCAATCCGCGGCATCGCTGCCCTCGGCGTCGTCGTCGCTACCGTCGCTCTCGCGCACACCGGAATCGAGTCGCGCGAACACGTCGGCCATCTCGAGTGCGGCGAGCGCCGCGTCCCACCCCTTGTTGCCGTGCGCACCGCCGGCGCGCGCTTCCGCCTGCGCATCCGTGTCGGTGGTCAACAGGCCAAATCCGATCGGCGTCTGGTACTCGCGCTGGAGGTGGCCGAGCCCGCGGGCGGCCTCACCAGCCACGTAGTCGAAGTGCGGCGTCTCGCCCCGGATCACCGCGCCGACCGCAACCAGCGCGTCGTACCGCCCGTGCGCCAGCAGGTGCTGCGCCGCCGCGGGAAGCTCCCACGCCCCCGGCACGCGCACGACATCAATGTCCTCGAAGCGCGTGCCGTGCCGCACGAGGCACTCCACGGCGCCGTCGAGCAGACGCTCCGTGACCTCCTCGTTGAAGCGGCTCGCCACGATGGCGATCCGGCGCCCCGCGCCGGTCGCTGTCCCCTGGAACTCCGCCATCAGAGCGCCCTGAGGTGGCCGAGCTTCCGGCGCTTCGTCTCGATGTACTCCGCGTTCTCGTTGGACTCCGGCGCGACCAGTGGCACCCGATCGTGCACGTGCAGGCCGTAGCCGTCGAGGCCGACCAGCTTGCGCGGGTTGTTCGTCAGCGGACGGATCCCGGTCAGCCCAAGGTCGAGCAGGATCTGCGCGCCGATGCCGTAGTTGCGGAGGTCCGGCGCAAATCCAAGCCGCTCATTTGCCTCGACGGTATCCGCACCGGCGTCCTGCAGTTCGTACGCCTTCAGCTTGTTCAGCAGGCCGATGCCGCGTCCTTCCTGGTCGAGATAGACCACGACGCCGCGTCCCTCCGTCGCAATGCGCTGCATCGCGGAATGCAGCTGCCATCCGCAATCGCATCGCGCGGAGTGGAAGACATCGCCCGTGAGGCATTTCGAGTGCATGCGGGCCAGGACATCGTCGTGCCCGGCGACGTCGCCGAACACGAGCGCGACATGCTCATGCTGGTCCACGTCGTTCCGGTACCCGATGATCTTGAACTCCCCGAACTCGGTCGGGAGTCGCGCCTCCGCGACGCGATGCACCAGCCGCTCGGTGCGCAGGCGGTGCGCCACGAGCTGCGCGACGGTGACGAACGTGAGGCCGTGCGCCGTCGCAAACGCCTCGAGCTGGGGCCGCTTCGCCGTCGTGCCGTCATCGTTGAGGATCTCACAGATCACGCCGGCCGGCTGCAAGCCGGCCAGCCGCATGAAGTCCACCGCAGCTTCCGTGTGGCCGACCCGCTGCAGGACGCCGCCCTCACGCGCGCGCAGCGGATGCACGTGGCCAGGACGGCGCAGGTCGGCCGGTTGGGCCTGCGGGTGTGCCGCCGCCAGGATGGTCGCGGCCTGGTCCGATGCGCTGATGCCCGTGGTCACACCGAACCGAGGCGCCGCGTCCACCGTCACGGTGTAGGCCGTGCGCATCGCTTCCGTGTTCTCGACGCCCATCATCGGCAAGTCGAGTTGCGTGACCTTCTCCGGCGAGAGCGCCAGACAGATCATGCCCTTCGCCCGCATCAGGAAGTTCACCTTGTCCGCCGTGACAAACTCCGCCGCGAGGATCAGGTCGCCTTCGTTCTCGCGATCCTCATCGTCGGCCACGACGATGAACTTGCCCGCGCGGAGGTCGGCGACCGCCTGGTCTATGGTGCCAAAAGGCATATGCGTGTTCAGTGTTGGGTCAGGCCTGAGGCGCCATCATCGCGGCGCCCAGGCGCTGCACGTACTTGCCGATCACATCGGCCTCGACGTGCACATGGTCGCCCGCGCGCAGCGCGCCGAGCGTGGTATGCGAACGGGTGAACTCCACCAGCGAAACCTGGACGCCGCCGAGCGGCGGCAGCGCATTCACCGTCAGGCTCACGCCGTCAACGGTCAGCGAGCCGTGCGGAACCATGAGCACGGCGAGGTCCTCGGGGATCGTGACCGTGACGAGCAAGGCATCGCCGTCATGCTCGACCGCCGCGACGGTACCGACGCCGTCAACATGGCCAAGCACGAAATGCCCGCCGAGTCGGTCCGAGGCGCGCAGCGCCCGCTCGAGATTGACGCGGCGCCCCGCAAGCCAGGTCCCGATCGTCGTGCGGCCCACGGTCGTGCCGACCGCCGCAGCGGTGAACCATCCGTCGCCGCTGTCGCGAACCGTCAGGCACGCGCCATTGACGGCGACCGACTCGCCGGCTGCAAGGTCCGAATACGCGCAGCGAACCCTCAGCTCGCGACCTGCGGGCGTGTTCGCAACGGATTCGATTGTGCCTACATCGCTCACGAGGCCTGTGAACATCAAGCTCGCCGGGTGGTCGGGTCGTACACGGTCATGACATCTCGGCCAAGGCGGCGTTGTTCGACCAACCGGAACTTCTCAAGCAGCGATGGATCGTCGAAGGCAGCGACCGCCCCGCGCCCGAGGCGTCGAGGAGATCGAAAGATAACGATTCGATCCACGGCCCGGGCCCTGAGGAATGCCGCCGCGAGGGTCGGGCCACCCTCAACCAGCAGCGACGTAACTCCCTGTCGCGCAAGCGCTTGCAGGCCGGCGCTCAACGACCTCGCCCGGACCAGTTCCACCCCGGCATTGAACAGTTCCAGCTCCCGGTCTGGACTCGGTGTTTGGGCCATGACGACAGTGGGTGCCTTCCGGGCGCCGCGGACAAGGGGGCTGCGCAGCGGAATGCGCGCCGTGCGGTCAAACACGATCCGCACCGGCGGGATCCGCGGCTTCCGCACCAGGCGGACGGTAAGCCGCGGCGAATCAGCAAGCGCCGTTCCGATCCCCACGGCGACGGCGTCGTGCTGCGCGCGCATCCGGTGGACTTCACGGTTCGCCGGGGCGCCGGTGATCGCGGTCCTGACGCCGCTGCCGTTCCGCCGGCGCGCCACGGAGCCGTCGGCGGAAACGGCCAGCTTGAGTGTCACGAACGGCCGGCGTGCGGCCCGTCCACCACGCATCGCGAAGAAGAAGGCGGCGTTCAGTTCCTCGGCCTCGGCACGCTCGAGGCCAAATCGCACGCGAATGCCCGCCCGACGCAACACCGCCGCACCGCCCTTGGCCCGCGGGTTCGGATCGCGCGTGGCGCAGACCACTTCACGGATGCCGGCGCCGATGATGGCGTCGGTGCACGGCGGCGTCTTGCCCCAGTGCGAACAGGGTTCGAGCGTGACGTACAGCGACGCCCCGTCCGCCCGCTTGCCCGCCTTCCGCAGCGCCTCGACCTCGGCATGATCGCCGCCGAACCGGCGGTGCGCGCCCTCCCCCACCACGCGACCGCCGCGAACGACGACGGCGCCGACCATCGGGTTCGGCGCCGTCCGTCCCCACCCGCGGCGGGCCAGCGAGAGCGCGCGCTGCATCCACGCGCGCTCTCGCCGGGTCACCGCCGACCGCGCATCAGAACGAGATGCGGACGCCAAGTGAACCGTACGACCGCGAATCGCTCGCCTTCTTGTCGAACGTGTTGAACGGCGTCGCGAGACTCCCGCCACTCACCTGGCCGTACTCGCCGACGATCTTGAGCAGGAACAGGTTCAGGCTCGCACCGACGAACATGTTGTTGCGCGTCATGTTCATGGACGCGGCGCCGGTGGCGCTCGCGCCGCTCACGGTCGCCGAGATGTTCGCCGTGGATTCGTACGTGTCCCGCCCGATGCCGGCCTGCACCCCGAACAGCAGCAGGCTCTTCGCCGCGGTCAGGCGGATGGCCGTCGTCTTCACCGAGAAACTGTTCAGGCCGAAGCTGCCGCTGGCGGTCCCCACACTCCCTGCCTGGGCCGTCGCGCTCCCGGTGAGGTTCACCGTGGGCAAATCGCGCTTCAGGTAGCTGATCGAGATCCCCGGGGCGGCAAGGTTCTCCTCGATGATCCCGATACGCGCCCCGAACCCCAGCTTCAGGTTCCCGTCCGTTGCGCGAACGGAGAAGTCGCTCCCCTCGCCTTCGATGTCCGGCACGTACAGCGCGCTGACCAGCGCGTCCACGGCACCGACGTGCGTCACGCCAAGGTTGATGCCCTTGAAGATGCCGATCGACCCGTCCACGCCGACGCCGGGGACGATCTGCGACTCGGTCGTGTACGACTGGGGGGTGCCGTTGGTGTTGAAGCCCTTGTCCCCGATGTTCGGGAACGCGCCGTTGAGCACGGCGGTTGCCCGCACGCTCACGGCCACGTGTCCAAGCCCGCCGAGCGCACCACCCTGGCCCAGCGTACTGTTGCCGCCGGCGATCGCCGTCGAGAGCTGAGGCGTCATGTAGTTCACGAGGTCCACCGAGGCGTAGCACGCCTGCCTCGCCGCGAGCGGCGCCGAGGCGCACTGCGCGGCCCCCTCGGTGGCGGCAGCCGAAACCAGCAGGATTCCAACGAGTATCCGACGTGTCATCGTGTCTTGCTCCGTTACCGTGAGGGTTGGACCAGCGCGGGGCTCAATCGAGCACGACGCGCCCACTGCCCTTCACCAGCTCGCCAATCTTCCACGCCGGAACACCCGCGGCCTGTGCGCTGGCGCACACCGCGTCGGCGTCGGCCCCTGATACGGCAACAATCATGCCCACACCCATGTTGAAGGCGCGGAACATCTCGGCGTCCGGCACCGAACCCGCCTCTTGCAAGACGCGGAAGACCCCCGGTAAGTCCCATGTTGAGCGGTGCACGATGGCATCGATCGCTCCGGGCAAAGCCCGGTCAAGGTTGCCGGGAATCCCGCCGCCCGTGATGTGCGCCATGGCGTGAATCCTGCCCAGCACTGGGCGGAGCGCCCCGAGGTACGAACAGTGCACGGCCAGCATCACGTCCGCCACCGTCGCCCCGGCCGCACCCGGAAACGGATCGTGCGGGCCGAGCTTCAGCCGGTCGGAGAGGATCGCCCGCGCCAGCGAGTAGCCGTTCGTGTGCAGGCCTGAGCTGGCGAGTGCCACAAGCGTGTCCCCGACCCTCGCGCCTTCGCGGGAGATCACCTGGTCTTCTTCCACAACGCCGACGATGAAACCGGCGAGATCGTAGTCCGGCGGCGTGTACACACCTGGCATCTCAGCGGTCTCGCCGCCGGCAAGCGCACACCCGTTCTCCCGGCAACCGGCCGCCACGCCGCGCACCACAGCCTCGACCACTTCCGGCAAGAGCTTCCCGAAGGCGACGTAGTCGAGGAAGAAGAGCGGAGTCGCGCCCTGGACGAGGATGTCGTTCACGCAGTGGTTGACCAGGTCGTGGCCCACGGTGTCGTTGCGACCCGATTCGATCGCCAGCTTCACCTTCGTGCCGACGCCGTCCGCGCTCGACACCAGCAGCGGCGCCCGCATCCCGCCCGGCAACTTGAAGAGCCCGCCGAACCCGCCGAACGCGCCGCGCGACCCGGCCGTGAAGGTGCTCTCGACGAGCGCCTTGATGCGGTGCTTGCTGTCATCAGCGGCCGCGATATCGACGCCGGCCGACGCGTAAGACAGCGGGGCGCGGTTCGTCATGCGACCGTCGCGTCGAAGGTCACGAGCCGGTGGAACTCCGCCATGCGTGCGGCGATGTCGTTGGGTGTGATCTCGAGCAGGCGCTTGACCGAGAACCCTTCGACCACGAACGACCCCATGACCGAACCCATCACCACCGCGCGTCGCATGTTCGCCTCGCTCAGGTCGTCGGTTTGCGCGAGGTAGCCCATGAACCCACCGGCGAAGGAATCCCCGGCGCCGGTCGGATCGAACACCGATTCGAGCGGGTACGCCGGCGCGAAGAACACGCGATCCGCGTGAAACATGAAGGCGCCGTGCTCGCCCTTCTTGATGATGACGGTGCGCGGGCCGTGCGCCAGGATCCAGCGCGCCGCCTTGACCAGGTTGGCCTCTTCGGTCAGCTGCCGGGCCTCGGCATCGTTGAGCGTGATCAGGTCCACGCGCTTGAGCAACGCGAGCAGGTCCGGACGGCGGCTCTCGATCCAGAAGTTCATCGTGTCGCAGCCGACGAGCGCCGGCTTCTCCACCTGGTCGAGCACGTCGAGCTGCAGCCGGGGATCGATGTTCCCCAGGAACACGTACTTCGCCCGCCGAAACTGGGCTGGGATCTTCGGTCGAAAATGCGAAAACACGCCGAGGCGGGTCTCGAGCGTCTCGGCGGTGTTCAGGTCGTGGCGGTAGCGCCCCCGCCAGCGGAACGACTCGCCCTCGGCGCGCTCCACCCCGGCGAGATCCACGCCGCGCGATGCGAGTACCTGCAGCTGATCCACCGGGTAGTCCGATCCGACCACGCCGACCAGCTGGACGCGCGTGTGGTGCGACGCGCTGGCCGAGAAATAGGTGCCCGAGCCGCCGAGCGCGTCGTCGGCACGGCCGAATGGGGTCTCAACCGAATCGAGCGCGACCGATCCGACAACCAACACGGGGTGACTCACATACGCTCCGGGGCGGAGATGCCGAGGACCGCGAGGCCGTTCGCCAGCACGATGCGCGCGGCCTTCGCGAGCGCAAGTCGGGCCTGCGTGACCTCCGGGGCCTCGCCGAGCACATGATGCTTGTGGTACCACAGGTGGACCAGGCGCGCGGTTTCCAGCAACCACGTCGCGACGCGATGTGGTTCGAGTGCGTCCGCCGCCCCCTTCACGAGCGCGGGCCAGTCGAGCAGCGTCTTCACGAGCTCGCGCTCCTCCGGCTCCGAGAGACGGGCCCAATCCACGCCGGCCCCCGTGACCGCCGCCGCATCCACCTCGCCGACGCGAAAGATGCCGCAGAGCCGGGCGTGCGCCATCTGGATGTAGTACACCGGGTTCTCGTCGCTCTGCTTGCGCGCGAGGTCCACGTCGAACACGAGTTGGCTCTCGCCCTTGCGCATGAGGAAGAAGTACCGGACGGCGTCGCGCCCGACCTCGTCCACGAGGTCGCGCACCGTGACATAGCTGCCGGCACGCTTGGAGATCTTCATCTCTTCACCGGCGCGCATCACGGTCACCATCTGGTGCAGCACGTATTCGGGATAGCCCTTGGGGATGCCGATCTCGAGCGCCTGGAGGCCCGCGCGCACGCGGGTCACGGTGCTGTGGTGGTCGGCGCCCTGCACATCAATGGCGCGCGCAAAGCCACGCTCCCACTTCGTGACGTGATACGCCACGTCCGGGACGAAGTACGTCGGCTCGCCGCCCTTCTCGGCGCTCCGCTTCATCACGCGGTCCTTGTCGTCGCCGAACGTCGTCGTGCGCAGCCAGATCGCGCCGTCCTGCTCGAACGCATGGCCCGTCTTCATCAGCGCGGAGATCGTGCCGTCCACGCGCTGCTCGCCGTACAGCGATGACTCGAGGTAGTACACGTCGAATCGCACGCCGAAGGCCTTGAGGTCGGTGTCCTGCTCGCCGCGAAGATACGCTACCGCATGGCGACGGACCGCGTCGCGCAGCGCGGCATCGTCCTCCCACTCCGTCGCCAGCATCTGTCGCACCGCACCGGACGTGGTCGCCCGGTCCGCCGCGATGCGCTCGATCGCGTAGGTGGCGACGTCGCGCACGTACTCGCCGTGGTAGTGATCGTCGCCGAGCGCGGAATCAATGGCACGCGCGCGCACGCTGTCGCGCAGTCGTTCAATCTGGCCGCCGCCGTCGTTGTAGTAGAACTCGCGCGTGACCGTCCAGCCGGTGTACACAAGCAGCGAGGAGATCGCATCACCGAGCGCGGCCTGACGGCCATGACCGACATGCAGCGGGCCGGTCGGATTCGCCGACACAAACTCGACGTTGACCGCACGCCCCGCGCCGTCTTGGGTGCGCCCGTATTGCTCGCCGAGCTGCAGCACCGTCGCAAGGCCGGCGGCCAGGTCGCCCGCGGCGAGCCGGAAGTTGATGAACCCGGGGCCCGCGACCGACGCGTCGGCGACACCGGCGGCGCCCTTGTCGAGTGCGTCCACCAGCGCGCGCGCAATGTCGGCCGGCTTCTTCCCGAGCGGGCGCGCCAGCGCCATGGCCGCATTCGTGGCCCAATCGCCGTGCGTAGGGTCGCGCGGACGCTCGATGACCGGCGCGAAATCGGCGGGCGCACCAAGGGAGCGCGCCGCCGTCACGACCGCGGCACGAAGCCTATCCGTCGCGTTCACGCGCCGGTGCCGGAACCGGCCGAACCGCCGGAGCTTGACGAACCCGACGACCCCGACGAACCCGACGCACTCGAGGCTCCGCCGGCTGGCGCCGGTTTTGCGCCGGAGTCACCGGCCGCCGGCTTGGCGGGCGCGGCATCGGACGCGGCAGCCGCCTTTCCGTCCCCGCCACTCGCCGACTTACTCGCCGCGGCGCGCTGGTCCTTCTTGCCGTCCTTGCCGTAATCCGTGCTGTAGAAGCCCGACCCCTTGAACAGCAGGCCGCCACCCGCCGAGATCTTGCGCTGCGCACTGACCCCGCACGTCGGGCAGGCCATGGTACTGGTTGCCTCGCTCATGCGAGTGACGAAATGCTCAAAATCGTGCCCAGAC
>Ga0194131_10005361_pt1 | contig 18555 bp, 16 predicted proteins | sample TA2KigO120mmetaG_FD_148631 | JGI IMG/M metagenome (GOLD analysis project Ga0194131, IMG submission 148631) | Freshwater microbial communities from Lake Tanganyika, Tanzania - TA2015053 Kigoma Offshore 120m | ecosystem: Environmental > Aquatic > Freshwater > Lake | place: Tanzania: Lake... | reverse complement strand
GCCGGATTCGGCGGCGCCCGCGCCGACGCGTCCGACCGGCGCGCCGAACTCGCGCTCGAGCGCCGGTCCGCTGATCCACGCTTCGAGACAGTCGACGCGCCCGCACCAGCATCGGCGCGACGGCAGCGCTTCGTCCTCGGTGCCCGCGCGCGGCAGCGGCGAATGCCCCCACTCCCCGACGATGCCGTTGCGGCCTTGCAGCAGCGAACGGTCGACCACGATTCCGCCGCCGCAGCCGGTGCCGAGGATCACGGCGAAGACCACTCGCGCGTCCCGCGCCGCGCCGTCGAACGATTCGGAGAGCGCCAGGCAATCCGCGTCGTTCGCGAAGACGACGGGCCGCCCGAGCGCGGCCGCGAGGTCCTCCCGGAACCGGCGTCCGTTCAGACAGGTGCTGTTGGCGTTGCGGTGAAGTTCCGTGCGCGGCGAGACGCTGCCGGGGCCGCCGACGCCGATCGCCTCGACGAGCTCGCACGCGCCTGCGCCCGCGGAACTCGCCGCGCGCCGCACCATTTCCGAGATCGCTCGAATCGTGCCCTCGTAGTCGCCCCGCGGCGTGGCGACTCGATGACGCCCGTGCTCGCCGCCCGTCGAGTCGAGCAGCACCGACTCGATCTTCGTCCCGCCCACGTCGACGCCGATCGCGACGCGCGGGGCGGACATCAAAGGCACCGCGTGCTTCCGCGTCGAGCGCGGAACCTTCCGCCGACCCAGGTGCCGAGCACGCACTCGGGACCGGTGCCGAAGACGATCGCGGAGGCGAGCATCTCGGCGCTGGCGCCCTCGAGCGACGCGTGCTCGAGATCGATGGCGCAGAGGTCCGCGAGCGCCCCCGGGCGGATCCGTCCCGCGTCGAGCGAAAGCGACTTCGCGCCGCCCTCGGTGCCGATGCGAAGCAGCGCCGGGCCCGTTTCGCCGCGATCGTCGACGATCACGCCGCGCCGCGTCCGCGCCACGCGCTGCACGTACTCGAGCCAGCGCAGTTCCTCCTGCGGCGAGAAGCGGCTGTTGAGATCGGTGCCGACGGCGATCGAACCGCCGGAGGCACGAAGCGTCGGAAGGTCGCAGATGCCGTCGCCGAGATTCCCCTCCGTGCTCGGACAGAGGCACGCCGTGGCGCCCGACTTCGCGAAGTCCTCCAGGTCCGCCGCGAGCGTGTGCGTGCAGTGAATCGCGGTGAAGTCCGAGCCCGGCTCGAGTTCGTCCACGACCATCCGCATCGGGCGCCGATCGTGCGCCGCCACGCAGTCCTCGACTTCCCTCTGCACCTCCTCCACGTGCATGTGGAAGACCTGCCCGCGCTCGCGGCTTCCGCGCCGCAGCAGCTTGATCGTGGGCCACGGCACCGCGCGCACGCTGTGCGCCACCACGCCGATCGACGCGAGTCCGTCCCGGATCGACGCGACGTCGCGCGAGAGCCGCTCGTGCTCGCGCCAGTAGTCGTCCACGCCGCGGGTCTCGAAGCGACGCTGTCCGCCGCGCAGCGGCACATCGAAGCCGCCCGCTTCGTACGCCGTGTGCAGCAGCACGATGCGGATGCCCGCCGACGCCGCCGCCGAAAGCACGGCGTCGTCGAGCGCGAAGCGCCGCTCGGGCGAGAGATGGCGGATGTAGTGGAACTCGCCGACGGAGGTGTAGCCCGCGTCGAGCATCTCCTCGAACGCCTGACGGCTCAGCTCCTCGGCACGCGCCTCGTCGAGCGACTCGACGAGCGCGTACATCGCCTCGCGCCACGAGAAGAAGTCGCCCGCGCCATCCGGGAAGCGCTCGCCGAGCCCGCGAAGGCCTCGCTGAAACGCGTGCGAATGCGCGGTGACGAAGCCGGGCACGAGCGCCACGCCGCGCAGTCGCCGGCGTGCGGGCGACGCCGCGCCGCCTGCGCGCGACGCCGCGCCGGCGCCCGGGATGGCGGCGCCCCTCGTCACCGCCGCGATGCGTCCGTCGGCTGCGAGCGACACCGTCACGCCCGGCTCGAAGCGCCCGTCGATCCAGGTGAGGTCCGCTTCGATGAGATCCGGCACCGGCATGCCGCGAATGTACCCGCCCCCGCGCTGCCGTAGCATCCGCGTCCCATGCCGACCCGCTCGACACGACTGGTGCAACCCGACGATCTGCTTCGCCTCGTTTCCGTGGCGGATCCCCAGCTCTCGCCGGACGGCGAGCGCATCGCGCTCGTGCACAAGTCGGTCGACGCGACGATGGCGAAGGTCACTTCGATCCACCTGGCAGGCGCGTCGGGCGCCGTGCGTTCGATCCCGCTCACGAACGGCCCGCGCGACTCGACGCCACGCTGGAGTCCGGACGGCACGCGCCTGGCGTTCGTGCGCGCCGCGACGAAGGAGAAGCCGCAGGTCGCGATCCTGAGTTTCGCGTCGACGCGGCGCGGAGCGAGTTCCGGGCGCGACGCTCGCGGCGCCTCGCTCTCCGCGCGCGGCACGACGGTTCGAATCGTCACCTCCCTCGACGAAGGCTCGATCGCCGCGCTCGAGTGGAGCCCCGATGGCACGCGCCTCGCCGTGAAGTGGCGCCGCACCATGGAGCCGTTCACCGCCGCCGCCGCCAAGACTCGCAAGGCCAAGGGCGCATCCACGCCGCCGCTCGAGGTCGAGGATCCGTGGTACCGCCTCGACGGCGACGGATACTTCGGCGCCGCCCGCTACAGGCTTCACGTACTCGATCTCGCGCCGAGGTCGCGGCGCGCACGAGCGCCGCGAGCCCGGAGCGCACGAGCGCCCGCATGGCGCGAGGTCTTCTCCACGCCGCAGCTCGACGACTTCTCCTTCGACTGGTCGCCGGACGGCCGTTCGATCGCCGTCCTCTGCAATCGGGACGAGCGCGCGCTCTTCCATCCCGAGCGCACCGGGATCGTGCTCGTCGATCCCGACGGCCGCGCGCCGGCGCGGGCGATCGCGGGGATTCCACCGGGGCCGAAGGATCACCCTCGCTGGTCCCCGGACGGCACGCATCTGGCCTGGGCGGGTCGACGCGGCCGCTCCAGCATGTACGACACCGCGAACGTGGAGCTCTGGTGCGCGAGGATCGCCGGAAGCGCGGCGCGCCCGCGCGCCGAGCGTGCCCGCGCGCTCACCGCGCGCAGCGACTACTGCCTCATGGTGGGCACGCTCAGCGACACCGCCGACGCCACCTTCGCGCCGTGGCTTCGCTGGGCGGCGGACGGTCGATCGATCCTGACGCGCATCGGCTGGCACGGCGCCGGACGCGTGGCGAGCGTGCCGCTCGACGGCGGTCGGGTGGCGCTGCACACGGACGGAAGCGCCGATCTCATGCCCGCGTCGCTTTCGCCCGACGGCTCGCGCGTGGCGTGCATTCGCAGCGCTCCCACGGAGCCGCCCGAGATCGCGGTGGCGGAGGTCGGCGGCCGCACCTTCCGCGTCTCGCAGCGCACGAACTACAACGCCGCGTTCCGGCGCACGCGTCGACTCGTCGCGCCACGCGAGCACTGGGTCCGTTCCGGCGGCGTGAAGGTGCACACATGGGTCCTGCGCCCGCCTCGCGGTGCGCCCGATCGTCGCGGCGCCGCAGTGCTCACCGTGCACGGCGGTCCGCACGCCGAGTACGGCGTGGCGTTCTTCCACGAATTCCAGGTGCTTGCGGCGGCGGGGTACACGGTCGTCCTCTCGAATCCGCGCGGCAGCAAGGGATACGGCGCCCGCTTCTGCGGCGCAATCCGCGGCAGGTGGGGAACCGCCGACTGGACCGACGTCCGCGCCGTCACCTCGTTCATGCGCCGACTCGAGGGCGTGCGCGCGAATCGCCTGGCGATCATGGGCGGCAGCTACGGCGGCTTCATGACGAACTGGGCGATCGGCCATTCGCGCGCGTATCGCGCCGCGATCACCGATCGCTGCGTGAGCAACCAGGTGAGCATGAGCGGCAACAGCGACTACATCGATCTTCCCGATCTCTACTGGACCGGCTCGGCGTGGGATCGACCGCACTCGCTGTGGAAGTGGAGTCCGATCGCGTACTTCAAGGGCGTGAAGACGCCGACGCTGATCATCCATTCCGAAGGCGATCTGCGCTGCAACATCGAGCAGGCGGAGCAGGTGCACGCGGCGCTCGTCACGCAGGGCGTGCCCACTCGATTCGTGCGATATCCGCGCGAGACCAGCCACGGCATGAGCCGCGTGGGTCCCGCGGATCTGCGGCTGCATCGCCTTCGCGAGATCCTCGACTGGTGGGCGAAGCACCTACACTGAGCGACGATGGCGAAACGACGCGATTCGGCGAGCAGGGTGGGCGGCAACGGCGCGGAGGCGCGAGGCGCACGAGCCGCAGCGCGGGCCGGCCGCGCCGAGGCGCCGTCACGCGGCTCCGTCGACGGCGGCAACGACACGAACGGCGAGAGATTCCGCGAGCCCGACCTCGACTCGCCGGCCTCGGTGGAGGCCATGTCGCATGTGCGCTCGCTGCTCCGGTACATCGGCGAGGATCCGCACCGAGAGGGACTCGTCGACACGCCGAAGCGCGTCATCCGCGCCATGCACGAGCACTTCCGCGGCTACGGCATGGATCCGGCGGCGCCGCTGCGGAAGACCTTCACGCAGGTCGAGGGCTACGACGAGCTCGTGCTGCTCACCGACCTCGAGATCCACAGCCACTGCGAGCATCACATGGTGCCCTTCGTCGGCCGCGCCCATGTCGGCTACATTCCGAACGGCCGCGTCGTGGGACTCTCGAAGCTTGCTCGCGTGGTCGAGGTCTTCTCGAAGCGACTGCAGGTCCAGGAGAAGCTCACTGCGCAGATCGCGGGCACGATCAACGATGTGCTCCGGCCCCACGGCGTGGGCGTGATCCTCCAGTGCCGCCACTTCTGCATGTGCTATCGAGGCGTACAACAGCCCGGCGCGGTGACGACCACGAGCAAGCTGCACGGCACCTTCCTGACGAGCCCGGCAGCTCGAATGGAGTTCCTCACGCTGTGCGGATTCACGCGACCGCCGGAATAGCGCCAAGTTCCAGGAGACGACATGCCATCACTCTGGATCGTGGGCTCGACGGCCGACTCGCTTCGCGTTCTCTCGCAGGCGACGACGCTCGTGGCGCGGAACCTGCACGACCCGACGGGCACGCATCTGGCGCTGGCGGATCCGGCGGTGAGCGAACCGATCAAGGGCGAGCGCGAAGGCCACGCGGCGGTCTCGCACGAGTCCGGCGCCTTCTTCGTGCGCGATCTCGGCAGCACGAACGGCACGCACATCGCGCTCGACGACGACGCGATGATGCGGCTCGCGCCCGGACAGAAGTGGCGCCTGGCGGACGGGCAGATCTTCGTCTGCGGCGGCACCGCGATCGTCTTCCGCGTGCGCGACGACGCCCCGGACGCGGACGAAGTCATGAAGCGCGAGCGGAAGCTCGAGCAGGTGCGCCGGCGAGCGGGCGCCGCGGCGCGTGCGCCTTGGCCCGGAGATCTCAGTCGACCGACGCTGCCGCTCGGTCGGCGCTGAGCTGCGAAGCGGCCCCGACCGCCGTGCGTCAGGCCGCGCCGTAGACGGGCACGAGCGCACCGCTCGTGGTGCGGTTCGACGGCGACGCGAGCGCACGGATCACCCGCGCCACCTCCTCCACGCGCGGCCACTTCGAGTGATCGGCGGTGGGCATCGCGCGGCGATTCGCGGGCGTGTCCATGATCGACGGCACGATCGCGTTGACGAGGATGCCCTCGGCCAGCACCTCGGCCGCGAGCGACTGCGTCAGGTTCGCCACCGCCGCCTTGCTCATCGAGTAGGCGAGCATGCCGCCGGCGGGCTGGAGCGCCGGGCGCGCCGCGACGTTCACGATCCAGCCCTGTGGCGCGGCGCCGGGCGTCGCTTCGGCGGGAGCGGCCTTCGAGCGTCCGCCCGCTCGAGCGTCGCGCGCCTGCATCTCTCGAGTCCGCCGCATCGCGCGAACCGCCTCGCGGCAGGCGAGGAAGCAGCTCGCGGCGTTCATGCGCCACATCGCGTCGAGATCCGCGAGCGACGTTTCCGCGATCGCCTTCATGTCGAAGCCGCCGGCGCAGTGGATCGACGCGTCGAGTCGGCGAAGGCCGGCGAACGCCGCCGTCACCGCACGCTCGTCCGTCAGATCGACCTGCATCGCGTGCACGCGCTCCCTCGCGGAGAACGGCTTCGGGGCGAAGCGGTCGAGCACGGTCACGCTCGCGCCGCGTTCCACGAACGACGCCACGACCGCTGCGCCGAGGGCGCCCGAGCCTCCGGACACGACCACCTGCCATCCGTCGAGGGAATCCGCGTTCTCCATGCGACCGAGTCTAGAAGAGGGAGGGTTCCTTCCGTCGTCTCCGAAGGCGACGGTGACGCGGAGGTCGACGGAAGCGATCTCGGCACGCTGCTCGGCGCGTGGACGGGTTGATGCCGCACCGCAAGCGCGCATGCGACGCAACGAGGCGGGCATCGCCGCTACGATGCCCGCTTCCATGTCCGCTCAAGACTCAAGCGCCAGCGCCCCGACGCCATCGAAGACGCCGTCGATGGAGGAAATCGTCTCGCTCTGCCGACGGCGGGGCTTCATCTTCGGTTCGAGCGAGATCTACGGCGGAATCAACGGCTTCTGGGATTACGGCCCGCTCGGCGCCGAGCTGAAGCGCAATCTGAAGAGCGCCTGGTGGGAGGACATGGTGCTTCGCGAGCTCGCCGGTCCGGACGGCACGCCGGTCGACATCGTGGGCGTCGACTGCACCATCATCATGAACCCGAAGGTGTGGGTCGCGTCCGGGCATGTCGGCGGCTTCAACGATCCGATGGTCGACTGCCGCGAGTCGAAGCTGCGATACCGGGCCGATCATCTGATGGCGCTCGGCGCCGTCGAGCCGCGCGCACGCATCCAGGTCTTCCTGGAGAACGACGCGGATTCGCTCGCTCGCGCCGAGAAGGCTCTGCTCAAGTACGAACGGCGCGATTCGCTCGACGCGGTGCGCCACCTGGTTCGCCCGTTCACGGCCTTGAGCGCCGAGGAGCGTGCGCATGCGGTCGGCCCCGACGCCAAGGAGCCCGGCACGCTCACCGAGCCGCGTCAGTTCAACCTGATGTTCGAGACCTTCGTCGGGGCGATCCGCGACGAGGACTCGAAGGCGTATCTGCGCCCCGAGACGGCGCAGGGCATCTTCGCGAACTTCCAGAACGTGCTCGACTCGACGCGCGTGCGCGTGCCCTTCGGCATCGCGCAGATCGGCAAGGCGTTCCGCAACGAGGTGACGCCGCGCAACTTCACCTTCCGCAGCCGCGAGTTCGAGCAGGCGGAGATCGAGTTCTTCATCCATCCGTCGTCGGCGAACGAGTGGTACGCGTTCTGGCGCGACCAGCGCTACAAGTGGTGGCAGTCGATCGGGCTTGCCGGCGACAACCTGACGCTGCGCGAGCACGGTCGCGACGAGCTCGCCCATTACGCCAAGGAAGGCGCCGGCTGCTGCGACGTGGAGTACCGCTTCCCGTTCACGGCGCCCGGATTCGGCGAGCTCGAGGGCGTGGCGCATCGAAGCGATTACGACCTGCGCCAGCACGCCGAGCACAGCGGCAAGCGCGACAAGATGAAGTACTTCGACCAGGAGCGCAGTGAACGGTACTTCCCGCACGTGATCGAGCCATCCGGTGGAATGGATCGCGGCACGCTGGCGCTTCTGTGCGAGGCGTACACGCCGGACGCGACGCGTCCGAGCGGCGTCTTCATGAAGTTCCACCCGCGCATGGCGCCGGTGAAGGCAGGCATCTTTCCGCTCGTGAACAAGGACGGCATGCCGGAGATGGCGGAGAAGCTCTCGCGCCAGCTTCGCACGCGCTGGCTCGTCGAGTTCGATCCGAAGCAGTCGATCGGCAAGCGTTACGCGCGCATGGACGAAGCGGGCACTCCGTACTGCTTCACGATCGACGGCGAGTCGCTCAAGGACCAGACGGTCACCGTGCGCCATCGCGACACGCAGGCGCAGGAGCGCATCGGCGTCGATCGCGTGGAAGCATGGCTCGCGGAGCGGCTCGGCGCCTGATCGATTCGCCGCGTGAGCGTTGGTGATACCGTGACGGCTCGATGTGCGAGCCGACGCCGTCGCCGCCGTTCCTCGTGCCCTGCCCCGCGTGCGGTCAGATGCAGGACGACGCGTGCGAGCGCTGTCCGGAATGCGGCGTGTCGGCAAGCCGAGTGTGATCGCCGTTCGTCGGCGATCAGGCCGACCGCGACGCGACGAGTTCGTCCATGAGCAGGGTCACGGCGTCGAAGGTGCGCTTGGCCGCATCGACGATTGCGTCGTGCTGCGCCGGCGAGAGCGGAACCGCGTCCATTGCCGCCTTGGTTGTTGCCCAGCGCTCGCGGATCTTCTCGCCGTGCGGGTCGAGGTACCTGGTGCCCGCGCCGGCGGGAAGCGGCAGCGACTTGCGGATGGCCATGGCGATGAAGCGCCCGCCGTTCGTGCTGCCTTCGAGCACATAGAACGGGCCGAGCACGGCGCTGGCATCGCGCTCGATCATCGAGTCGATCTCGTTCCACGCCGCGAGCGTGCGCGGTCGAAGTGCATTGGCGCCGGAAACAGCCGACGAGCCCGCGCCCGCGCCGCAACCCGCATGGCCGCAGCAACACGCATGGTTCTTCGACTGCGCGATCGAACCGTCGATCGCCGCGAGCGCCTTGAGATCCTCGCCGATCAGGTCGAGCCGGAAGTGGTGATCCTCGATCACGCCCGCCAGCGCCTCGTTCGTGCGAGCGGCCGCGAGCCGCGCCTCGAAGCGTTCGTGCAGCGCCGCCATGTCTCGCAGCCACGCGGCGTAGAGCGCCGGTTCCGCAGCGCCGCGCACCAGCGCCTGCTGGATCGGGTGCTTCTCGGCGCGAGCGTGCTGTTCCGAGGTGGCCTCGCGAAGGCGAAGCGAAAGCGACGGCGCGGTGGAGACGGTTCCGGCGTTCGTGTGGTTCATTTGAGTCGGCCATTGTCGGCCGACGCGCGGGTCAAGTCAACCCGCGCGAACGCATCGACCCGTGCATCGACGCCACAGCGTGCGCCCGCGGGACCCGATGCGCTGCGGTCAGCCCGCATCGTCGATGAGCGACGCCTGCGGGAACGCGCAGGAGTCGACGCTGAAGGTGCCGGCGGGCCTGAGATTCCCGCTGCGCCCGAGACCACCGAACGGCAGGCGGCTGCTCGCGCCCGCCGTGCCGCAATTGCGATTGATGCAGCCCACGCGCACGCGCGATCGGCATTGCTCCCACGCGGAGTCGTCGGCGGTGAACACGCTCGCCACGAGACCGAAGTCGGTTGCGTTCGCCTGGTCGATCATCTCGTCGAGCGAATCGGCGGCGGCCACCTGCACCACCGGGCCGAAGCACTCCTCATCGCTCTCGCGATCGAAGCGATCGACCTCGATCACGCCGGGTGAGATGAACCAGCCGTCGAGGTCGGGCGCCTTCGGCTCGAGCAGCACGCGGGCACGCTTGCGCCGGCGCTCGTCGACGAACCGCAGCACGCTCTCGCGCGCCGCGCGGCTCACGAGCGGCCCCATGAACGGGGCCGGCTCGGCATCGCCGGGTCCGAACAGGAGTCCCTTGGCGCGCTCGACGATCGCCTGCGTGAACGGCGCCGCGATCCGCCGATGCACCACGATCCGGCGCGTGCAGGTGCAGCGCTGTCCGGTGGTGGTGAACGAACTCCGCACGCACTCCTCGACCGCGCGCTTGAAGAGCGGCGTTCCCGGCGCCGCGTCCTCCGCCACGATCGCCGCGTTGCTGCCGCCCATCTCGAGGGCCACGATGCGTCCCGGCCGATCGAGATTCGCTTCGAGAATGCGGCGTCCGACCGGCCAGCTCCCGGTGAAGAGCACTCCGTCGATTCCGCCGTGCGAGACGAGCGAACTCGACACGATCGGCCCGCCCTGCACCACCTGGAAGACGCCGTCGGGGAATCCTGCGTCGCGCGCGAGTCGACCCAACAGCTCCCCCACCGCCGGCGTGCGATCGCTCGGCTTGAAGATCACCGTGTTCCCCAGAAGGAGCGCCGGCACCCAGTGGCCGTTCGGCAGATGCGCGGGGAAGTTGAACGGCCCGACCACCGCCATCACGCCGAACGGTCGGAAGACGCACTCGCCGCGCCGGCCTCCGGCCGCGCTCACGGTGAAGGACGACACGCGCGCCCGCGTCGACGCCTCGAGCGTGATCGACACCTTCTCGCCGAGCAGCTTCGCTTCCGCGCGGCTCTCCTCGATCGTCTTGCCCATCTCGCGCGTGATGAGGCGCGCGATCTCGTCGGCGCGAGCGGTCGTGACGTCGCGCCAGCGCTCGAGCGCGGCCACGCGCTCCGACTCCGGCGCCCGCGACCACGCCCGCTGGGCCGTGCGCGCCTTCGACACCGCCGATTCGAGCGCCTCGATCGTCGCGTCGCCGCGCCACACCACGTCCTGCGGTCTCGCCGGATTCCGCGATTCGATCGTCTCGGCGCTCGTCGCGTTCGAGGCGCTCATGCGCTGGCTCGCCGTGCGTCGTCCGCTCGTGCGGCGGCGCTCATGCGGCCGCCGAGCCGGCGTCGCCGGGCAGATCCGCAAGCGCCGAGAGCGACGATCGCTGTCCCGCGCGGCGCGATCGTCCCTTCGCCTCCGACGGAGCGTCGAGCGGCGTCACGCCGATCTCGATCCCCTTCCGCGCGCCGAGCAGGTCGATGACGGACTCGGGCAGGCGCACTCCCTCTCCGTCGATGCCGATCCGCGAGCGCACGGCGCGGAAGCCGTGCTCCTTGGAGCGGAAGCTCACGAAACCGGTCGACGCGGACTCGGCCCTCGACGCGCCCTTCGCGCCGTCGCCGCGCTTGGCGCCGTCGCTCCCCTTCGCGCCGCCGGCGCCCGCGTCGTCGATCGCTCCCGCGAGCTTCATGGCGCGCGTGGCGCGCACGAGCGGAATCTCGTCGGTCTTCGCCTCGAGGTACGGCCCGCCGTCGAAGGGATCCACCTGGCCGTTGAACGTGAAGCCCTGCCGCTCGAGCATCGCCTTGGCGGCGACCGTCTCTTCGCCCACCTTGCCGATCAGCGCCCGCGCCTCCGCCGGAAGGACCGACGCGTGCATCTCGTCGCGCGGCCAGAGACTCGTCATGAACTCCTTGCTGTGCTGGCAGAAGAGATCGGCCTCGTCGTAGCTCAGGTTGATGAAGCGGCGACCGAGGTACTCCCAGAGCAGCGTCTGGCTGTCGGGCGTCACCGGCCCCATGAGTTCCGCGAGCATGCGATCGGCGAATTCCGCGCGATGCAGCCCCACGAAGTGGAGCCGGATGAGCGATAGCAGCGACCCGAGCCGCTCGCGATGTCCGCGATACCCGGGCGCCAGGATCAGGCCGCCCACTTCGCTCGGCCCGCTCTCGTCCGTGGCGAACTGCACCGTCGTGTGCACGGAGCCGTGCTGAAGATCTTCGCTGAAGTACGACCGCCGGCGCACCTGGAGGAACACGTGCGGCCAACCCGGCCAGCTGATGCAGCTCATGATCGCGGAGGTGCCGATCACGGCGCCGCTCTCGGAATCCTCGAGCACGAACATGAACTGTCGCTCGTGCGGATCCTTCGCCTGGCCGGAGAAGCTCTTGCGGCTGCGCCCGATCTTGGCCGCAATGATGTCCTTGTCCGCCGGCAGATTGATGAAGTGCACCATCTTGGCCAGCTTCAGCAGCGTGGGCAGATCATCGCTGTGCGCCTGGCGGACGAGGAACATGGCGTCAGTGTACGAGTTCGATCGCTCGACCGGTCACGAGCTCCGCGCGAGCGATCGCTCGAGGATCTCGAAGACCGCATCGAAGTGCTCGGGCTTCATCACGCCGATCGGCGGCAGGAAGCGCACATGGTACGGACCGTGCCCGCAGCCGAGGGTGATGATGCCGTCCTCGAACATGTTCTTCAGCAGCGCGCTGATGCGCTCCTTGTCGCCGCCGAACGGCGTGAGGCGCATCATGCCGCCGATGCCGCCGATCACCTTCGTGGTGCTTCGGCCGAACGGCAACGGAACCGCGGGGAACCACTGGGGGTGCTTCCTGACGAGCGCCTCGGCACGAGTCCGGAACGCCTCGTGCAGTTTCGCGATGCGGCCCTGCGCCCCGTAGAACCCGCCGCTCTTGAGCTTCGAGAGCGCGCGCATTCCCACGTGGAACGCCGCCGTCGACGCCGTGAACGTCCCCGCGAGCAGGCCCGGCTTCGGATTCATCGCCTCCGTGAAGAGGCACGCGCACGCCTGGCTCATCTTGCCCATCGTGACGACATCGGCGAAACGGCCGAGATCGAGCCCTTCGAAGGCGAACATCGTCGGCGTGCGGCCGAAGGTCTGCACCTCGTCGATCCAGACGGGCACGCCTCGATCGCGGCAAAGCTCGATCAGCGGCAGGAAGAACTCGCGCGGCGCGACGTTGAATCCGCCCTCGCCCTGCACGAGCTCCATGACGAAGCACGAATGATGCTTCGGATAGCGGTCGAGCACCTGGCGCAGATGCCAGAGCGTCATCTCCGTCGATCGACTTCCGAGCTCGGGCTCGTAGAACGGCATGTAGTCGACCTGCACGTTCAGGGCCACGCCCTGTCGATACGCGGGACCGTCGCCGATCTGCGTCATCGTCGTCGAGCGACCCATGAAGCAATCCTGGAACGCGATCACGCGCGGCGCGGCGTTCGTCTTCTGCTGGCAGACCTTGAGCGCCGCTTCGTTCACCATGCAGCCCGAGTTGCTCACGAAGCAGTGCTTGATGGCGCTGCTGCGCGACGCCTCCGCCACCAGGAACTCCGCGAACGCGGTGCTGTCGGCGTTGAACTGGAGATGCCCCTGCATGAGCAGGTCGGAGAGCGACGCGACGAGCGCGGCTTCGACCATCTCCGCATCGCCGTGCCCGAACATGTGCACGCCGATGCCTTCGATCATGTCCCACTTGACGCTGCCGTCGACGAGCTGCACGAGCGCGCCGTTGCCGAGTCCCGTGCCGAGGTACGGGTAGAACGGCGCGCGCCCCCGAACCGCCTCCGTGCGCGAGACCCACTGCGCCATCGTCGCCGCGCCGTCCGCGGAGGCGGGGCGAGCGCCGGTGATCGTGGCCTGCGCTGCGCGCAGTTCCTTCAGGATCGCGTCGATCGCGGCGCGCACGGCGGGATTCGCCGCAAGCGACGGAAGCACCGGCGCGTCGGCGGCGCCGCCGACGCTCGAACCGCCGGCTGCGGAGGGTGATGCGGATGAATCCACGGGTTTCGCGGTCGAGGTCGGACTCATGCGGGCATGGTACGCGCAGGGCGCGGGCGCGTCGGATCGGCGGATGCATGCCGCACCCAGATCAGCTTCGCCGGATCGAGCACGCGCTCGCCGTTCCATGCGTATGCCACGAGCTTTCCGCCGCGCGCGATCGACCAGTCGAGGCACGCCAGGTTCGGCGCGAGCAGCGACGGCGTCGACTCCGCCGGCATCCAGTAGTGGCCGAAGAAGAGGGGCGGCGCGGACTCGGCGTAGTAGGGAAGGCGCGGCCGCTGCGGCGCCGGAATCTCGATGGCGGGCACGAGCGGCGACGGCGGGAAGACGAGCGACGAGTAGCTCCACTCCCGCGGCGGCGCGAACCACCTGGCGCGAATGCGCCGGCGCGGATGACCTTCGGTGTCGGCGAGCACCACGCCGTCGGGCAACTTCACCTCGGGACCCTTGAGCACGAGTTCCATCGCGTCGAACTCGGGCGTTCCCTTGCGATGAAGATCGCGCACCGCCCGCGGCGTGAGCGCCCCTCCCTCGCGCGAGATCACCGCGGCGAGGCGCTGGATCGCCGCGTCGTCCCAGCATGCATGCACCACGCGCACGCCTCCGAGGTCGAGCGCCACCGGCAGCGTGCGGAACCACTCGAGCGCGGAATCGCGCTCCTCCTGGGAGAGCTGCGAAAGCGTGGCCGCGTGGATCGCGCAGTTGCGCTCGCTGTGGGAGCGGCAGTATTCGCCGGGGCAGTCGTCCCGCTCGGTGGCGAACGCGAGCGCGTTGATCTCGTGGTTGCCGAGCACGGCCATCGCCGCGCCCGACTCCACCATCCGTCGCACGATCGAGAGCGTCTCGGCGATTCCGGGTCCGCGATCGACGAAGTCGCCGACGAACACCGCCGTGCGCCCGGGATGGCGCCAGGATTCCGCGCCTTCGCGATGGCCGAGCTTCTCGAGCAGGGCCTTGAGCGCGTCGGCGTGACCGTGGATGTCGCCGATCACATCGAACATGGCGCTCGACCGATCACTCCCATTCGATCGTCGCGGGCGGCTTGCTCGAGATGTCGTAGACGACCCGGTTCACGCCCTGCACCTCGTTGATGATGCGGCTCGAGATCGTGGCGAGCACCTCGTGCGGCAATCGGGACCAGTCCGCGGTCATGAAGTCCTGCGACTCGACCGCGCGAAGCGCCACCACCGAGTCGTAGGTGCGTCCGTCGCCCATGACGCCCACGCTCTTCACCGGCAGGAGCACCGCGAAGACCTGGCTCGTCTGACGGTAGAGATTCGCCGCCACGATCTCGTCGAGCAGGATCTGATCGCAGTCGCGGAGCAGATCCAGGCGTTCGCGCGTCACTTCGCCCAGCACGCGCACCGCCAGTCCCGGCCCCGGAAACGGATGTCGCCACACGAGTTGAGGCGGCAGGCCCAGCACTTCGCCGAGCGCCCGCACTTCGTCCTTGAAGAGATCCTTGAGCGGCTCCACGAGCTCGAACCCGAGATCGTCCGGCAACCCGCCCACGTTGTGGTGCAGCTTGATGTTCGCCGCGGTGCCCGCGTGACTCTGCCCGCTCTCGATTCGATCGGGGTAGAGCGTTCCCTGCGCCAGGAATCGAGGCGACCCGCCGACTTCCCGCGCCGCCATCTTGAAGACCTCGATGAATCGATGGCCGATGCGCCTTCGCTTCTCCTGCGGGTCGACGATGCCGGCGAGATCCGAGAGGAACTCGCGCGACGCGTCGATCACGCGCAGATCGATGTCGAAGTGATCGCGGAAGGTCGTCTCGACGAGTTCGCGCTCGTTCTTGCGCAGCAGCCCGTTGTCCACGAAGATGCAGGTGAGCTGCTTGCCGATGGCGCGCGAGAGCAGCGCGGCCACCACGCTCGAATCGACGCCGCCGGAGAGCCCGCAGATGACGCGATCAGCGCCCACCTGCGTCTTCACGCGCTCGCACTCCGCCTCCAGGAAGTCTCGCATGCGCCAGGTGCCGCGGCAGTGGCAGACCTCGTAGAGGAAGTTGCGCAGGATGTCCACGCCGTGCGGCGTGTGCGTCACCTCGGGGTGGAACTGCACGCCGTAGAAGGTGCGCGACTTGTGCGACACCGCCGCGTGCGCGCACGTCGGCGTCGACGCGAGCACGCGGAAATCCTTCGAGAGATCGGTGACCTGGTCGCCGTGGCTCGCCCAGACGATCGTGTCGGGGGGAATGCCCTTGAAGAGATCGCTCGAGTCGAGGATCGAGAGCTTCGCGCGACCGAACTCGCGGTCCTTCACGGGCTCCACGCGACTGCCGAGCAGCCGGCAGCCGAGCTGCATTCCGTAGCAGATGCCCAGCACCGGCACGCCGAGCTCGAAGAGTCGCGGATCGGATTGCGGCGCCCCCTTCTCGAAGACGCTCGCGGGACCTCCGCCCAGCACGATGCCGCGCGGCTGAAGGGCGCGGAGCTTTTCGAGCGGCGTGTCACCCGCGACGAGCAGGCTGAACGCTCCCGCTTCGCGAACGCGCCGACAGATGAGCTGGGTGTACTGCCCGCCGAAATCGAGCACGAGGATCGTCTCGGGGAGATCGCGCGCGGGCGCCGATTCGGACTGCGTCTTCGACTCGGGTTGGGCGCTCCGCGTGACCACGGTGGAAGCGGAGCATCCTACCGCGTTCCGCTCGCCCGCCGGCGGCGACGCGGTACGCTGCCGCCGTGAGTCACGCACGCATGATCGCGGCGCTCGCGCCCGGTGCAGGCATTGCGGCCTTCGCGGCCATCGCATCGCTCGCGGCGCTTGCGGGTTGCGCGCCCGGCGTCTTCGAAGGCGGCATCGACGATGGAAGCACGGGCGCACGCGTCGCCGCGATCGAACGCATCGAGCGCACCACGAATCGCGCGGAGATCCCCAAGGTCGTCGAGTGCCTGGCGAGCAACGACCCCGTGGTGCGCGAAACCGCGTTTCGCTGCCTTCGGAACATGACGGGAGAGACGCTCGGTTACCGGCCGGACGATCCGCCGCTGAAGCGGGAAGCGGCGGTCGGCCGATGGGTTGAGTGGTGCCGCCAGCAGGGAATGGCGCCCGGAGAATCCTCGTGAGCCACTCGCCCGATCTTTCCATCCAGATGCTCAGCCGCACGTCGCTTCTGGCGCCGGTGCGCTGCATGCTCGTGTCCTTCGCCGAGCGCATCGGTTTCGACGAGACCGCGAGCGGACACATCGCGCTTGCCGTCGACGAAGCGCTCGCGAACGTCATCCGCCACGGATACTCGGGGCGCGACGACTGCCGCGTCTGGCTGCACTTCTGGGAACTGCACGAACCCGCCGGACTCCGCATCGTCGTCGAGGACTACGCGCGGCAGGTGGATCCCGAACTGATCCGCGGCCGCGATCTCTCGGACATCCGTCCGGGCGGGCTCGGCGTGCACCTCATCCGCAGCACCATGGACTCGGTGCGCTTCGAGAAGCGCCGCGAGGGCGGCATGCGGCTGACGCTCGAAAAGCTGCTCGGCGCCGCACCGGTCCAGAGCGCGGCGTGACGCGATCCGACGCCTCGCCGCCTTCGTCGGGTGCGGCGCGCGGCGGACTCGCTCGACGCGGCGCGGTTGCGTCGACGACGGTGCTGCCGTTAGGATCCGGTCGAGGCGCGTTCGCGTGAGCAAGTCCGTCAGCGTGACCATCCAATCGGAGAAGTTGCCCGACGGCGTCGTGCTGGCGCCGAGCGGCGAGATCGATCTGTCGCGCAGTCCGTCCATGCGGGCGCAGGTGGCCGAAGTGATGAAGACCGCGCCGAAGCGGCTCGTGATCGATCTCTCCGGCGTGCCCTACATGGACAGCTCCGGGGTCGCCACGCTCGTGGAAGCGCTCCAGTCGACCCGCAAGTGCGGCGCGAAGCTTCTGCTCTGCGCGCTGACGCCGCGCGTGCGCAGCATCCTGGAAATTTCGCGGCTCGACACCGTCTTCACGATCGTGGCCGACCGCGCCGCCGCGTCGAGCGATTGACGCTCATGGACGAATCCGCGCGACGCCCGATGCTCCCGATCCGGATCCTCGACGCGTGGATCGGGATCTGGGCCTCGGCGGCCCGCATCGTCGGCGAGCTCACGCTGCTGCTGCTCGACACGCTGCGCTGGATGGGCCGGACGATCGTGCTGCGGCGTGCCCGCTTCGGCATGCATGCCACTGTGAGCCAGACGCTGCGCGTGGGCGTGCGGAGCATCGGCATCGTGATGCTCGTCTCCGGATCGATCGGCATCATCCTGGCGTTCCAGACCGCGCCGAGCCTGGAGCAGTTCGGTCAGACGGACAAGGTGGCGAATCTCATCGGCGTGGCGGTGTTCCGCGAGCTTGGACCGCTCATCGCGGCGATCGTGCTCACCGGGTTCGCCGGCGCGAGCATCGCCGCCGAGCTCGGCACGATGGTGGTGGGCGAGGAGATCGAAGCGCTCGAATCGATGGCGCTCAATCCGGTGCGCGTGCTCGTGTTGCCGCGCGTGGTGGCCACCACCGTGTCACTGATTCTGCTCGCGGTGATCAGCGACCTCACCGCGGTCGTCATGGGCGGCGTGGTGGGCGTGCTCGCCCTGGACATCCCCTACGAGATCTACAAGTCGAACACCATCGATCAGGTGACCAACACCGATTTCCTCACCGGCCTCTTCAAGGCGAGCGTCTTCGGCATGATCCTCGGCCTGATCGCCTGCAACAACGGCCTGCGCGTGAGCGGCGGCGCCGCCGGCGTGGGCCGCGCCACCACCGACACCGTGGTGCAGACCGTGGTCACGGTGGTCCTCGCCGACCTGATGTTCACCACGCTCTTCTACGCGCTCGGCCTCACCGGCACCTGAGGTCGGCGCCGCGCGGGCGCAGGACCCGTCTCGACCGTTCCTGCCGTCGCTCCTGGTGCGCTCGCTCGCCATGGCGCGTTCGATCTGCTCGCGCGTGAGGCGCGCAAGTGCCGTGCCGGCGTCGACCCCTTCCGTGGCGCAGAGCGTCTCGACGGCGCGGGCGACCGCGCCCGGCCTGAGCGGCGCAAGTGCACGCGGCTTCCACGCGCGGGCAGCGCCGCGCTGCGGCGGCGATTCCTCCGAAGTCGGCACGGAGCGCGACGCGCCGACGGCCGGCGAGGCACTCGACGCCCCGAACGCCCGCGGCATCGTCGCGAGCCGCTCCTGCGCTGCGCGCAAGAGCATTTCCGCGCCGCGCAGCTCCGCGAGGATCTCCCCCGCACTCGTGACGAGCGCCGCCGCGCCATCTCGGATCAGCCGGTGGCATCCCGCCGACACGAGGCTCTGCACCGGCCCCGGAACGGCCATCGCGATCCGTCCGAGATCGTCGACCGCGAGGCGCGCGGTGATGTTCGCGCCCGAGTCGACGGCCGCTTCGACGACGA